>TARA_B110000444_G_scaffold22365_2_pt1 | contig 11638 bp, 10 predicted proteins | sample TARA_B110000444 | Tara Oceans TARA_B110000444 (sample SAMEA4398370) | marine metagenome | biome: Polar Biome; feature: [SRF] surface water layer (ENVO:00010504); material: water (ENVO:00002006), including particulate matter (ENVO:01000060) such as... | depth 5 m | reverse complement strand
TAAATAACTCAATATTTTATTATAAACCACTTCTTTTGTTGAATCAATTTTTACATTTCTTTCTCCCATTGGGACCTCAATAACAATACATGTTTTTTCAATAGGAGACATTTTAGCACTCCTGTTTTTTGGCTCGTAAATTCTTGTAAAGGGGCATTCTAAATCTGGAAAATATATTGAAGCATTTGGCGAAAATGATTTTAAGTCTAAGTATAAAACACAGATCATCAATTCTCGATATTTTATAAATTTCAGTTTATCTAAAATATGTTTTGGAGGAGCAGGATTTAAAGATCTTACTAGCTCATCAATTGGAGCAGTGTAGACTAAATTATTTATAAAATTATTTTCACCTTTGTTATCCGTTATAGATAAAATCTTATTATTATCATGATATACGTTACAAACTTTTTTATTTAAAAAAATATTTTCTGGACCAATTTTAGCTCCTAAAGCATCGAATATTTCCCCGAAGCCTAATTCAGGGTAGTAGAATGCACCTTCTAAATGATCGGAGTTATTTTTTTTTATAGCGAAAACATCTTTTATCAATGATCTTAGGTTTAAAACTTTTAATCTTCCACCTGATATTGTTGGATCAAGGTTATCAGCGTCCTCCCCCCACAGTTTTTCAGTATATGATATTAAAAACATTTTTGAAATAGTTTTGCCATAACTCTGATAGGCAACTTGTTTGAAAGATCTTGGATGAGGTCTTTTTCTTAACCTAGTTAGAATGTTATCATATATTATTTTAATTAATAAACTCAAATCTAGATTATATATTAAATCTGATACTGATATTGGAAAATTAAAGAACTTACCCTCATAGTAAATTTTACTGGGGGATGTTACACGCTTTAATTTATTTCCAAGCAATAGTTTTATCTCATTAGTAACGTACTCACTCTTATCGTGCAGCCTGTGCGCGCCCGTGTCATACCTAAACTCTCCATCGATTATTGTTTTACAGTTTCCACCAATTGTACTTGATGCTTCATGGATTTTTACTTGAATACCTACTTTCTTTGCAAAATAGCCAACACTTAATCCGGCTGGGCCGCCGCCAACAATATTTATATTATTTTCATTGTTCATTTGGAAAATTATTTTATCATCCGAAATGTTGTTATTTTTGACCACATTTGGTTCATATATGGATTATGATAAAAAACAGTGTCTTTTTTAAAACTTGAGGCTTCCCCATTAAATAGTCTCCTATAATCACCAACCATTAAGATGTTTCTTTTAATAGATCGATCTAATAAGACCTTTTTAACATCTAAATCATTTTCGACATTTATAAAATCAGCTTTTATTTGATGACTCTTAAAATAAAAATTCATCAAAGGAATACTAATTATTGTATTAAAACCACCGTTTGTAGATATATAATTTTTTAATTTTTTTACAGCAGTAAAGTTTTTGTGCTGATTTATTAGGTTCACATTGTGACCCAATAGAATGATAAAGTAAACATAAATTATCCGGGAATAAATTTTTCCTCTATATTTTTCTTGCCCCTCTATAAGTAAAATACAAACAAAAAGTATTATTGGAAGTGCATGTCTACTTTTATAAATGACATTTTGGAATAATAATATCCAAATAAAATAAATCCCGATACATAGAATAAGTGGTCTTATTTTATTATCTTTATCCCATTTAATAGATATATCTTTGATACTTGTTATAAATTGTATTGCTAGTAAAAAAGATAAAAAAATTGAGGTAAACCCTCTAGAATTCCAATATCCACCAAAACCATCCGCCCATACCGATTTTAAAAGAAATATAAATCTGTCAGATAAACTTTGTTCGGTAAATATGGTTCCTCCAAAGTCTAGAAAATGCCCCGAAGTTTGTCTTTTGGCCATAACAAGTAAATCATCGACTCCAGTCAAAAGAACTAAAGGTACCAACCAAATGAGGATTCCACAAAAAAACCAAATGAATAGTCTTTGTCTTTTATCATTTGAAGAAAATAATATTTTTATAATTGGCAAAACCAGTAAAGGCAAATAAGATAATCTTACACCAGCTAGTAAACCTGATATGAAAAATCCTTTCTCTAAATGTCTACCTTGCTTGTTTGCATAAATTAAATAGTAAATAGCACTTAGTGAAACTGCTAAACCCATTAAATCTGGCATAAAACGATTGCTCATCAACCAAAAAATAGGATTCAAAAAAATAATTAAAGCAATATACTGGCCCTCATAAGACTTGAGACTTGTGTTAAACATTCTTAATAAGTAATAGATAATAAAAAAAATAGATATCCCGCCAATGATTGAAAAGGATACTCCCATATTTCTAAAAATGAAATGAAGTATTTTGACTAAAAAACAAAATATTGGGTAGCCTGGAAAGTGGGGCTGTAATTTTGTTATATCATATTCTTGAATACTTAGTGCAAATCTTAAGCTGTCAATATCTTCTATATAATAAATGCTCGTGAAAGCTCGTGAAACGATACAAATCAATAATGCAAAGATTAATGAACTATTATTACGTTTAAACATTCGGTATATAAAACTATATAAAAAAAAATAGGGAACCAAGCTTGGCTCCCTATTTTTTTACTTTTTAACAAAGGTACTTTACCAACCAACTACATTCGCATCAGAAAATCCATAAGAGGCTTTGAAAATTGCTCTTACTTCACCAACTAAGGAATCATGATAGGCCTGCATTGCACTAAAGTCTCCATTTGAAGGATAAACAGGTGCAGTTCCCATGACGGTTAAAATACGCAGAAGATTTGCATCCGTAATAGCTTTGAAATCGTTATAAAGAAGACCATTAGCATATCCTCTCATTTCACCCCAATGATTTTCATAATCAGCAGTTGCATCGGATCCTGGTGCGATTGAAGTATCAGCCGCAGTTATTAGTCCAGCTATATCATCTGCTACGTCATTTACATAGTGAATAGAAACAGCAGCAACTACTTTCTCCCAGGTATTCATTACAATATCTCTTTGTACTAATATATCTGCAAGATCTGCTTGATTTGTAATGAGTGTCCTTCCTTCTAAATATGCATCAAAAATAGTCTTAGTGAAGTCAAGATCAGTATCACACGCACTGCACAAATCTCTTTTGGCAGCTGTAATAGCCCAGCCAACGTTGTACTCTGATTTAAAATCAATTGAACCATCACCATTTGAGTCAACATTTGGACCGTTTTTTCTTGAATCGTCAGTATATCCAGTATTGTAATCTAAAGCTGCGCCAAAGTATCCAAATGATTCATCCCAATGATGTTCCATAGCAGTATATGCAGCACCATCACCACTAGCAACAGTGTTATCATCTGTAGGTATTTTACTCATATACTTTGATGTGCCTTGCCAATATGATACGGCACCCCATAAAGTTTTTTGAGTAATTTGATCAAGTCTCAAACCGGTAGCCCTTGTTTTTCCAGATGCCGCAAGCTCTTGTACCCAACCATTAACTAAAGTACCTGCATTAGCATCATATCCAGGGATGGTGTAACTCTCTACAGCTGTTAATCTATCATTTAGATGGCTAGTGCTTATATCATGGTATTTAGTCTGAACAGTGGTCATACTACCAGCTGACGATAAAATAGCTTGGTCAGCATTATCATTGGCCATCATACTAACTAATGTAGCAGGGTTTCCTGAACCAGCGTCAGTACTCATCTGAATTTTGATATCATTTATCAAAAGGTTCCTTACTACCTGCCCTGAATATGAAACACTACTCTCTCCTTCATTAAACCTACTTGCAAATGAGTAAGATGTTGGTGTGTCGATTAATGTTTGACCATCATCATCATTATCATCATCGGAACTACATCCGACAAAAACAAAGATCATTAACGATGATAGAAACAGTAGACTGTTATTTAGCTTCATTGTGTTTTTCCTTTTTTGTTATTGAGTCTAATTATCATATATAATATGTATAATATTGAAGGTATTTATTATCATTTTTTGATTTTTATTTAACCTAAAACGTGTATTCTAGGCCAAAGTTTAGCTGCCTTCTTGGGCCAATAATTATTCCAGAACTCAACGCTGCTTCTTTTTGCCCTGGATTTGAATGCAACCTAGAACCTATATAACTTTTATCCGTGATGTTTTTTCCAGTCAGAAACATGTTAATCTTTTGATTAAATTGGTATCTGGTACTAAAATTAATTATTGAATATTCTGGAACAGGACCTGCTATACCCAAGTTATCTGTTTTTGAAATATTTTCAAAGTCGGTAAATACCTCACTAACGAACTTAGTATCTAATCGCAACGAGAATTTTTCGGAAGCACTAAACTGAAATCCTAACATCAAATTGTGTGCGGGAGCATAGGGCATTTCTTTCCCACTTATATCAACCTCAGATCCTACAGAACCTGGAACATTAGATATAATACGACCATCTACTACTTCGGTGTGCAGATACGAGTATGATATATTTATATTTGGTAAGAACCTATTTAAATCCATAAAATCGAAAGAAGTTCTAAGCTCTACCCCCATCGTATTTACTTTGCCTAAGTTTTTAAAGGCCGTACCTCTTCCAGCTGCAACCATATCTTCAACAGAAACATGAAAACCAGATAATTCAAATTCTAAAATTGAAACTTTTCCGCGAAGGCCCAATTCTTTGTTCCAACTTTTTTCTGCTTCTAAATCTAACCCACCCGTGGTACTACCCTCTCCAAAATTAAGAATTTTTAATGCACCGCTTGATGGGGGGGTAAAACCTCTATGGACTCCTCCAAATAACCTGAAAGAGCGAAAGTTTTTAATAAAACCAATTCCTGGAAGTGCAACCAACATTGTTTTATCAAGATAAACTGAACCAGCTAATCTATCTACTCGCTCTTGTTCAAATATTTCAAACCTTATACCTGGCCTTAGATTAATAGAGCCGATATTGATATTTTCTGTTAAAAAGCCACTAAAAGCCATTGTCTCATAGTGGTGACTTTGTCCAACGATAACAGGACTATCTTCCTCAGAGGCTGCGGGTATATAATAGATACCATCTCGACTATTAGGACTGTCACCAGTTTTTTTATCATCTATAAAACGCTCCCAATAAATTCTACCACCAATTTCCATCGTCGCATCTTTTTGAAAAAGAGTATGCTTAATTAGGAGAGATTGCTCATACCCAGCGACATAAAAAGTACGCAAAATACCAAAATTGTCTTCACCGTTTCCAACTCTTATTACATCAAAAGGACTGTAATATGGTACTGCTTCCGGATTGTCCTCCTCTAAGTCAGAAGCTAAGATGAAGACATCGTTTTCTCTCCACCATCTTCTGTCAAAATAACTTGTGAATAATGTCGTATTTTTTGATACTGTTGAGCTCAAACGCTCAGACTGAATTAAATCGAATGCTGCTCTAAATACTTTAAAATTATCATCATCTTTTGGATTGAATGTAGGGTTGTTATCAAAAGAATATTTTGTTAGACCAGTATATGTGGCATTTGAGTTTTCGTAATTAACATTTGATTTAAAATAAATATTTTTATTTAGAGATGGAAAATAATTGAGTTTTAAAGTAGCGTTAAGCTGCTCAAAACTATTGTTTTCCCTAAAGCCGTCTCCTCGCTTAAATAACAATTGGACCTCAGGCTTGAGCTTATTATTACCCCAACCACCTACTTCAGTAAAAAAGCTTGAAAAGCCATTCTCTCCTCCACTGAATTTAAGTAACCCTCCAAAATCATTCCTTGGTCTGCGCGTAAAATAGTTAATTACTCCACCCATAGTTTGGGGACCATAAGTAATCGCGCCACTACCTTTAATGACTTCTAACCTATCTATTCTCTCGGCGGGAGGATTATAGTACATATTTGGATAAATGTATAATGCAGGCTGGATAGGAATTCCATCCTCTAAAATTAAGACTCTTGAACTTCTTCTTGGGTTTAGACCTCTTATACCAATACTAATTCTTGAATTTCCAATACCATCATCAGCGTAACCATTGACACCAGGTATATGCTCTAACATCTCTTGAGTTCCAATTGGATTAATAAGTTTTATTGTTTGCATATCAATTACAGTTGCAGCGCCAGGAAGCTCTTGATATGGTGCACTCGCATCACTAATAATTTCTAATCTACTCATCACAATTGGCTGAATCATTAATACCGCATCCACTTTGTATGAATTTCCAGACTCTATTAGGACATCTTTTTTGAAATCTTCAAACCCAATAAAGCTTACACTGATTTTGTAATTACCATCTTCGATATTTTCTATGTTAAAACCACCGATCTTATCAGTAGTAGCTCCATATTGCTGATTATTGCCACCAATAAGTTCAACGTTTGCACCCTGTAACGGTATGCCTTGGCTTCCGCTGACTACAGAACCATTAACGCTATTTTTCTCATTTTCATCAGCAATTAAAAACGATAAAAGAGAAACAACTAGGGTTAAAGTTTTAAATATTATTTTCATTCTGGTGATGCCCTAAAATATTTCTGGATTAATTTCTTGCTTATTTAAATCTTCGCCTTCATTTAAAAATAAAAGCCCGTAGCTGCCTCCATCGGGTTCTGCATCAGTTTGAGGTGCAAGCAAAGGGTCATCCTCGCAACCAAGAAACAAAACTAATGAAAGTGAAGTTATTATTAAAAAAGAAGGTGTTTTCAATAGGTTTTTTATCATGCTGCTGCCTTTCTCCATGTAAAGCCAAGACCTAGAACAACGAGAACCCAGGCAATTACTTCGATCATGCTAGGATCACCATTGTAACCAAATAAGCCTTTCATTAAGCCCCCTACAGCTCCTTTATCATGCATAACAGGGTAAGTACCGTCTTCATTTTTTGGCGGGTTTAAATCCCAAATTCGAGAGGCCCACTTACTTGCTTTATTGACCACTGTTGCCCGATTATTTTTACTATCTTCGAAAGTAAATACTTTTATATCTCCATTTATTTTTGTCGCAATTATATTATTGTTATCTGTTTTAATTGCACCACCGTAATAAGGAATTATATTTGCAGACTCAAGCTCATGAACTCCATATGTGAACATACCAGCGGCAACAAACACCAAGACACCTGAGGTCACGTTAAAAAAAGTTTTCAAAGGAACTTTGCGACCTTGTATAAAAATCATAAATGACAATCCAATGCCGAGAGCAGCGCCAATGAGCGACAAAACAATATTTAAACCACCTTCTTTTATAATGATTCCATATAAAAAGAGAATTGTTTCTATACCTTCTCTAAAAACCGAAATAAAAGATAAAGCAAAAATACTATACCCGACCTTATCGCTCGATAACGCATTATCCGCTTTTTCTTTAAGATCACCTGCTATATTCCTGTTTTTTGCCATCCAGACAATCATTGACCCTAAGATAGCAGCTGCAATTATCATTACAACCCCTTCAAATAATTTCGCTGACTTCCCTTCAAATCCATTCGCAAATATTTGAAAGAGGAATGAGCCAATTATACTAGCAACTAATGCGGCTGCAACACCCTGCCATAATCGAATAATAGCATCAGACTGATTTGTTTTTTTTAAATAAGTATAAAGGATACCTACTATAAGAGAGCCCTCTAGAACTTCCCTAAATACAATTATTAATTCTGCCATTTTATTTTTTTCTGTTTCTAGCAATTAGGCCCAGACTCTGAGTTGGAACATGCTCTTGGAGTGTAGACTTATAATTCAAAGAGAGGTCAGGCCTAAATTGCTAAGTTTGTTTGTATTTCTATATAATGTTATCTTTATTGAGACTTAATCTCATTAAACTTAAACACAATCATTTAACTAATGCAAAAAAAATATTAAAAAAAAGCCCGTTAGAAACGAGCTTTTAAATTAGAAGAATGAAATTCTTATTTTGTATATGAGTGTTTTATTTGATAAATATTATCTTTATGCTCAATAATCATCGCAGTTATCCTATTCCGAACATTCTGTGGGGTATTATCCGCAAATTTTTTATACCCTTCAGACCATGCTTTTTCAAAAGAAGCAAGATCTTTTGCCTTATAATAACCAACAATATTCCATTCATCTCCCCAGCTATGGCTCAAAGAGCCAACTTCATTCAGTTTGCCTTCGTCGACTAATTTATCAAAAACTGGATTCCAATGCTTCTCCATTAAATCTTGATATTCTTTCATTTTACTAAAAACAACTTTGTTTTGAGAAATAACCATTATTTGAGCTGAAAGAAAAACATTATATATCAAAAACACTGAACTAATTTTTATAATAAAACGCATCGGATCTCCTTTATTTATTGATTATCTATTTTATTTGGCACTTTCTTACTTTTAAGTTTTTGAGCTATAGAAGGCTACACCTGTTAAAACTAACATTATAATAACGGCAGGAATAGGAGGATGGACTTCTGGGTTTATGACATGCAGCAGTACGTTAGCTAGGTTTATGATGTATCCTACACCAATCGCGAAAAGAAGCTTTTTTGCAGATTTATTTTCCATATCTCGGCAAAGTAATGCAACAAATCCAAAGGCAATCATAAAAGATGCCACTGCTTCATGCATGTATGTGCCTACTGTTATAGATGTGGCATTTATCAAATGTTGACTAAAAGCGCCACCACTTACAATACCCTCTGCGCCAACATAAATGGCAATACCCATCAACACATTTATCGCACCAATGATTGTTAAAACTAATTGAGGACTCATACAAACTCCTTGTAGTTTTAACCAAAATTAATAATATATCTTACAATTCCAAATAAATTGTTTTAAAAGATAATATTAACAATATATGTGCATTTATTAAATTTTAACTAAAGTGATACTTTAGGCTTATTGGCACTATCTAAGAAATCGAAAACTTTATATTGCAAGCTATTTTCATCAAAATACAAGTAACAAATATTTGAATCTGATGTGTCATTTTTTAATTTTAGAATTATTCTAATTGCTTTACCCTTTTTATTTATTTTTTGAATTATTATCTTTCCATTTTTAATGTCGAGAACTTCTCCTGGACTAAATGATTTTTTTCCCAAAACAAAATATGAACTTTCTTCGCAAGCATTTAAAATAATACCCTCTTTTGAATGATGAATAGCTGTTGGCTTAATACCATTATTATGTGCAATAAAAACTGGATTTACAATTCTTCGATTAGAACTTGTTTTTAAATTCATAAAAGGTTCCAAGTCTAATGTTAAAGTTGGCGCATGATTAATTTTTGATGGGAAGTTTAAAATCACATACGTATTAAGACTATGGTTCTCTGTCAATTCATTTTCAAGTTCATTTACAAGCAACTTATTAATTAGTGTGTTATCTACCCAAACTTTATAATTATTGATACTTCCAAAAAATAGAGTTGATGCATAAAATATTAAAACTAAAAAGATGATTTTTGACTTCCGGTAAGATCTGTAAATGATTGTACCCACAAATATTGCAAAAAAACATGATGGCAGGTACAGAGTCCCTGTTTTTAAAGAACTACTAGTATAAAGAATTGATATAAGAAATAGCATAAACAACATGATGTATTTATAATATTTTTTATTATTTGAATAAATGAAAAAAAGCGACTTAATAAAAAATGGGATTATTAATACTATCAAATAATATTTCCTTTCAAAAAGTATAGTTTCAAACCAATTATAACTAAAAGGAAAAAGTATTGCCAAACCACTATTTATTGGACTGGTTAAAAATTGAAATAACTCACTAAAATTATAATTATTAATTATTGAAAATCGATTTTGGTTACATATGATGATCAAAAAAGATAAAAAGATCAAAACAGTTAAAATATTACCTGTAAGTAGTTTCACTAAAATCCTACGACTTCTACCTTTTTCTACTAATTCATTTTTTTTCCAAACAACCAACCAATACTGAGCAAAGGGTAAAGTAATACTTGCATCTTTAGATAATAAGGAGAAAAAGAAAAGAAGTTGGGATAATATCAAAAAAATTAACTGCTCTTTAGCAAAGTATCGGAATAATGTTATCAATGATAATAAATAAAAACTACATGCAACTAGCTCGGTCCTACTATAAACCCAAAATGTAGAATTGGTCATAATAGGGTGGATAATAAATATTACTGCGCAGATAAATGATAATTCTCTACGCTTTAGCAATGCAAATGAAAACTGATAAAAAAGAATAACATTAAAAATATGAAAAGAGACATTAGTTAAATGAAACCAAAATGGATTTATTCCCCATATTGAAGATTCAATTAAAGTAATTGAATCTAGGATAGGCTTAAATGAATAACTTTTATTATAAAGATCGTTCGGGGACAACCAAATATTTTTAAGGTTTTCTAAAAATCCATAATTATTGTAAAAAACGGCAAACCTTACATCATCGGGGATGAAAAATATTGTTAATGACGGTAGCAAATATAAAAAGCATAAAGTAAATAAAAGAGAATGCGGGTAATAAACAATTAAATATTTAACTTTTTGAAATTGAATCAACATAACAAATAAAAATTAATATGTATTAATTCAATAAAAGATTTATGATTTTGAGTTTTTCAATAAATGAATTAGTATTTACTTATGGAAAAAACAGAATTAAGAGATAATATAAAAATTAAAGAACCCTCAATACATGATTCTGCATTCATTGCCGAGGGGGCTAGAATAATTGGAGATGTGATATTGCATAAAGATTCCTCAATCTGGTATAACACTGTTGCAAGAGGTGATATTAACCAAATTATTGTTGGCGCAAGGTCAAACATTCAAGATAATTCAGTTATACATTTAGAGAATAATCAAGGTGTCATTATTGGTAAAGATGTAACTATTGGCCACAATGCTATCATACATGGATGTAATATTAAAGATGGTGCACTTATCGGAATGGGAGCCATAATTATGAACGGTGCAGTTATTGGTTCTGGAGCTGTTATCGGAGCAGGCGCTGTTGTAAAAGAGAATATGATTGTAAAACCATGCGAGCTTGTAGTAGGCGTTCCAGGAAAAGTTGTAAAAAAACTACCTGAAACAGTTTTAAATCAAAATATAGATTGGGCGAGCAAGTATGTAAAACTTGCTAAGATTCATAAAGAACATCAAAAATCAAAAGACTAGAAGCTATTTAAAGTTCTTTGACTTTACCACTATGCCATCAGAATTATATTCTTCCTCTGTGGTTAGTTTACCTCTTTTATTAAAATATTTCCATTTACCTATCTGTTTACCGTCTTTATACAACCCTTCATATTTAGTCTTACCGTTCACATGATATCCCATCCATTTCCCATCTTCCTTATTATCTAGATAATCACCTTTATATTTTAAATTTCCTTTTTCATCCCATCCTGACCAAGAGCCTGATTTAGCACCATTAACAATATCGCCCTTTTCTTTACGCTCACCATTTTTATGCATGCTAAAAGCAGGTCCATTATAAACTTTTAGATTGTAGAACCACATTGAACTGAAATCAGGTCTTGTTATATATCTACCACCTCGATCAAACAGCTTTTCATCCATATCAACGGGTGTCTTAGAACACCCAATAAAAACTAACATTGAAAAAATAAAAATTTTCTTCATAAATACTCCATAATCATAATAAATCTAATAAAGGTGGACTAAAATAAAAACTAAACAATATCTAGGTTTCAGATATTTAAAAGATAAAAAC
>TARA_B110000444_G_scaffold61813_1_pt1 | contig 11641 bp, 12 predicted proteins | sample TARA_B110000444 | Tara Oceans TARA_B110000444 (sample SAMEA4398370) | marine metagenome | biome: Polar Biome; feature: [SRF] surface water layer (ENVO:00010504); material: water (ENVO:00002006), including particulate matter (ENVO:01000060) such as... | depth 5 m | reverse complement strand
CTTGAAACCATAAATTCATAACCTTCTCTTCTCATAGTCTCAATAAGAACTGCCATTTGTAACTCTCCACGGCCTCTAACTTCGAATACATCTGTCTTTTCACTAGGAATAATTTGTAGTGACACATTACTTAAGATTTCTTTCTGCAATCTATCACTAATATTTCTTGAGGTAATATATTTGCCTTCTCTCCCAGCAAAGGGTCCATTATTTACATGGAAAAATATTGAAACTGTAGGTTCGTCAATTTCAATTCTTGGAAGAGGATTAGGGTCTTCATTGCTTGAAATAGTGTCGCCAATCTGTACATTGTCTATACCTGCAACAGCGATAATATCTCCTGATTCAAGAGTGTCAACCTTTACTTTTTCAAGACCCTTAAATGTATACATGGCTGAAAACTTCTGATTGTTTACTGTTTCCTCTTTTCCACATAAGCTATATTGTTTATTCATCTCAAGTATGCCATTGTCTAGCCTTCCAATTGCCACCTGTCCCACATAAGAATCATATGAAAGATTTGTTACTAAAAATTGTGGACTAAGCGAATCGTCTGTCTCTGGTCCACTAATAAAATTAGTAATCAAATTTAAGAGAGGTATTAAGTCATTTGACTCATCATCTAAAGATTCGTGGGCAATTCCATCCTTTGCATTTGTATATAAGATTGGGAATTCTATTTGTTTATCATTTGCATCTAAATCAATGAATAAGTCGTATACTTCTTCAACTACTTCGTCAATTCGAGCATCCGGCCTATCAATTTTATTAATTACGAGAATTACAGGTAGGTCTCTATCTAATGCCTTTTTTAAGACAAACCTTGTTTGTGGCAATGGCCCCTCACTTGAATCAACTAAAAGTAAAACACCATCTACTAGATTAAGACTTCTCTCTACCTCTCCGCCAAAGTCAGCATGACCTGGAGTATCTACAATATTAATTTTTATGTCATTGTATTGAATTGCAGTATTTTTAGATGTTATAGTAATTCCTCTTTCTTTTTCAAGATCTCCTGAATCCATAACCCTATCTTCTAATACTTGATGCTCGCTAAATGTTCCACTTTGCTGAAGTAGTCCATCAACTAATGTTGTTTTTCCATGATCGACATGTGCAATAATTGCAATATTTCTGATTGTCTTTTTTGTCATAAGAAAGTAAGTATAGGGTTCTTATATTTTATAAATTTGTTAGTATTTAATTTAAAATTTTCTTAATTTCCAAAAAAAAATAATATTTTCTCAGGCTTTTACGTCAGCTCTATAAAACATAGAAAATGAATTTTTACTGCAGGTAATCAAATGGAATCCTGATTTTGCATACTAAAAAATTTTGATTATCTACCACTAGTTATGGATACTTTTTCTCTTCTGTGGGGTGATTAGACCCTATCTAAGTTTTGACCTTTACTCTACTTGACTAATATGGTGCCAAAAGTGATACATTTTGGACATACCCATAACTTTGTATTCATAATCATATAGTAATTATGTAATAAATTATTCAGGAGTATAAATCAGAAAACTGGTGTCAAGTGACACTAAATCAATAACTGAATCTTTTTCTCTAAGGAGGTTCGTCATTTTTAAATGAGTATACATTGGATTTTTCCAAGTATGTTCATAGATTACCAAACCAGAAACTTGATAATTTATATTAGGTTTTACAGGTTTAAAATATTTAACTGTATGTTCAAGACCAGTAGCAATCTTCCAATCACTAAATTGATTCATTTTTTGGAGAATTATACATATTGTATGCAAACCAGACAATACCAATTCAGAAAATATAGATTCTTCAGCCTTAGATTCATCTAAATGGAAAAACATCGGATCATATTTTGTTGCAAACTCAATAATTTCTTCTTTTGAAATCTTGAATGCATCTGATTTTATAGTTTTGTCTAAATACATAATTAAAAAGGGTGGGTTAACACCCACCCTCAATAATAACCTTAAAGTATATTATTTAGTAGTTTTCAACTAAATAATGTACAAGAACAGCATTCAATGTAGTTGTTCTAAAGTTTTCCACTCCAGAACGAAGTACTCCGGCGTTTGCTGGTTGAGCAATTCTAACCATTGGTACATCTTCTAACATAATTGTATGTATTTCTGTTATCAACGCATCTCTTGCTGGTCCTGCTGGAGTCACAAAGAGTGTGTCCATCTTCTCAACAAATTCTGCATTGTCGTAACCTTTATAGTTTTGAAATGCAAGAGCTGGATGATGGTTTAGTCTCCAGTAGTAATATGGATCAGACAAAGCTGGAGTGGAATCCCACAACCATGCTTCAAAACTATCATCTCGAATACTTGCCTCAAAGTCGGTAGCTGAAGGATAAACACTTATAGTGGCATTTATTCCTATATCAGCTAACTGACCGGCAACTAGTAGAGCAACATTGCTTGCATAATTACCTGGTCGAACTGCATTTACAGTGATGACCATGTCAAACCCATCAGGATAACCTGCTTCAGCTAAAAGAGCTTTCGCTTTATCAACATCTTGCAAGTATGATCCTGGAGCAGCAGGAGCTTTTATAACTTCTGGCAGCTGTGTATTTGCTGGTGCACCATATTTGCCCATAATGCCTTTAACAATTGCATCTCTATCTAATGCATAGTTAATAGCTTGACGAACTTTTTTATCTGCAAATTTTTCATCTGCAAAGTTTAGATGGAGCTCTACAGATCTACTTTCTAAAGCTTCAGTAATACTCACCTTGGAATTTCCTTCGGCAGAGGCTAACTGATCATAATCGACTTTAAAAGTATAGTCTGCAGCACCAGTCAATAATGCTTGCAATCTTGTAGCTGAGTCTGGAACTGCTGTTAAGACAACATTTGAATAGGTAGGAACAAATTTATTCCAACCTGGATTCAATGATAACGTAGCATTTTCACCAGAACTAAATGATGAAAGATGGTACGGACCAAACGTTGCTGAGTTACCAGCCATCCATTCTTTTGCCCATGGATCCTCGTCTGTTGCATGAGATTTAACCTCAGTTGCATCTAATATTGACCCCGAATACCATGCAAGTGTTCCAAGTGTAAATGGAACATTTTTTGTAACATTTACTGTAAAAGTTTTATTATCAACCTTTGTAATTGGATTCTCCATATTCCATGAGCCAACACCCATTAAAAATTGAAAAACAAAATCATTTGCTTGAACTCTTTCAAAAGTATAAACAACATCATCTGCTGTAATTTCATTTCCAAATGCACTTTTAAGTCCATCTGGAAGAACAATTGTTATATTTCCATCAGAATCAGTTGTAAAAGACTCGCAAACAAAGCATTGAACATCATCTATTGCTGGTTGCATAGATGGATCATCCTGAGCTTTGAATTCGAGTAAAGTACCCGCCCAAACTGCAGCAACTGCTGTGCTAGCTGTACCTTGATAAACTGCAAAATCAGCATTCGAAGGTAGAGCTGGCATTAACATCTTAAAAGTCTCTCCTGTTTTTTGTCCAGAAGGACTTTCAACTGCAACTGTTGTTGCTGGTGCGTCCATTGATTCCGAAGACTCTTCTGTTACAGCAGTATCTTCAGTAGAGGCATCTGTACCTCCACCACAAGCTGTAAGTAAAAGAGCTAAAGTAAGTAAGATAATATATAATTTTCTCACACTAATCCCCCTTTAAGCACATACATGTATCCGGGAAATATTCCTTCGTTTATGTATGTATATATATTCTTATTTTAGGTTTCATAAATCAAAATTTAAAATGATGCTTGGTTAAAATATCAATTTGGTTTGTTTCCCTAGTCTGTTTCTACTAGGTCCAGACTTCCGAGCATGTTACCCATTCCCGATAAGATAGCAATTACAAATGAAATCTCTATAAATTCTTCTTGAGAAATAATTTCAAGTATTTTAGAAATTAATTTGATATCTGCTCTTTCTGAAGGAGGGTTTAATGCAATATGTTCAGATAGTTTAAGTAAATTATTTTCTATGCCTGAAAAATTTTCTATATTTCCATGTTTTGCATCGAAGATTTCTTTTTCGGTGACTCCATTATTAAGTGCTGAATTTTCATCGACTGAAATACAATACTTACATCCTGAAATCCCAGCCAACCTAAGTCTGACTAATTCTTTTAATTTTATATCAACCGAGCCACCATAAAACACCTTTTTATAAAATTGCTCATAATAAACCTCTGAAGTTATCTTGCTGCTACTAAAGACTTTTAAAAAAAAGGCGCCTCCAGTCAACTCATTTGATTTCTCAATCTTTTCTTTTAAAAAATCTGGAATTTCTGAATCTTCTAATTGATTATATAAATTTTTAATACACATGACAATCTTTAAGCTAAGGGGTTAACGTACTTTAAATCAAATTCTTTTTCCAATAATTTTGCAAAATCTAATAATTTACTGTCATCATTTCTTTTTGCAATTATCTGAATACTAAAGAATTGACCATTTTTCATTTTTCTGAACGGTATAGATATTGACGGATATCCACATAGAGAAGAGAGCACAAGGGGTTTTATTAAATTTATATCTCTGGGTAATTCATGTCCCTCAATGACTACAGTATCAGGATTCGGTGAGGGAGCTGAAATTAACTGAGCAGGAGCTAATAAAAAATCATAATCATTAAAAAGTGTGTCAACTTTATTAGTGATAACCCTCCTTGCTCTTTGTGAGTTTATATAATCAGTAGAACTGAACCCTTTACCCATCTCTACAAATTGTTTTACATCTCCTCCAAAACTATCAGGGTTGTGAGTTATTTTTTTGTCTAGAAAAGCTGCTGATTCAGCAGTCAGTATTACAAAAATAGTTGATATAACCTCATCAATATTCCAACTATAAACTTTATTAAAAGTAACTATTCTTTCAAGCATTGTAATTGATTCATTATAAGAATCAGACACCTGTTGCTCCATCGGTGCAAAGTACTCCTCAAGTATTCCTATCTTGTGTTTATTTTCTACTTTTTTTATATCTATATTTTGGTAATTTTCAGAAAGAGCACCAAAAACGATCGCACAATCAGATATGGTTTTAGTTATGGGGCCAACAACATCTAGTGTCCAAGCTAAGGGGACTACCCCTGAAAGCGGAATCCAGTTATATGTTGGTTTGAAGCCAACAACAGAGCACAATGCTGCGGGTTCCCTTATAGACCCAGCGGTATCCGAACCAAGTGATCCTAAAACTATACCTGAAGAGGTAGCCGCAGCTGAACCACCTGAAGATCCTCCGGGTATTTTAGAAAAATCCCAAGGGTTTCTTGTGGGTGGACTTACAGCTCCATATGCATACTCATGAGTGTTAGTTTTCATTGAAACGAATGCTCCAGCATTTTTTAGTCTTGTCACCACAGTGGAATCTTTTTCAGATATATTGCCTGTTAGAGATTTTGAATTTGCTTCTGTTTTCATTCCTTTAATATCAATTAAGTCCTTTACCCCAAATGGTATGTTTTCTAGAGTTCCTCTAACTTTTGATTGTGTATCGTAATTTTTTGCTTTTTGTAAATATAACTCCTCATCAAAATTTACTAATGAGAGTATGTCTTTTTCTACATTTCTTATGTGATTAACTTGCATTTCAATAAGTTCAAGGAAACTAATGATTTTTTTTTCGTATAAACTTTTTACATCTTCAATTGTTAATGTTTCAAAATTCATAATTGTTCAATTTATACCAAATAAAGGACTTATGGTGTAATCATCTACATCAAATACATTGGAAATATCTTGTAAAAGCTTATCAGATTGTGACAATGCTCCATCGGCACTTTCTTTTGTTCTTAAATTTTTTTCAAAAGTGTTATTTTCCATACAAATTTTATTTTTAATTATTAACATAGATTTTAGTAGCTAAAGGAGTGACATGGAATTTGAATTAAATAAAAATAATACAGGACTACTTGTAATTGATATGCAGAATGGTTTCTGTCATGATAATGGATCTTTTGGTGGCGCAATGGGACTTGATATAAGCCCCCTCAAGGAGTCGATATCGGGTTGTCAAGATTTATTACAAGCTGCAAGGGAGAAGGATTACTCTATAGCTTTTACTAGATATATTTATAAGGAAGACTATTCAGATGGTGGAGTTCTTGTAAACGATTTAATGCCGGGATTAGCCGAAGTTGAGTCTTTAAAAGATGGTACCTGGGATACTGAAATTATTGATGAGCTTAGCCCAAATGAAAATGAGCTTATTATTAACAAGAATAGGCCGAGTGCTTATTACAATACAGAACTTGAAAACTGGTTAAATGACAAAGGTATTAAACAGGTTATTATTTGTGGTGTTACAACAAGTATATGTGTTGAGACAACAACTCGAGATTTAAGTCAAGAAGATTATAGAGTTGTTGTTGCCTCAGATGCTGTGAATGAACTTGAAGCAGATAGACATGAGGTGGCTCTAAAAACTTTAGCTTTTGGCTTTGCTTGGGTAGAGGAAAGTAGCCAAATTATTAAACAAATGATTTAAATATTAATTTTTTTAAATAAATTATCTTTAAATAACAAATCATCAATAAAGAGAGTCTTTGTTTCAAAAATTTCAAACAGTTTTGGTATTATTAGATTTTTCATTTCACTAAAAGTGACTAAATAGGCATCCAAACCTCTTTCATTTAATTCAAAAATATCTTGAGATGCTTTATATGTACATGTTGCGCAATCTCCAACTATGAGGAATATTTTCTTATCACCGTGATCTTTTACTGAGAACCAATCTAAAGTATTTCTTTTTTTTACTTGAGATATTGATAATACGTCAACAATAATTTTCTTATCTAGACTATTTATTTGGTTTACAAGATTTTGTGGATATGTAGTTTCTGGATTTAACATTGAATTTATAATTAAAATATCTTTATTTTGATATGTAAGAGAATCTAATTTTTTTTTAAGCGATATGCTTTCAGAATTTGTAGGAAGAATCTGTAAAACTTTCATTAAAGAATTTTTTTAGTCATACTTAATCCTGAACCAAAGCATACCATGGAATATCCACCTGGATAGCCTCCACTAACAACAATATTTATATTTTCCTGTGAGTTGAATAGTTGAACTTTGCTGGCTTCTATTTCCCCAATGAATCCATAAAGGCCCCTTTTTTCTAGATCCTTTTTATTAAAAACAGTATTATCAAATAAATATTCTTTTAAATCATCAATACTCATACCGGATTTATCAATTCTTGTTGCATGCTCAGGGCTCATTATTATCCATATATCTTGATTATAAAAAGAATTATAAGTCCATGGATTTAAGAGTGTATGCACTAATCCATCTAGTAGGGTTTCTACATCTTTTTCTCCGAGGTCTACAACTTCATGAGGAGATTGAGAAGAAAACATAGTGACGGTTGAATCATTTTTTTTATAGCCCTTTCTTAAATGATATTCATTCCAGGGGGAAAGGTCATTGTTTTCAGAAAAACAAAAGCTAATTTTCCCTAAATGACCTTGAGTTGCTGCATCTAATCCCTCGGGGATTCCATTTAAAATATTCCTTATAAATAAGTAAATTGCACGTCCTATGACAACTGATTTTTTACTGCCAGGACCAATTGATCCTCTACCGCCGTCTAGATCAAGTTTATTTGCAACATCTCCTGAAATAAGAATTAGAGGAGACTGGCTATGAATTGTTGTAATAATAGTTTCTAAATTAAATTTTGGATTAATGAGAATATCGACACAAGTTTTCACAATTTTCCAGCAGTCAGGTGTACAACCAGCAAGAACAACATTAGAAGCTAGTTGATAATAGGTAAAATTAATATCCATACTAGTAATGTTTCCATAAGTACTTTTTCTTTTAGTCCAATCATCACCCAACATTTTCTTTACCCTTGTGTAAGTTGGAGATACTGTTGGGAGTCCTTCACTCCACTCAATGGGTGTTTTTTTAAAAAAAAGAAACTTACTACTCATTTGATAATTTATTAAGCAGCTCTTCTTCTAGTAAAAAACTTTTTTCTAAATCAAGCTTTTTAAATTTATCAATGTTTTTCATTATTATTTCTGTTGCATTGCTTTCACTTTCTGAAAGTTTATTTACGTACATGGTTAGAACAGAACTTAAATCTTCTCTTGAACATATTTCATTAACAAGTCCATCATTTAGGAGCTTATGTATGTTTAACTCAGATGAATTAATAAGAATTTCTAATGCTCTAGATCTGGATGTTGTTTGTGTTACCCTTGCTATGCCACCACCAGCTGGTATTAGCCCAAGCTTTGTTTCGGGAAAACCAATTATAGAGTCTGAAGATATTATCTTGAAATCACAGCTTAAAAGAAGTTCAAAACCTCCAGCCAAACAGTACCCACTTGATACACCAATGATAGGTTTTTTATAAACCTGATCTTTCCTATAAAATTTTCTTAATAAATTTTGATCTAAAACTTTTTTTTCTATCTCACTGGCTGGTTTTCTTTCCTTTGTTATCAGTGGTATCAGCGTTTTTAAATCAGCACCAGCTGAAAAATATTCATCACTTTTACTTTTTAGAACGCCAATCTGAATATGGCCTTCATTCTCTATATAATCCCAAATATGACAAAGCTCATAAACAAACTCTGGGCTGAATGCATTTCTCTTTTCGAGTCTGTTCATTTCTACTAATAAAACACCTTTGCCGTACAAAGTTTCAAAATATTTATATTTTTCCGATTCCATTGTGCAAACCTTTCATGTTTCAGACTACAATAATTAAAGCTAGGAGTAAATTTGTTAAAAATTATATTTAAAAAACTACTTTTTATTCCTGTCGCCTCATTTTTTGTCAGTAGCTTAGCGTTCATTGTAGTAAATTTAACTCCAGGTGATCCAGTACAGGTAATAGCTGGCGGAATAGCATCTGAAGAAACTAAGCAGGAAATCAGAGTTGAGCTTGGTTTAGACAAAAGTATTTATGAAAGATATTTAAATTATCTTAGTGATTTAATGAATGGTGATCTTGGTAGCTCGTTTTATAATAAAGTTCCTGTTCTTGACAGTATCAACCAATATTTATTTGATACTTTTGAATTAATTATATTGTCATTATTAATAGCTTTATTTTTGGGTTTTATAATTGGTGGCGTTGGTGCATACTTTAGGGGTAAGTTTGCAGATAAATTTTCAAACATTCTTTTATCAATTATCCAATCTGTACCAGATTTCTTTTTAGGTCTTTTATTAATATATCTGCTTTTTTATAAACTTGAATTGGTTCCAGCTCCTATTGGGAGAATTGGTCTATCTGACATACCCCCTCAACAGATTACTGGAGGTTTACTAATCGACTCAATCCTTACAGGTAATTGGAATACTTTTAGAGTTGGTTTAAGACATGCAATCTTACCATCTGTAACTTTAGGTATTTTTTATTCGTCATACTTTGGACGTACTGCCAGAAATATATTGGGTAATTCGCTCAACTCCAAACAAGTAGAATTTGCAAAGTCTCTTGGTTTATCTAAATTTAGAATGTTTATATATGCTTTAGTTGATGCGCGGACTCCTATTTTAACTTATGTGGCAATTCTATTTGCAGGGCTGTTTGGTGCATGTGCGATTATTGAAACAGTTTTTGCTTGGAATGGTATTGGATCATGGGCGATAACAAAAATTTTGATGTTGGATATTCCAGCAATTCAAGGGTTCATATTATTTGCTGGGTTAATAACTTTACTAACTTATACTTTTCTTGATATTTTGATTACATATTTAGATCCCAGGATAAGAAAGAAGACCTTATAAAAAGAATTTTAAAAAAAATTAATAAACAAAATTTTCCAGTAATTCTCTCTTGCATGGTCCTGTTTAACTTTTCTTTTGGGGCGTTCATATATAATTTTCCACATGACCCTTATGTGACGAATATTATTCAGAGACTATCTCCTCCTGGAAATGGATTTATTTTTGGAACTGATGAGGTAGGTTTTGATATTTTCAGCAGAACAATAATTGCTGGTAAAATTGACCTCTTTATTTCTTTATCAGGTACTTTTGCAGCTTTAATTGTAGGCTTGCCCCTTGGTCTGATGGCAAGTGATAAGACTAAAAATGCAGATAGAATTATGAAAGTTTTAGATATGTTTCAAGCCTTTCCCTTACTGGTCTTAGCTATTGTTATTGTTGCGATGTGGGGAAATAATATTAGAAATGTTATTTTTGCAATCATCTTGATTAACGTACCTCGATTTACACGGCTTATTAGAAGTGAGGCTTTAACTGTAAGAGAGTCTCGCTTCATAGAAGTCGCAACAGCAATGGGAGCTAGTAAAACTAGGATAATCTCCAGACATCTTCTTCCTAATATCTTAGGAACTTTGCTTGCTCAGGCTTCAATAACAACAGCTCATTCAATAGTGGTTGTGGCTGCTCTGAGTTTTATTGGTATAGGTGTCGTCCCACCAGAAGCAAGCTGGGGATCCATGATTAGAGCTGGTTCACAATATATGATGACAGGACAGTGGTGGATGTCTGTTTTTCCAGGTTTAGCAATATTTGTTAGTGTTTTAAGCTTTAACACTATTTCACAATATATATTGAGGAAATATGAACAAATTTAATCAGGAACATATCTTAAGTATCGAGAATATGTCAGTAACTTACCATTCTGGGGACATCAAAGTTCCTGCTGTAAAAAATATTTCATTTTCCCTCCAAAAAAATAAAATGCTGGGGATAATAGGTGAAACTGGTTCTGGTAAATCATCATTAATAAGAGCTATAAATGGATTGATTACTCACCCAGGTATAACCTCTTTTGATAAACTTGATATATTATCAAAAAATGGTATTGATAACGACTTTGACTTTTCTAAGATGAGAGGCAAGGAGCTCGGATTTATTCCTCAAAATCCTTTCGGTTCATTAAATCCCGTTTATAAAATAAGTAAACAATTCAAATTTGTAAATAAGAAACATAAACTATTTACTAAAAATGATCTTGAGGGTGAAATAATTCGATCTCTTTCTGAAGTTGGAATTGCAGATCCTGAACGAGTTTCAAACTCATACTCGTTTGAACTAAGCGGTGGGATGGCTCAAAGAGTTGTCATTGCACTTGCTTGTTTTGCTAAACCAAAATTACTTTTTGCGGATGAACCAACTACTGGGCTTGATGTAACCGTTGAGAGACAACTTTTGGATAATTTTTTTGAACTTGTAAATAATAACGATATGACTTTAATTATTGTCACACATGATTTAGGTATTGTTGCACAATACTGTGACGAAGCAATAGTTATGTATCAAGGTGCAGTCGTTGAGAAGGGGTCTATAGAAAAAATATTTTTAAATCCTGAAGATGAATACACACAAAAGCTAATAAAGGCATCAAGTGAAGAAATTAGCTAGAATAAATAATTTAGAAGTCAAGTTCAGGCTACCTAATAAGCAATCTGTACATGCACTGAATGGAATAAATATTGATATTAATGAAAATGAGACACTCGGACTAATTGGTGAAAGTGGTTCCGGAAAGTCAACATTAGGAAAAGCATTATTAGGGTTAGTTAAATATGAGGGAAATATTAATTTATTTCAAAAAGATTTAGACCTGGGTAATAAGTTACTTATCCGAAATACTAGAAAAGATATCGGTGTTGTGTTTCAAGAGCCTTTTCTTTCACTAAACCCAAGAATGAA
>TARA_B110000444_G_scaffold260410_1_pt1 | contig 11647 bp, 10 predicted proteins | sample TARA_B110000444 | Tara Oceans TARA_B110000444 (sample SAMEA4398370) | marine metagenome | biome: Polar Biome; feature: [SRF] surface water layer (ENVO:00010504); material: water (ENVO:00002006), including particulate matter (ENVO:01000060) such as... | depth 5 m | reverse complement strand
TAATTTCATTAGTATTCTCCCTACTTTATGAATTATAAAAATTACTTTAATTAAGTGATTTAATAAATATTTTATCTAAACGTTAGTTATGGGCTAATTAATATAAATCAATAGCCAGGATAGAAATTTTTTAAATATTTCCAAGCTATATAGCCAAATATTATGCCAATGGTATCAGAAAGCAGGTCATATAATTCAAAAGTTCTATATTCCAATGAATTCTGAATGACTTCAATCAAAAGACCGTACAAAATTAAGACCACAAACAATATGATTCTTTTAATTTTAAAATCAGAGGCATATGCTAAAAATGATATTACAAAAAAAGCTAAAACATGAAGAAGTTTGTCTTGGATTAAAATTTTTGCAATTGATGGATCTATAGAAATAAAGCTTAATATTGATGTGAATACAATAGTTAATAGGAATACAAATCTAATATAGTTAATCTTATTCATATTTCTTTTTATAAAATAATATTAATAAGATTGAGGGCATTGTTAAGAATGAAGTAATTATAAAAAATGACATCCATCCATAGTTGTCTCCAAAAATTAATCCTAGCTTAATTATTATAAGGCCAGAAAATCCTGCAAGAATTTTTCCTGGCAGCATCATAAATGATGTAAATAATGCATATTGAACAGCGGTATATTGTTTTGAAACTAGGCTTGTTAAAAAAGTAATGTTAACGGTGCCTACAATGCCTGCTGCCATGCTGTCTAGAGCTACAACCATGGATAATAATATAAGTGATTTCTCTGATACAGCAATGTAAGCAAAAAATAGATTAGTAACCATTACCAAAAATGCACCAACGATAAGAGATTTTTTTACTCCTGAAGATTTTATTAATTTCCCACCTATAAAAAAACCAAAAATTGATGCAGCTAATGCTACAGTTTTAACAACAAAACCTATCTCATCAAGGCTATAGCCCATTTGAATATAAAAAGGATTGATTATTTGCCCTGTCATAATGTCAGTTAACCTGTAGGTGCTAATAATCGATAAGAGTAATAATGCTGCAAAAAGACCAAATCTATTAAAAAAATCTTGTAATGGTTTAATGAAAGAGTCTTGTATGCCTAATTTTGAAAGTGAAACATTCTTTTTTTCTGGGGTTAAAGATAGTCCAATTATCCCTAAAATCATGAATAGTGACATTACTTGATAAACAAATGACCAGCTAGTTCTTGAGGCTAATATAAGTGCTCCTGATGTAGCTATTAAAATAGCTATTCTGTAGCCGAATTGATAACTTGCTGCTAAATTACCCTGCTCATCAATCTCGGCAAGCTCAATTCTAAATGCGTCTATGGCAATATCTTGAATAGAGCCAAAGAAAGCAACAAGAAATGCAAAGAAGGCAAATAAACTCAAATTAATAGATGGGTCTGTAAATGATATTAGTAACAAAAAAATAATTATTAAGATCTGCATTAAAATAATCCAGCTCTTTCTTTTTCCATACATACTTAAAATTGGAACAGTAAAATTATCAACTAAAGGGGACCATAAAAATTTTAATGAGTAAGTTAATACAATCCAAGCAAAAAATCCTATAGTTGCTAAATCAAGATCAATTACAGCTAGCCAAGTCCCAAGGGTTACAAAAACTAGCATATATGGAAGTCCAGAAGCGAACCCTAATAAGCAAATACTTATAATTTTTAAATTCATAAATTATTTAGCAATCTTGCCCATTTAAAAGATGACCCTGGATCAGTTTTTCTTTTTGGCGCAATGTCAGAATGACCAACTATGCGATCTTTTGAAAGATTTGGATAGGTTTGCAATAAAGCCTTTGTTATCTGCATAAGAGAATTATACTGCTGATTAGTGTATTCACTGTCATCAGTTCCCTCAAGCTCTATACCAATAGAATAATCATTGCAGTTATCTCTTCCAATGTAGGATGAAATGCCAGCATGCCAAGCTCTCTCATGAAAAGGAACAAATTGTAATATTTCGCCAGTCCGCTGAATAAGTATGTGTGCAGATACCTTCAGGTCTTTTATAGATGCAAAATATGTATGTTTAGATATATCTAGTTTATTTAAAAAAAAGTCTTTAATTTCATTCCCTCCATACTTTCCAGGAGGCAAACTGATTGAATGTATAACTATTAAAGATATATCTTTTACTATAGGTCTAGTGTCATGGTTAGGAGAGGGATAAAAAGTCACTCCCTCCAAAAGATTATCTTTTATATTTATTAAGGACATAACTTAATATCCCATATGAATTTAATTTTGACAAATGATCTTATTGGGCTTGCTCTATTCTTAACTCAGGAGGCATCTTAAAGACTATATTTTCCTCATCTTTTCCTACTTCATTGATTATTCCACCCGTATACTTTTTAAGTTCCTGAGCTATTTCTTGAACTCTTATTTCTGGAGCTGATGCACCAGCGGTAATAGCTATTTTTTTTATATTATTTATTTTTGATAGGTCTAGATCGCTAAATTCATCAATAAGTATTGCTTTACATCCGCACCTATCTGAAAGCTCTTTCAGTCTATTGGAGTTTGAGCTATTTTTAGATCCAACAACTATCATAAATTCATTTTCTAACGCTAATTGCTTAACTGCATCTTGTCTATTCTGCGTTGCATAACAAATATCATCATTTTTAGGAGTTATTAATTGAGGAAATCTACTTTTAAGTTCATCAGTAATAACTTTAGTATCATCGACACTAAGAGTAGTTTGGGTAACAAGAGCTACATTATTTGGCTGATTTATTTTTATAGATTTAGCATCAAATTCATCTTGAACTAGATAAATTGTTGAGGCTTCTCCGCCTGTATGTCTTCCCATAGTGCCTTCAACTTCAGGATGTCCTTCATGACCAATAAGAATAATATCTCTTTGAGCTCTAGCATGCCTAATAACTTCCATATGTACTTTGGTAACTAGTGGGCATGTTGCATCATGGAATTTTAATCCCCTAGCATTTGTTTCCATCTCAACATCAGATGAAACTCCATGCGCACTAAAAATAACTAAAGCATCATCAGGAATCTCAGAAATTTCTTCAACAAAAATAGCTCCTCTTTCTTCTAAATCTCTTACAACAAAACGATTATGAACAACTTCATGTTTAACATATATAGGACTTCCATATATCTCTAAGGCCCTATTTACAATATCAATAGCCCTATCAACACCGGCACAAAATCCTCTTGGATTTGCAAGATTTATAATGACCTTGTTATCCATTAGATTTTTGCATTTTAAGCTCTGAAGTAATTAGTAAAATAGCTCCTAGAGAAATAAAAGCATCAGCTGGATTAAAAATAAAGAAGGAGAAATTATTAATATATAGATGCAAGAAATCTGTAACTACACCATCTCCTGCTCTATCAATAATATTTCCTAAAGCTCCACCGATAATAAATATATATGCAGCTTGGCTAAGTGTTCTAGCTTCTATTATTAGTTGTTTCAATAAAAAAACTACTATAAAGAGCCCTATTAATAAAAGAATATAACTGGATGCCCCAGGCCCAAAATCAAACATGCTAAAGGCAATACCAGAATTATAAGTTAAGTAGAAATTTAAGAATGGAAGAAAAGGTATTGTTTCAAATTGAGTAAAATTATTTATAGCTAAGGACTTAAGACCTAAATCAAGACCAACTAAAAAGCATAAATAAATAAAAATTGAAATTCTAGACAAGACTTCTGATCTCCCCTTTATCTTCTATATTTATCTCACATCTTGAACAAAGCTCTGGATGTTTCTCACTTCTTGAAACTGATGGAGATCTATGCCAACATCTTGAACACTTCTCATCATCTGATTGAGTAATTGTTATCAATAAAGAGGTTCCTTTTTTTATGATGGCATCAGAGGATATAAAAACAAAATGCAGCTCATTTCCAAACTTCATTAAAGTATCATAAGAATCATCGGGACATGTGATCTCAACAATAGTATCTAATGAACCTTTCACAAGACCATCATTTCTTGCAGATTCTATAGCCTGATTTACTAAATCTTTAACCTCAAATATTTTAGTCCATTCTTCCGAGCTTATATTTTGATGTATAGGACTTAAATTGTTATAAAAAGATGAAAGGAATACTGATTTCTCTTGCTCTTTGAGAGGTGTGTATGTTTGCCAAATTTCCTCAGAAGTAAAAGATAAGATTGGGCTAACTAATCTAACTAAAATATTAACAATATGATAAATAACGGTTTGGCATGATCGTCTTGCGTGTGAGTTGGAAGATGTTGTGTAAAGTCTATCCTTAACAATATCTAGAAAAACACCACCTAATTCATTAACACAAAAGTTATGAATCTTTTGTACAGCGTTATGATAAGAGTATGTCTTATAGCAATCTTGAACTTCCTCTTGAAGCTTTAGTGTAGAATTTAGGATCCACTTATCTAGCTCTACCAGTTTGTCTAAATCAATTGCATCATTTTTATGATCAAAATCATTAATATTGCCAAGTAAAAATCTAAAAGTATTTCTTATTCTTCTATATTGATCAGATACTCTTTTTAGGATTTCATCAGATGCATTCATTTCGCTTCTGAAGTCTGTTGCAGCTACCCATAATCTGAGAATATCTGCACCCAGAGAATTCCATACTTTTTGTGGCGAGACAACGTTTCCTAAAGATTTTGATTGCTTTCGACCCTTATCATCAACAACAAAGCCATGAGTAAGAACTTCTTTATATGGAGGCCTTCCATTGATAGCTATGCTCGTTAACAGTGATGATTGAAACCAGCCTCGGTGCTGATCAGAGCCTTCAAGATATAAGTCAGCAATCAAACCTTTATTAAACCTTTGCTCTAATACTGAAAAATGTGTTGCCCCTGAATCAAACCAAACATCAAGCGTATCATTTACTTTGGTATAATTTTCAGCATCATCTATGTAATCTGATAAATTAACAGAATCCCATATAGCTACTCCTGCATCCTCTATCAAGTCTGCAAATATCTCAAATAACTTCTCTTGGTCTGGGTGAATTTCTCCAGTTTCTTTATGAACTACTAAAGTTATTGGTACGCCCCAGTTTCTTTGTCTTGAAATACACCAATCCGGTCTATCTTCTAACATTGATTTAATTCTTTGAAGTCCCCATGAAGGCTCCCAGTTAACTTTTTCTATCGATGCTTTTGCATCATCTAATAAACCAGCTTTATCCATCGAAATAAACCATTGCGGAGTAGAAGTAAAAATTAATGGTGTTTTATGTCTCCAGCAATGTGGGTATGAATGTTCATAATTCTCAACATTAATTAATGTTTTATTGTCGCTAATAGTTTTTAAAATAAAAGGGTCAGCTTTAAATGCTGGCAAGCCAGCAATGTCTTCATACTCATCCCTAAAAAAGCCTTGATTATTGAGGGCTTTAATTGGCTCAATGTTATTATCTTTACATATAAAATAGTCATCTAAACCATGAGCTGGAGCAGTATGAACGCAACCAGTACCTGCATCTGTTGTTACATGGGCTCCTTTTAATAATTGAGATTGTCTTTCTAGGAAAGGGTGATCAAGATTAATATCTTGAAATAAATCACCTTTAATTTTTGATAGCTCTTTTAAATCAAAACCCCATCTAGAAACACAAGAATCAATCAGTTCTGAAGCAATAACAAAGCACTCTCCATTTCCTTCAACCAATGAGTAGTCAAGCTTAGGATTAATACAAACTGCTACATTTGATGGCAGAGTCCAAGGTGTTGTTGTCCAGATTGCAAATGAGCATCTTTTATCAATTGTTACATTAAATAAAGAATTTAAAGTATCCAATGAATCCTTAGAAACACTAAATGAAACATCTATAGATTTTGAAACCTTGTCTTGATATTCTACTTCAGCTTCAGCAAGCGCAGAGCCGCAATCTTGGCACCAATGAACTGGTTTTTCACCTTTTTGCAGATGATTATTTTTAATAATCATAGCCAATGCTCTAAGAGTATCAGCCTCAAAAGAGGCATCAGAACTTTTATATGGGTTAAACCAATCAGCTAAAACCCCTAGCCTGATAAAATCATCTCTTTGTTTTTCAACTTGAGATAGAGCATATTTTTTACAGGCTGCTATAAATTCTTGTTTATTTTTTACAAGATCGCTATTTTTGCCATGTTTTTTTTCAACATTTAGTTCAATAGGTAGGCCATGGCAGTCCCATCCAGGGATAAATGGTGCATCTTTGCCAAACATGGTTTGAACTTTTATTGTTATATCTTTAAGAATCTTATTAACTGAGTGTCCAATATGAATATCTCCATTAGCATAAGGAGGGCCATCATGAAGAATAAATTGCTCTTTACCAGAAGAGTTTTTTCTAATCTGATTATAAAGATCAATAGAATTCCAATAATCTAATATTTCTGGCTCTTTTTTTGCTAAGCCAGCTTTCATAGATAATTCTGTTTCTGGAAGATTTAAAGTATCCCTATAGTTAGTGCTCATATTATTGCTATTGTAAAAGTTTTTTAGCTAAAGATATGTCTTTTTGTATCTGTTCTTTTAAAAAATCTAAATTTTTAAACTTTTTTTCATCTCTTATTTTGAATTTAAATTCAACATCCAGCCTTTCTCCATAAATATTTTTTTTAAAATCAAATAAATGAATCTCTAGAACGGGATGCTCTCCTCCGACTGTTGGCCTGACTCCCATATTTGCAATGCCCTTATAATTTATACCTTGGTGCATACATCTAACGGCATAGACCCCCGATATTGAAAGCTTTTGTTTTGGTATCCACAAGTTTGCAGTTGGCACTTCAATTGTTCTGCCAAGTTGATTTCCATAAACAACTTTTCCAGAAAAAATATAAGGCCTCCCAAGAAGTTTGGTTGCTAAATCAAAATTACTATCCATCAGAGCTTCTCTTATTCTGGTACTACTAATTCTTTTACCGTCATAGAGAATAGTTTCTGTATTTGAAACAGCAACATTACTCTCTTCGCCCCATTTTTTTAATAGATTAAAGTCTCCTTCTCTTTTAGCGCCAAATCTAAAGTCATCACCTACTATTAGTGATTTTAAATTCATTTCCTCCAAGATATCTCTAATAAATATTTCTGGTGTCATTGATTTAAGAGAAGAGTTAAATTTTAAAAAGCATGCATAATCAATTCCATGTGAATTTAATAAACGAAATTTCTCTCTCCACGGACATAGTCTTGGCGGAGAATCTTTGTTAGTTAGGCCTTGTGCGGAAAAATATTCAGATGCATGAGGTTCTGTAAAAAATACTAAGGTTGATGTATTCATTTGCTTAGCTTCTTCTTTTAAATTATTTAAAATAGCTTGATGGCCTATATGCAATCCATCAAAATTTCCAATGGTTGCTGACATTTTTGTATTTGGATGTCTCTTCTTAAAAAGAGCTATATTATTTTGTCCTCTAATTAAATACATGATTTTAAAATAGCTCTCTTAGCCTATTTCCTAGAACAACCTTTGCTAAACCAAAATATAATAAGGCTGAAATTCCAACCTCAAGACTAAGATACATTAGTCTTTGTGCAAAATTAATAGAATCAAAATTTATATTAAATGGACTATTCAGTAAAAATAAAATAACTGCTAATGATGCTATTAATATGGCTGCATTAAACTTATTAAGAGGATTGCTTAATTGAATATAATTATCTTTTACTAAAATTATAAATAATATACTTGAGCTTAGTATGGCTGCAATTGAGCTTGCCAAAGCTAAGCCTGTATGGCCATAACCTAACTTGATTGCAAAAATATAATTCAAGATCACATTAACAAGTAATGCAGCTATCGCAGCATACATAGGCGTTTTGGTATCTTTTCTAGAAAAAAATGCTGGAACAAGGACTTTCATCATCATGAAAAACGGGAGACCAATAGAAAATGCAATTAAGCTTTTAGAAGCTTGTATAACATCACTATAGAGAAATTCGCCTCTTTGAAATAAAGTGCTAATGAGATGCTCTGCACATATAGATAAACCTATTAAAGAAGGTATTGCTAAAAATATTACTAACTTTTGGGATTTTTTTAGCTGTTCTTTATATAAATTTAGATCTCCTTTTTGATTTGCTTTAGACAAAGATGGCAATAATACTGTTCCAATTGCAATAGCAAATATTCCAAGTGGAAATTGTATCAACCTATCAGAAACATATAACCAAGTGGGGCTTCCTGTAATTAAAAGTGATGCAAAAATAGTATCTATTAATAAATTAATTTGAGCTACACCTCCTGCTATAAGCGCAGGAAGCATAAGAACTAAAACCTTTTTTATTCCCTTATTGTTAAAATCAATCTTTGGAACTGGCAGTCTATTAATTTGAGATAAAGGAGCTAGTTGAATTAATAATTGAATAAATCCAGCTAAAAGAACCCCCCATGCTAAACCAATAATTGGGATTGAAAAAAGTGGAGCTAGTACAAATGCTGAAAGAATAATACATACATTAAAAACAATTGGGGTAGCAGCTGGTAATGAATATTTTTGATGTGAATTTTGAATACCCCCTGCAAAAGCAACTAAAGAAATTAATCCAAGGTAAGGAAACATTATTCTTAGCACATCTACAGCAATATCTTTTTTTACAGGATCGTAATAAAAGCCTGGTGCGAATATGAAAATAAATACTGGTGCAAAAAGTAAGGCAACTATTGTAAAGATGAAAAGTATAGCCAATAAGGTGCCAGCTAAACTATCAATAAAATCTTTGATTTCTTCAGTTGTTTTATGCTCTTGATATTCGCTATATATAGGAATAAAAGCCTGGCTAAATGCCCCTTCAGCAAAAAATCTTCTAAAAACATTAGGTATTTTTAGAACTACAACAAAAATATCATGAAGCATTGAAGATCCTAATAATGCTGTTGTGGTGATATCTCTTAAAAGACCAAAAACTCTAGACAGACCAGTCCATGTGCCTACTTTAAAATAGGAGGCAAACATACTTTGGTCTACTAACGATTTTTTATTCATTATGTTTATGACTTTTTATCTATTTTAAAATCCAAAGAGGCTGAATTAATACAATACCTCAGACCTGTTGGATTAGGCCCATCATTAAAAACATGACCTAAATGTGCATCACAGTTTGAGCACCTAACCTCAGTCCTTACGCTTAATAAAGAATAATCTGGTAACTCAGTTATTGCCTCACTGCCTAAAGGTTTGAAAAAGCTTGGCCAGCCACAACCAGCATCAAATTTTGTATCAGATTCAAATAAGGGTGTATTACAGCAAATACATTTATACAAGCCATCTTTATCAGAATCCCAGTACTTACCAGAAAAAGGTCTTTCGGTCCCTCCTCGCCTTGTAACCTCAAAAGATTCCGTAGAAAGTTGGTTTTTCCACTCTTCATCTGTTTTCTTAAAGTCAGTCATGTTTTATATTTTTCTTTTATTGTAATTGTTATCAAAAAAAAATACGATTTTAAGAATCTGCATCAACCTTCCAATCTCTAACCCAATATATAAAAATAGTATCAATTAGGGCTATAAAAACTTTTAAAATATATTTAGTTGATGCTAAAAAGAAGGCTTGTGTGAAAGTAAGGTCAGTGGCAACTACCCAAGTTACTTGATAAATCATCGTATCTAATAGCTGCGATAAGATTGTGGATAAGTTATTTCGTAGCCAAAGCTTTTTCCCATTTGTTTTTTCTTTTAAATAATGAAATAGCCATACGTCAAATCTCTGACTTATAAGATAAGCTGTTAAAGATCCAATTATAAAATATGGAGAATAGTTAGCTAATGTATTTATAGCATTATGTATTTCTAAAGCTGATCCAGTTAAATTCGATGGAGTAAATTGCAAGCTTAATAGAAGTGTTATAAGAACAACTATATTTGCAATAAAGCCAAGCATTACCGCTCTATTAGCTTCATCTTTTCCATACTTTTCATTTAATAAATCAGTTGAGAAATATATACCAGAATACAGAATTGCTCCCATGCTTGCATTAAATGTATAACCAAACATTGTTAATTCAGTTACTTTTCCTCCCTGAAGATTTGCAAGAACAATTCCTAAAATAACTGCGCAATAGAGACCGTATTTACCAAAATAACGAAAAAGAAAAACAGCTATAAGTAAGTCGTAAAAAACCACTCCAAACCATATAAATTCTTGGCTGAGGCCTAACATTTAAATTTTTATTATCCTTTTTACTTTTTTTATTGAGAACTAATGTAAATTATACATACTTAAAGCATTAATCAGATTGCAAATGGAAACTTTAGAAAAAATACTTACTCAGCACTCCTATTCAGATTTAAGTGATGGATTTTATTCACATCAGCTTCAGCAACCACTAAATGATCCATATCTTATTCATGCTAATGATGCTCTTTTAAAAGAATTAGGTCTTAGCTGTTGTGATAAAAATAAATTAATGCATCTTTTTAATGGAGATGTTCATATTTCCAATATTCAGCCTTTTTCAATGAGCTATGCGGGACATCAATTTGGTCAATATGTTCAACAGTTAGGTGATGGCAGAGGAGTAATGCTCGGAGAGCTAGAAAATAATGGCTGTGGTTTAGATATTCATATTAAAGGATGTGGTAAAACTCCATATTCTAGATTTGGTGATGGACGTGCTGTACTTAGGTCATCAATACGAGAATATTTATGTGGAGAAGCTATGACTGGATTGGGGATAGCGTCCTCAAGATCTTTAATGATATTTGGAAGTAATGATCTTGCCTATAGAGAAAAATCTGAGTCAACAGCCATGATTGCAAGAACTGCAAGAACTCATATAAGGTTTGGTAATTTTGAGAAATTCTTCTATGACCAACAATATGAAAAACATAAAGAGCTTTGTGATTATGTAATTCCTAAGTATTTTAAGGATGCACATCAATATAAAAATAAATATGAGTATTTGTTAAAAAGCATAATTGAAAATACTGCAAATATGATTGCTTGCTGGCAAGCTGTGGGTTTCTGTCATGGGGTTATGAACACAGATAATATGTCAATTCTTGGAGAAACTATAGACTATGGTCCTTATGGATTTTTAGATGATTATAATCCATCTCATATTTGCAACTTATCAGATAACTTGGGCAGATATTCATATGAAAACCAACCATATATAGGATTATGGAACTGTTCTGCTCTTGCAAAGACTTTTCAAAGATTGGTTGATAAGAGATTTATAGAAGAAATTGGTAATTTATATGAGGAGACTTATTCGAATAAACTAATAAGTTTATTTAAAAAAAAATTGGGGTTATTTGAAGAAAATCCAGATGATAAATTATTAATTCAAGAGCTATTAGATTTAATGCAAGAAAATACATTAGATTACACAAGGACATTCAGAAGTCTAAGTAATGCGATAATAAAAAACCACGAAATTGAAATTAATACATCTATAAAAAAATGGTCTGAAAAATTTTCTAAAAGGCATCTTATTGAAAAAACAGATGTTAAAACTAGAATTAGTATTATGCATCAACATAACCCAAAATTTATCTTAAGGAATTATATGACACAGGTTGCTATTGAAAATGCTGAAGAAGGTTCATACAAAGAAATTCAAAGGTTAATGAAGATTCTTAAAAATCCATTTGAAGAAAATTTGGAATATAGTAAATATGCAGAAAATTCTCCTGCATGGGCAAAAGATATAGGTCTATCCTG
>TARA_B110000444_G_scaffold258429_1_pt1 | contig 11677 bp, 12 predicted proteins | sample TARA_B110000444 | Tara Oceans TARA_B110000444 (sample SAMEA4398370) | marine metagenome | biome: Polar Biome; feature: [SRF] surface water layer (ENVO:00010504); material: water (ENVO:00002006), including particulate matter (ENVO:01000060) such as... | depth 5 m | reverse complement strand
TTGTCCCCTCGGTGCATTTCCCCAAGGAGAATCTTTCGTTATTTAACAGTGCATCTTGGGCGCCGCCTTAATAGAGCGCGTTACACTGCCGGACTTATGCTGTCTCGTTTAACGCATCTGAATATTTCCTTCAAAAAAATCTGATTAAAAAATAGGCACTGCAACTTAGCTGTTTATAAAGTAGGCAAAAATTAAAAAAATAAATAACATAACAAATTGAAAATGGCAGAAAACCTAAGAAATTATTCTGGCATGCATTTTGAAATATTAGACGTAGTTAGAAACGTGAAAGGATGATAAATGCATTACAAACTTCCAACCAAATTTGCCCTGGCCGCCGTGATAAGCTTGGGGATCGCAACGACAACTGTTGCTGCAGAGACCATAAAGGTGGGCGTACTTCACTCATTATCGGGCACAATGGCTATTAGCGAGACTACTTTGAAAGATACGATGTTAATGCTTGTGGAGGAGCAAAACAAAAAGGGCGGATTGCTAGGTAAGAAACTTGAACCTGTAGTTGTAGACCCAGCTTCTGATTGGCCCCTTTTTGCTGAAAAAGCACGAGAATTACTTGAGGTACATAAGGTAGATGTAATTTTTGGTAATTGGACGTCTGTCTCGAGAAAATCTGTGCTCCCTGTCATAGAAGAACTTAACGGGATGTTATTTTATCCTGTTCAATATGAAGGTGAAGAAAGTTCTAAGAATGTCTTTTACACGGGGGCGGCACCAAATCAACAAGCCATTCCTGCAGTTGATTACCTTATGTCTCAAGGAGTGAAACGATGGGTGTTAGCAGGTACTGATTACGTTTATCCCAGAACGACAAACAAAATACTGGAAAATTATCTTAAAACCAACGGCGTGGCTGCTGAAGATATTATGATAAACTACACACCGTTCGGACATTCCGATTGGCAGACTATTGTTTCAGATATCAAAAAATTTGGGTCAGCGGGAAAGAAAACAGCCGTCGTTTCAACTATAAACGGCGATGCTAACGTCCCATTTTACAAGGAACTTGGGAATCAAGGCATTAAAGCTTCCGATATACCCGTTGTAGCCTTTTCAGTTGGAGAGGAAGAGTTATCAGGTTTCGACACAGGTCCACTTGTTGGTCATCTTGCTGCTTGGAATTATTTCATGTCGGCAGAGTCGGATGTTAACGATGATTTTATTGGGAAATGGCATGCGTTCATAAAAGATGAAAAAAGAGTCACCAACGATCCAATGGAAGCTCATTTCATCGGTTTTAACATGTGGGTGAAAGCGGTCGAAAAAGTTGGCAGCACGGAAGTAGATGTAGTTAGACCCGCGATGTATGGAATTACATACCCCAACTTAACGGGCGGGATCGCTGTGATGAATACCAACCATCATCTAACCAAACCAGTTCTAATTGGAGAAATACAGGAAGATGGCCAATTTGAAACTGTTTGGCAAACATCTGGCGGTGTGATCGGTGATGCGTGGACAGACCATCTACCTGATAGTGCTAGGCTGGTTGCAGACTGGTCAGCACCGATAAAGTGTGGAAATTTTAATATCGACACTTCAAAATGCTCTGGACAAAATTATTAGATTAATAATGACGATGGATGGCGCTCGATGACATGTTGAGGGCCATCTTTCATTTTATCTTCTAATTATGTTTATGCACAACATTCCCATTAACATTTTAAGATGTAGACTTGGTTTTTGAGAAAATGACACGAGGAATAGTAGCTAAAACATTTTTAGTTTTTGCATTTTTAATACTCAATGGACCGGCTAGTGCTGATTCTTTCGAAGAAACAATAAAACTTCTAGATACAAAAAAATTTGGAACAAAAAATAAGGTTATTGGAATTCTGCTAGACGAAGCCGACGATAGATCGCTCAAGTTATTCGAAAAAATGCTAGCTGGACAACTATTCTTTTTGAAAAAAGGTAGAGCCTTGGTCGTTGGTGTTAAGGAGGCAAGAAAATATAAGATCCAAGATTTTTTAAGTGGTGAGGAATTGGGCGAAGTGAAGAAGCGCCGGCTGAGAAAAGTTAGTATCAACAATAAACTACGTAATAAACTTCAGCTTGCGATCGGTGCTCTGGCTTTATCATCCGCCAAGCCAAAGAAAAGGGAACGTGCTGCCTACGATTTGATAAAAAATGGTGATATTTCTGTGCTCCCAACTTTAAATACTGCATTGAAGCGAGAACCGATAGAATTAGTGCAAACAGCACTTTTGGTCGCCCGTCATGCCATTCAGGCAAAAGAGGGTGAAACAGAATCGCGAATTGCGTCGATAGAGCAATTAAGCGGAATATTAAACAAAGATATTTTGGCTTTATTGAATGGGTTAACTCTGGAAACAAATGAGAGCGAGCCAGAAATACGGGCCGCGGCCGAAAATGCACTTAAGGCTAGCGGACTTAAAAGAAAATTATCAACTGGATTTGAAACTTTATTTTTTGGTTTGAGTCTAGGCTCTGTATTACTGTTGGCTGCTGTTGGACTTGCCATAACGTTCGGAGTTATGGGGGTTATCAACATGGCACACGGCGAGATGATCATGATTGGAGCATATACAACTTTTGTCATTCAGCAAATTTTCCCCAATGCAATCGAATATTCCCTATTGATAGCTGTCCCCGCCGCTTTTCTGGTATCTGGAATAGTAGGGATTATCATTGAACGAGGAGTAATTAGGTATTTATATGGCAGGCCATTGGAAACTTTGCTAGCTACATTCGGTATTAGCTTGATCTTACAGCAAGCAGTGCGCAGTATTTTTTCTCCTTTGAATAGGTCGGTTATAACCCCGGAGTGGATGAGTGGGGGGTGGGAAATTAACGCGGCCTTATTGCTTACCTATAATAGGCTTACCATCATTATATTTACTATTGTTCTACTCGGGGGACTTGCTGCATTAATGCGCTATTCGTCCTTTGGCCTGCAGATGAGAGCCGTTACGCAAAATAGACGTATGGCATCGGCTATGGGGATTAAAACAAACTGGGTTGATGCACTGACATTTGGATTTGGATCTGGGATCGCAGGAATAGCTGGGGTTGCATTGAGCCAGTTGACTAATGTGGGACCAAACCTTGGGCAACAGTACATCGTTGATAGTTTCATGGTCGTGGTATTTGGTGGAGTAGGTAACATTTGGGGTACCGCTTTAGGGGCGATTATTCTTGGTGTAGCAAATAAACTCCTTGAACCATGGTCAGGTGCGGTTTTAGGCAAGATATGTTTATTAGTCTTCATAATATTGTTCATACAAAAAAGACCGCGAGGAATGTTTGCCTTAAAAGGCCGAGCGGCTGAAAGCTGAGCGATGAATAACTCTCGATCAACTAGCCTTTTTCAATCTCTTTTTTCAAGTGATAAAGCGACTAAAGTATTTTTACTAGTTTTATTAGGCCTTCTAATTATCATTCCTGCTGGCAATCTGTTAGTCCCAGTAGGCTCTACTTTTCATATACCTAACTATTTGGTTGGATTACTCGGAAAGTATCTCTGCTTTGCTCTATTGGCTCTATCTGTCGATTTGATCTGGGGATTTTGTGGGATCCTGAGTTTGGGACATGGGGCGTTTTTTGCGATTGGTGGATATGCAATTGGTATGCATCTGATGAGAGTGATTGGGCCGCGAGGTGTTTATGGTGATCCTGTTCTTCCAGATTTCATGGTTTTTTTAGATTGGACGGAACTACCGTGGTTTTGGCTTGGTTTCGATATGTTTTGGTTCAGCTGCTTAATGGCTTTGGCTGCCCCGGGTTTATTGGCATTTATATTTGGTTGGTTTGCTTTTCGATCGAAAGTAAGTGGGGTCTATTTCTCAATAATTAGTCAGGCAATGACTTACGCACTAATGCTTGCCTTTTTTAGAAATGATATGGGGTTTGGGGGCAACAATGGCTTGACTGACTTTAAAGATGTGTTGGGATTCGATTTAAAATCGAATGAGACACGTGCTGTTTTATTTTGTTTGTCTGGTGTTGCTTTATTACTGGGTTTCTTCATCTGTCGACTAATTGTTTTTAGTAAGATTGGAAAGTTGCTGATTGCGATTAGAGATGCGGAGCCTCGTGCTAGATTTATAGGGTACAGGACCGAAAGTTATAAAGTTTTCTTATTCACTTTCTCTGCGATCTTAGCAGGGATTGCTGGTGGTCTTTATGTCCCTCAAGTTGGAATTATTAATCCGAGCGAATTTTCACCCTTAAAGTCAATTGAGATTGTCGTTTGGGTGGCGTTAGGTGGCAGAGGTACCCTTTATGGTGCAGCCGCTGGAGCGATATCCGTGAATGCTTTAAAATCTTATTTCACAGCGGTAGCGCCTGAAATATGGCTTTTCCTTTTAGGAGGTTTATTTGTTCTGGTAACGATTTTTATGCCGAAAGGTATGATGGGTATCCAATTAAATGGCTTCATCAAAAAAAAACAAACGATATTGTTATCTGAGAGGGATCTCAGATGAGGAACGCCAATGGTGTTAATAATGATAAATCTACCCCATCAGGAAAGTCTATCCTCGTAATGGATAACATCTCTGTATCATTTGATGGCTTTAAAGCGTTAAATAAATTATCTTTTATTGTGATGGCGGGAGAAATGCGGGCAATTATCGGTCCGAATGGTGCCGGAAAAACAACTATGATGGATGTCATCACAGGTAAAACTAAACCCGATACGGGTGATGTAATTTTTAAAGACTCGTTCCATTTAAATCGATTAGATGAACCGGCAATTGCTACCCTTGGAATTGGGAGAAAGTTCCAAAAGCCCTCCGTTTTTGAAAACTTATCAGTTTTTGAAAATTTATGGTTAGCAGTTAAAGCCGGGCGTGGAATTCAGGAGATGTTCAAATTCGAGATAGAGAATTCTATGAGAGAGGCAATACATGACTGCCTAGACATTATTAGTCTATCTGCTCTAAATGATTCAATAGCTGGTTCTCTTAGTCATGGACAGAAGCAGTGGCTTGAAATTGGAATGCTATACGTACAAAAGCCCGAACTACTTCTCATCGATGAACCTGTCGCTGGTATGACTGACGAAGAGACAGAGACAACTTCCAATCTTCTTAAGCGTATTTCGAAATCACAATCGATTGTCGTAGTAGAGCACGATATGGCATTCATAGAATCTTTAGCGGTTCCAGTGACTGTTCTCCATGAAGGCTCGGTCCTAGCGGAAGGGGAGATGAATATAATTCGAGAGGACGACCGTGTAATAGAGGTTTATTTAGGTAGATAGAGGTAATATCGCAAATGTTAAAAATCAAAAGTTTAAACCTTAATTATGGAGCAAGCCAAGCATTGCGAGGGGTAAGTCTATCTGCAAAAAAAGGTGAAGTGACGTGTGTTTTAGGAAAGAATGGTGTTGGAAAAACGACGTTATTGAATGCTATTATGGGATTGGAGCGCATAAGCTCTGGGGAAATCTTACTAAACGATAAGTCGATTAACAAAGATCTTGCTTATGCGCGATCAAGAGCGGGTATAGCGCTCGTTCCACAGGGGCGAGATATTTTTTCTCAATTAACAGTTGAAGAAAATCTTCGAATTGGATTATCGGGTCTTCCTAGGTCGGAAAAAATAATTCCAAGCAGCTTATTTCAATATTTTCCAGTACTTTGTGAAATGTTGAACCGTAAGGGTGGCGATTTATCGGGCGGGCAACAACAGCAACTCGCGATAGCTCGAGCTCTAGTCGCTAGGCCCCGTGTTTTATTGCTTGATGAGCCTACTGAAGGGATCCAGCCATCTATTATTAAATTAATCACTTCAGTGGTTAAATCGCTACGTGATCAAGGTAATATGGCAATAGTTTTGGTAGAGCAATATTTTGAATTTGCATTTGAACTAGCAGATAAAATCATCGTAATGGAGCGCGGCAGTGTTGCGCTTGACGGAGAAAAGGCTGATTTGAAGGAGCATGTTGTTAGAAAATATTTAACAGTATGACTTCCTCGAAAATATTACCGTCCGCGTTTGTGATATACCGGGATATTCTCGTTTATTGTGGGCGTACAGTTCCAGTGATATTGCATCCAGTTGCGCCGAGATTGGCGGCGGGAGTATCTGCCTTTTTCAATCATAGCTGCTGTTTGACATGCATCAATGGTTTGAAAGGTGGCTGGTCGCTCAAACTCCTGGCAAGAAGTTCTTCCATCAAAGGTCATGCAAGTCATCAAAATAAGAAAAAACAAAATAAGTCTCCCTATCTATCGTCTGCAGATATTTTTGACGGTAACAAAGATTTTTTATTTGCACCATATTTTTATTTAATAGATAGTTTCTTCTACTCTAGTTTCAGTTTTAATTCCTGGTGTCTCCGTATTTCTGAAGCGCGAAGGCTTGGTAATTCTAGGTGGCGGTATGGTTATTGCTGATCCCCTCTCTCAAATAGATGCGCCTGAAAGCGACCTACAACGCTTTGTATCAAAAGCTTCAATTGAGTTCTCTGGGATTGAGCCAAAGTTAGTTGGTTTGCGACAGCAAGCACCTATACGGTTCTTATTTCCGGAATTTGAAGAGATGGGAGCTCGTTCCGTTGTTCTAGTAAACACGGCTGGTGGGATCGTTGGGGGAGATGACCTGACATATAATATTTCGGCAAAAGATGGAGCCAAGATACTAATTACGGGACAAGCATTTGAGAAAGTTTATGGAGCTAAGACTGAAACCGCAAGATTGAAGGTCCAATTGGGAGCAAGACAAGGAAGTGTTCTCGAGTTTCTACCGCAAGGCACAATATTTTTTAATAAGTCTAGATTAGAAAGACGAACAACAATAAATATAGATGCGGATGCGCAGCTTTTATTCGGCGAAATAATGTACTTTGGTAGAACGGCTATGACAGAAAAAATCACTGCGGGCCGAATTATTGATCAAACGGATGTTTGGTTTCGGGGGGAAAGGATATTATTTGATTCATTTCGGTTAACTCACGATGAGTATTCAGCAACTCAGTGTGTCTCAGGTCTGAATGGCGCTACTTGCAGCGGGTTATTATTGTTAATGGCTTCCAACCCCAAACAAAATTTAGATTATATCCTACAACTATTAGAGAGTGCGAATTTTGATGGAATTACGTGCGGAGCATCTTTAATGGATTCAGGGCTCATAGTTGTTAGATGGTTAGGGCATAATGCGACACTAATCAGACAGTCATTTGGAAGTGTCTGGTGTAATATTAGATATTATGCTTTGGGGCGCCCTAATACTTTACCCTCAATTTGGACAATTTAATTTTGATTGTATTACACCGATGCCATTTTTATAGAAAAAGGATTTAGAAGATGAATCTTACTCCTCGAGAAAAGGATAAATTATTTATTTCAATGGCGGCTAATGTGGCGCGGCGACGGTTGGAAAGGGGGGTTCTTCTGAATTACCCGGAGGCGGTGGCACTTATAACTGATTTCGTAGTGGAAGGCGCTAGAGATGGAAAAAAAGTAGCTGATTTAATGGAAGAAGGAGCAAGTGTTATTAGTAAGTCTCAGGTGATGGTTGGCATAGCAGATATGGTTGATGATGTTCAAGTTGAAGCAACATTTCCTGATGGAACCAAATTAGTCACAGTCCATGCACCAATAAGATAGGAGGGTGGAATGAAACCTGGAGAAATAGTTACCGCAGCAGGCGAGCTGGAACTTAATAAAAACAGTGAAAGATTAGTCCTTGAGGTGGCAAATAGTGGAGATCGCCCGATACAAGTTGGAAGTCATTATCATTTCGCTGAAACTAACTCAGCATTGAAGTTTGATAGACAAAGCTCTCTAGGACGTCGCTTAGATATACCCGCTGGTTCCGCTATTAGATTCGAACCCGGGCAGACTAGAGAAGTCGTTTTGGTGTTATTTCGTGGCACAAGAACTATTGTTGGGTTTAACGGTGATACAATGGGACAAGTGGACACGCCAAAACAAGGTGGTGTTGGATCAGATAGAAAGCAGAAAATTAGCAAGGCATCCTACGCTGGCATGTTTGGCCCAACTTTGGGAGATAAGGTTCGTCTTGCTGATACTGAACTATTTATAGAGGTTGAAAAGGATTGCACAACCTATGGCGAAGAAGTCAAGTTCGGCGGCGGTAAAGTAATAAGAGATGGCATGGGACAGAGCCAGGTATCTCGGCAAGACGGGGCAGTCGATACAGTAATTACCAATGCTTTAATTCTGGATTGGTCTGGGATCATAAAAGCCGACATCGGTTTAAAGGATGGTAACATTACAGGCATTGGTAAGGCTGGAAATCCTGACATTATGTCTGGAGTTGATATAATTATTGGACCTGGGACGGAAGTGATTGCTGGTGAGGGAAAAATAATTACAGCTGGAGGTCTGGATGTTCATATTCACTTCATTTGCCCGCAGCAGATTGACGAAGCACTATCTTCCGGTGTCACAACATTAATGGGTGGAGGAACGGGTCCAGCCACAGGTACTAATGCAACAACATGCACGCCTGGATCTTGGCACATTGCTAAAATGATCCAAGCCGCCGATGCTTGGCCAATGAACATTGGTTTTTTTGGCAAGGGAAACGCTTCCGTAGATCGCCCATTAATTGAGCAAATCGAGGGAGGTGCATGTGGTTTAAAACTTCACGAAGATTGGGGAACTACACCTGCGGCAATAAATAATTGCTTGATGGTTGCAGATCAAATGGATGTTCAGGTGATGATTCATACGGATACACTCAACGAGTCGGGATTTGTAGAAGACAGTATTAAGGCTTTTAAAGGTCGCACTATTCATGCTTTCCATACAGAAGGAGCAGGAGGCGGTCATGCGCCAGATATTATAAAAGTCTGCGGTGAAAATAATGTTTTGCCGTCGTCCACAAACCCGACGCGACCCTTCACAGTGAATACATTGGATGAGCATCTAGATATGTTAATGGTTTGTCATCATCTTGATCCTAAGATCCCCGAAGATGTAGCTTTCGCTGAAAGCCGTATACGAAAAGAGACGATCGCAGCAGAGGATATTCTTCACGACCTGGGGGCTTTTTCAATAATGGCATCAGATAGTCAAGCCATGGGTCGGGTTGGAGAAGTTATTATTAGAACATGGCAAACGGCAGACAAAATGAAAAGGCAATTTGGAAGTCTGCGAGAGGATACAGCCGATAACGATAATGAAAGAGCCAAACGGTATATTGCGAAATACACAATCAACCCGGCAATCGCTCAAGGTGTATCAAAATATGTAGGTTCCGTTGAGGTTGGAAAAAGAGGAGATCTCGTGATATGGTCTCCGGCATTTTTTGGTGTAAAGCCAGATATGGTTTTAGTCGGAGGGACAATAGCGGGGGGAATAATGGGGGATCCTAATGCCTCTATCCCAACCCCGCAGCCAACGTATTTTAGGCCTATGTTTGGATCGTTTGGACGTGCTACGGGTTCCTCGGCCATGACTTTTGTGAGTGGTGCTGCTCATGACTCTGGTATTGGTGAAAAGCTTGGAATATCCAAAGATACAGCCCCTGTAGAAAATACTCGAGGAAATATATCAAAAAGTTCTATGAAACTTAATAATCTACTTCCCACCATGGAAGTTGATCCTGAAACTTATGAAGTGAGAGCTGATGGCCGACTATTAACGTGTGAGCCTGCTGAAAGTCTTCCCATGGCGCAAAGGTATTTTCTTTTCTGATGCTAAGAGTGGTTCAACATACTGTTTCTGGGTTTTGGCCAGAGCATGAAACCTATACGTCCATAACCTTGGAATTCGAAGCTCGCCATAGGAGACGATTGCGTTTAGACCTCGATAATGGTGAAGAAGTATTATTGGATTTAAATAAGGCTGTTGCGATGCGCGGGGGGGATGGCTTATTGACGGAGAATGGTCATTGGATAAAGGTTATCGCTGCATCCGAGCAAGTATTGAAAATCTCAACAAAAGACAGAAGTTTATTTGTTCGGCTCGCATGGCATTTGGGTAACCGCCATGTGGCTGCTGATATCAGAGATGAGACCATAATCATTAAGCCTGACCATGTTTTAAAAGAAATGCTCGAAGGATTAGGCGCTAGGGTGGAAGAAATATCTAACCCTTTCCAACCTGAAGGTGGCGCATACTCTGAACATAACCACCACCAAACCGTATCGGAACATTCTAAGGCCGACCATGGACATTAATAATATCCATCTAACCACTTTAATGGCCTGGTTCTCTCCTGGATTCCCTGTGGGTAGTTTTGCTTATAGCCATGGGTTAGAGGCGGCTATCGATAATAAGATAGTTGACAGTAAAAATTCGTTGATGGAATGGCTCCGAGGAGCACTGCTTTTTGGCTCTCCGAACAATGATGCCATCATATTAAAGGAAATATATGAAGCTACTATTAGAAATGATTACATTTCACTCAAAGAGCTTTCAAGTTTAGCGTTAACACTAAATGTCGCATCGGAACTCACTGATGAGTCCATTGTTCAGGGAAATGCTTTTTGGCGTGTTATCACGTCAGCGTGGCCACATGATGATTTATCATATCTTCAACAACACTTACCTAATAATAAAATTGTTTACCCAGTGGCAGTGGCAATCGCTGCAGCAAAACATGAGGTACCTGTTTTAGCCTCTCTTTTAGCATATCTGCAGGCTTTTGTAATGAATGGTGTCTCAGCCGGTATTCGCCTCGGGCTGATTGGGCAGACGGATGGTCAACTTATTATAGCGGAGTTGCAAAATTCGGTTTTCAAATCTGCTAATCGGTCGATTGTCTCCGCAATTGATCAGCTAGGAACAGCTACTTTAATGATAGACCTGATGTCTATTAAACATGAAACCCAAACAACAAGGCTTTTTAGATCATGATTGAACAACCGATATCAAATGGGCCTCTTCGAGTTGGAGTCGGGGGGCCCGTTGGATCTGGGAAAACTAAATTATTAGAGTGTCTTTGCAAGGTTATGAGAGAATCTCACGACATCGTAGTCATTACAAACGATATATATACACGTGAAGACCAGGAAATCTTAACACAAACGGGAGCACTTCCAGCTGAACGTATAATGGGCGTAGAAACTGGAGGATGTCCGCACACAGCTATTCGAGAAGATGCTTCTATAAACTTAGCGGCTATAGAAACAATGAATAACCAATTTCCTTTGGCAGATTTATGTCTAATTGAATCAGGAGGTGACAATCTAGCCGCAACGTTTAGTCCAGAATTAGCGGATCTCACCCTCTATGTTATTGACGTGTCGGCAGGTGAAAAAATTCCCAGAAAAGGAGGGCCTGGGATTACGAGATCAGACCTCCTAATTATAAACAAAATAGATCTGGCACCTTTGGTTGGAGCAGATCTTGGTATTATGGAAAGTGATACGAGGAAACAAAGAGGAGAACGACCCTTTGTATTCACCAATCTTCAGAGGGGTACTGGTGTAGAACAAATTGTTCAATTTATAGAAAGGGAAGGCGGGATTTAGCTTGTTCAAATATTAACAGGTTATGACTGCGATCTCTGATAGTGTAATATTTACCATCGATAACTTTGACATTTGCGCTATCGTTATTGCAGATAACACCGATTATTTACTGCTCCGTGAATTCTTTTTTGTCTGTTTTCATCGCTAATATCTCCTGAAACTGACCCAGCCTTTGTTTTCTTTTATTAAAATAATAACCGATCAATTTTTATTATTCATCTCCCGTTCCTTTTTTCGTGGACA
>TARA_B110000444_G_scaffold260631_1_pt1 | contig 11692 bp, 6 predicted proteins | sample TARA_B110000444 | Tara Oceans TARA_B110000444 (sample SAMEA4398370) | marine metagenome | biome: Polar Biome; feature: [SRF] surface water layer (ENVO:00010504); material: water (ENVO:00002006), including particulate matter (ENVO:01000060) such as... | depth 5 m | reverse complement strand
TGTTATAATTAAACTTGTAGTTGGAATGAAAGTAGTACATGGACGTTTTGGTAAAGGGAAGGTAATTTCTATTGAAGGTGCAGGAAGTGATAAAAAAGCAGCCATTAATTTTCAAGGATTTGGTGTTAAGAATTTACTTGTAAAATTTGCCAAATTGAAAATTGAAAAATAACAGTTGGTTAAATATTTTTAAGAAAACTTTAGGAACTTTAAAAAGCAAAACATGTTTTAGAAACATGCTTTGCTTAAATGTTATTTTGCAGTTTCCATCCCTTTTTCAATAAGGTCATAAAATTGATCTAATTTTGGTAAAACTACAATTCTAGTTCTTCTATTTTTGGCTCTATTTGATGGATTATCATTGTCAAAAAGTGGAACATAAGAGCTTCTTCCTGAAGCAGACATCCTTTCTGGTGCAACATCAAAGTCATTTTGTAAAATTCTCACAACTGCAGTTGCCCTCATAACACTTAAATCCCAATTATCTAATATTGTTTCTGTCTTTATAGGAACATTATCTGTATGCCCTTCGACCATAAATTCTAATTCAGGACGATTATTAACTACTTGAGCAACTTTACCAAGTACTTCTTTTGCACGATTAGTAATCATATAACTTCCCGAACTGAACAATAATTTGTCTGAAATTGAAACATAAACTACACCTTTTTCAACATTAACTTCTATATCACCATCATTTAAGTTTCCTAAAACTCCTTTTAAGCTTGTTACTAAGGCTAAAGTGACTGAATCTTTTCTTGTAACGGCATCTTGCATCTTTTGAATCCGAACATCCTTTTCTTTCATACTTTCCAGAGACTTCTCAAGATTTTCTGCTCCTTTTTGTGAAAGTGTAGTTAAATTTCCTAAGTTATTAATTAAACCTTGATTATTTGCCTTTAAAAACTTAACCTGATCCTTAAGAGCAGCCAAACTATTTAATGCAGAATCTTTTTCTTCTTTACATGTATTAAGTTGGACAGATGTGGAGTTAAGATTATTTTTTGTATTTGTTTGTAAAGTTTCTAATTCTTGATATTTTTTTTGTGAAACACAAGAAGTGATCAAGATAGAAATTATTATTATTGATATAGATTTCCTCATTTGTATAGAATTAAATTATTAAAATCAAAAAAGTTAAATAAATATAAAAGTATTATTTTGAAATTTTACTGTAAACCCTTTCCTTTTTTACAAAGTATGACCAAATAATTGAATTTATTGACCAATACTTATTTTTATTTAAAATACTTGTTCTTTTTTTATAATGAGTTCTGAAATATCGATAAAAAGAAAAATGAGCTTTTACAATAGAAAAAACTGGTACAAGCTTTCCATTAATTAAAAACCTTAAAGATGCAACGAAATCTAATAATAATCTTGCGATCAATATTCTAAACAAGTATTTTTTTGGTAAATTTTTGGTTAATAAAATTAGAGAATTTCTAAAATTAAGGAACCATTTATATCCAGACACAGGTAGCGTAGCTGCGCCAACATGGTAGACTTTTGATTTTCCAATTGAAACAGATTTAAAAGATTTATTAAAAGCTCTCCAACATAAATCAATTTCCTCAAAGTGAGCAAAAAAATCTTTATCAAATCCTTCCAAATTATCCCAAACATTTTTCCTTATGAAAAAACAAGCTCCACTTGCCCAAAAAATAGTCTTATTATCGTTGTACTGATCTCTGTTTTCTTCTATTGAATCAAATATCCTTCCTCTACAATATGTATAACCGAAAAAATCAATAAATCCTCCAGCAGCTCCTGCATATTCAAAATTATTTTTATTATTAAAATCTAATATATTAGGCTGTGCTATGGATACGTCTATTTCATTTTTAAAAGTTTTATAAACAGGATCAAGCCAGTTTTCTGTGACTTCAACGTCAGTATTTAAAAAACAAAAGACATCTGTGTTAATTCCAAGTAAACCCTTGTTATAACCTTCTGCAAATCCATAATTTTTATCTAATAAAATACATTTTATATCTGGAAAATTTGATTTTATATATTCGATTGAGTTATCGGTTGATTTATTATCAATAATATAAATATTATAACCTACGGAGTATTTACAAAGAATTGGGATAAAAGTTTTTAGTAATTTTTCTCCATTGTAGTTAAGTAAAACGATTGCTATATTCATTTATGAATTTTTAAAATCCGGGATATCTGATAAAAAGGAATAGTTTTTTACATTATAGTTAACTAAACAAAAATAGTGAGACAATCCATTAGAAACCATTAAATATTTACTTTTAAATGTTAAATTATATTTCGCTATCTGATCAAACACATCCTGATTAATTGTTATCTTTGGTGACTTACATTCAACTAAAATAAGTACCTGTGAGTTTTTGGAAAAAACAATAATATCATACCTTTTTGTATTACCATTTACTAAAAGTTTTTTTTCTACATTAATTAAAGATTTTGGATAATTCTTTGTGAAAACAAGAAAATTTATACAATGTTGACGTACCCATTCTTCAGGAGTTAACAAAAACCATTTTTTTCGAATTATATCAAAAATGAAAAGTTTATTTTCTTTATTTTTGACTCTTAAATTTAAATTTGGGAAATTTAACTTTTCCATTAAACAAAATTGCAAAAAATAATTAGATGCAACTTCATAATAAAATAATTGATGAAATTAAAAATGGAGAAATTGCATCTTTTTACCTTTTATCCGGAACAGAACCCTATTTTATAGATAGTATTTCTAACTACATTGTAAATAAACTAATATCTAATTCAGAAAAAGATTTTGATTTGAGTGTTTTATATGGAAAAGATACTTCTGTAGAAGAAATTATTGAAACTGCCAAAAGATATCCTTTAATTGCAAATCATCATTTGATATTAATACGAGAAGCTCAATATTTAGAGAAGAAATATGATGAACTAGCAAAATACTTGACCAATCCTCCAAAGCAATCTGTTGTTATATTTTGTTATAAAAATAAAACTTTTGATAAAAGAAGTAAGTTATATAAAATTGTTAAAAAATCTGGAGTAGTCTATGAGTCTAAACCTTTATATGACAACCAGATTGCTGGATGGATATCTCTGGAGTTAAAAAGAGAAAAATTAGAAGCAAATCAAAAGTCCATTCAATTATTAATTGAATTTCTTGGTTTAGATCTTGGAAGAATTAAACAAGAAATTAGTAAACTAAAGATTCTTTGTTCTGATAGAATAATAACTCCTGATCTAGTTGAAAAATATATTGGGATAAGTAAAGACTTTAATAATTTTGAATTAATAAATGCTATTGGTTCAAAAAATAAAAAAAAATCAATTCAAATAATTTATTACTTATCTAATAACTCCAAAAATCACCCATTAGTTCTAACAATAACATCTTTATTTCAATTTTTCAAAAGGCTACTTTTATTTCAAGGTATAAAAGCAAGTAATGCAAATATTTCATCAACATTGGGAATTAATCCCTTTTTTATTAAAGATTATGAACAAGCATCCAGTTTTTATAGTATGAAAGCCTGTAGCCATGCGATCAACTCAATTCATAAGGCAGATTTAAAAAGTAAAAGTATATTGGGGTCAAATGAAAGTCACAAAGAAATTCTAATTGATTTAATAAATGAAATTTTTAATATCTAAAATAAGTTAGGATATTTTTTGGGATTTTCCTCATTCATAAAGCCGTATGCTGCCTCAAAAATATCATTTAAGTTAGGTTTTGAAAAATAGTCACCATCAGTTCCATACGCAGGTCTGTGTTCATTTGCAGACAAAAGTTTGGGTTCACTGTCTAAAAGGTTGTATACTTTTTGATTATCTAGTAACTGTTGAAGAATATAAGCTGAACAACCACCAGGCATATCTTCGTCAACAATTAATAACTTGTTGGTTTTAGCAACACTATTTTTTATTTCACTTAACGTATCAAAAGGGATTAGTGATTGTAGATCTATTATTTCTAAAGAAATATCGTGTTTGATTAGTTCATGTGAAGCTTCCAAAGCAATTTGTAAAGTAGCTCCATAACTAACTAAGGTAATGTCATTGCCTTCATTTAAAATCTCAATTTTACCAATTTGGGATGTAAAAGCACCCATATTATTAGGTAAAGATTCTTTTATCCTGTAAGCGTTTAAGGTTTCAATTACAATTGCAGGCTGATTTAGTTTTAATAATGAATTATACATACCTGCAGCAATAGTCATATTTCTTGGGGTTAAAATAAATATTCCTCTGAGCAAACTTACCATAGCACCCATTGGTGAACCAGAATGCCATATACCTTCAAGTCTGTGTCCTCTGGTTCTGATAATTAAAGGTGCAACTTGCTGACCATAAGTTCGGTAACTTAATGAGGCTAAATCATCACTTAATATCTGTATGCAATAAAGTATATAGTCTAAGTATTGAATTTCAGCAATTGGCCTCAATCCTCTTAATGCCATTCCTATTCCCTGACCTACAATAGTAGCTTCTCTGATTCCAGTATCTGAAACCCTGTCTTCACCATATTTGGTTTGTAAACCTTCTAAGCCTTGATTTACACCTCCTATTTTACCACAATCTTGTCCATAAATAAGTAAACGATCATTTGTAGACAAAAGGGCATCAAAATTATCACGTATAATGACTCTTCCATCCACAATATTAGGCTCCTTGTCATATGTTGGTGGAACACAATCAAATTTAATTTCTTTTGAATATAAGTCCGAGGAAAATTTAGGCTGTAAATTATCTGATAAACGTTTTAAATACTCAATAAACTTAACCTTGGATAAATTATTGTATTTCGTTAGTGATGGTAATAAAGACCTCCCTAGAGAAAGAATTTCTCTGTATCCAATATTGTTAAAATTAGAAACTTTTGATTTGATTGAGTCTGCTAACTTGAAATTATCCTGTTCTAAAAGGGCCAATTGATTTTTAAAATCATTTAACTCCTTTTTTATTGGCTTTTGATAGCTATTCCAAGCATTAATCTTGGCATTTTTAGCAATAGATTTAGATTTTGAATCAATCTCTTTCAATGTCTTGATGTCAGATAAATTATTATCGAGTATCCAATTTTTAAATTTTAAATTACAATCATATTTTTTTTCCCATTCTAATCTTGAATCTGATTTGTATCTTTCATGGGAACCTGAAGATGAATGACCTAATGGCTGAGTAAGTTCTGTTACATGAACAATAACAGGGATGTGTTCTGAACGTGCTATTTTCTCAGCCTTTGAATAAGCATCAATCAATGAAGGGTAATCCCATCCTTTAACCTTAATTATCTCGAAACCGTCCTTATTTGATGTTTTTTGAAAACCAGATAAGGCTTCAGAAATACTTGATTTTGTTGTCTGAAGATCATTGGATACAGATATTCCATATTCATCATCCCATATACTCATAACCATTGGTATCTGAAGAACACCAGCAGCATTAATCGACTCAAAAAACAAACCTTCACTTGTGCTTGCATTTCCAATAGTACCCCAAGCTATTTCGTTACCCTTATTTGAAAATATTTTAGCATTTTTAATTTTTAATTTTCTATAAATTTTTGATGCTTGAGCTAAACCGACTAGTCTTGGCATTTGAGAAGCTGTTGGAGATATATCGGAACTATGATTTTTTTGATTCATTAAATCTAACCAAGACCCGTCATTCGCAATACTTTTACTTAAAAAATGTCCTCCCATCTGTCTTCCTCCAGACATAGGCTCAAATTCAAGATCAGTGTGTGCGTATAGAGCTGCAAAAAAATTTTCAGGTGTTAAGATATTCTGAGCCATTAATAATGTTTGGTCTCTGTAATAGCCTGATCTAAAATCGCCATCTTTAAAAAAATGATTAAGAGCCATTTGAGGTAATTCTTTACCATCTCCAAATATTCCAAACTTTCCTTTTCCTAAGAAAACTTCTTTTCTACCAATAACACTACATTCCCTGCTAAGAACAACAGTCCTATAATCGTTGATTACAAGTTTTTTATATTGCTCGTAGTCAATATCTTTGTTAAGATTTAATGTAAATTTAGACATATCCTTTCACCATAAAAATACAAAAATTATATGTAATAAAATTAGAACCAAGTTCTTGAAAAGAAAGTTGAAATATCCTTAGGATTAAGAGATAATACAAATCTAATTCTAGAAAAATAGTTTTCTTTAACTATCTCATATTCTTCACTTGAACCTATAGGAAAATAAAATTCTAAGTAATCAGGGATAAAATTAAATCTAAATCCATAGTCATAGTAGGATCTGTGAGTTTGATTTTTATTTTTAAGTATAGCCAGATCTACATAACCCTCAAACCATTTCCATATCCCCATGCTAAGATTAGAGCTAAGAATCCACTGATTTGAACTACTGTTTGAAATTGACGATTTAAAACCACCTTCATTCATTATAAATTGCTGACTAAAAATACCTTCTGTCTCAGATCTTCCAAAATAAGCATACTCAAATAAATAATCGTTAGGCTTGTTTAGATTAAAATTAAAATACTGGTTATTATTAATCTTGTTTTGAACAAAACTCCCAAAAAACAATCTGCTTGAAAACAATCTACCTGATTTAATTAGTTTTCTATACTCAATTTCTAATATTAACTTTTTAAATTCTCTGGCAATTTCAATACTATTTTCAAATGTAAAATAATTAACAGAGCCCTTATTTGAAATTTCGTACTTAATTTCTCCAAGTGAGTAATTAGGTGTAGAATTATTTAACATTAAAGATTCTCGCTGGATACTATACCAGGAGAAACTTAATGCTTGCCTTAGATTGTTTCTTAAATTAGAAGGTCTGAAATAAAACTTTAATGATGGTACCGCTATTTTATATAAAGAATTTGGAGCATAGTGGAAGCTACTTCCAAAAAAACTAAATTGAGTTAAATAATTTGATTTTGAATCGTCATAAATTCTATAATCAGTAATAACAGAACCAACCAAAGTTTTTTCGATTGTTGAATAACTGGGTTCTATCATGAAAACTAAAGGTCTTCGAGGTATTGTTTTATTATGAAATCTAGCACCAAAAGAAGCTCCATCATATAAATTATAAAATGCAGTTGGATTAATCAAAATTTGATTTTTTGTTGGATCTTCAGAATCTTTAAAAAATTTAATACTCAATGGCTTTCCGAATATATTAGAATTTAACGACCGCCAGTTATTTTGCTTATTTGTCTCAGGAAGACCAATTATTGGATTAATTGCAAAATAATTAGCATTAGTATTGGTTTTAAAAAGAGTAGGGGAGTTTGAGTTGCTAGATACCCATTTGGAATCAATTATTACATTGTTATTTAATAAAGCTATTTTATAAGGAATATTTTGATTTGATGCCTGATTGGTAAATACAGAAATTGTATTATTTTGATTTTTAACTATTTTATTGATTTTAATGTCTAACGTAGGTTTTATTTTTAAATATTGAATTATTTTTTTGGAATCTTTTTTATCAGTATTCTTTTCAACAATTGTATTAAAATCATATATATTATTAATAGTCCCTATTTGATTTAAAACAGATTTAAATGAATCTTCACCAATATAGTCTTCTAGATATCTAAAAAGAAGACCAACTTGATATGGGATTGATATTCTTTCATTATACTTTATTAGATTATCCTTAGAAGTAATGGCTGCTTGATGAAGATTTCTTCTTAGCATTATTTCTGAATTAATCATGAAAATCTCATTGAAATATCTATCCGATAATGAATATTTATTAAGTATTGGGAAATTAGATAGTTTGCCAATTAACTTTTGATTTGGATAATATAAATCAATATATTTCATTATCATAAAAATAGTTAAACCTTCACTCATCCAGTTATTTTCTCTAAAATTGAAATCGTTAAGTTGTGATTTGATAAATTCAGAAGTAAAGATTTTTAAGAATTTTACTTCTTCAATAAATGTGCTTTCAAAAGGACTAATTATTTCAGGAAAAATATTTAAACCATTAATTGGTCTTTGATCATAATCATAAGAAGTTATTAAATATGAATTTTTAATATTTTTAGATTTAAAATTATCTGATAAAAAATCATAAATTTTTTTTATTTTGATTTCAGTAAATTCATCTGATCTTTTAAATATATCAGTGCTAATTTTGGTTTTTTTAATATTAAATTCTCTAATTAAATTTTCTTTTGAAAAAATAAACTTTGGAGACCTTTCATATTTACTTTCATAATAAGCAATTTTTATATTTTCTTTAGAATAACTAGATAATTTATTCATTGAACTTAGTAAATGCAAATTTTTAGGATAAGTCCATTTTATTTTATGTGGCGCCTTAATTAGACTATTATCATTGAGGTTTAAATTGCTATTTATAATCCATTTACCATCATAAAAAGGACTCAAGGAGATTATGAAATCCTGAATATTGATTAGGTCCTTTTGAAAGCCAATACCTGTAAATTGTTTATTAGGAATTTTTATAGAATATTTTATATTAATTGATAACGAATCTGAAAAAATTAGAGGATCATCTAAAACAACAAATATTATATCTATCTGATTTTTTAATCTATCCCATTTAATTGGATTATTTTTAATTTGGAATGTCTCTATTTTTGTATTTCCTCTATTTTTTTTTGAAGATAAATAAAAGCTTCTATTAAACTCCTCAGCTAACTTTTGAGCTAATGGAGATTTGGAATCACTGTAAGAATTGGACCAGTCATTAAAAAACAATGTATCCAGAACTAGCTTTTGATTATTTTTTATACTGATTTTTTGATTAATGTGAATTATTTTACTTTCAATTTTAAGTTCTGCATCAAGTGAATATGACGGAGATACTTGAGAATGTAGAAGTATTGGAAGATATAAAAATAATACATTCAAAAAATAAGATTTCATCTTAATCAAATTAGATTGTTAATTCTTTTGATAAAAACTGTCCTGTGTAACTTTTTTTTATTTTTGAAATATCAATTGGTGTTCCTGCACCAACAACTTCCCCTCCATACTTTCCACCCTCTGGACCAATATCAATCAAGTAATCAACTTGCTTAATTACGTCAAGATTATGTTCAATAATTAAAATTGTATTTCCTTTTTCAACGAGTTTATTTAGAACTTCTAAAAGAACACGTATGTCTTCAAAGTGCAAGCCTGTTGTCGGTTCATCTAGTATATACATAGTATTCCCTGTATCTCTTTTTGAAAGTTCTGTTGATAGCTTTATTCTTTGAGCTTCTCCACCAGAAAGAGTTGTACTAGGCTGACCTAAGGCTATATAGCCAAGACCAACATCCTGAATAGTTTTGAGTTTACTATAAATTTTAGGTATTGGTTTGAAAAAACCTACTGCTTGATTAATTGTCATATTCAAGACATCAGAAATTGTTTTCCCTTTATAATATATTTCCAATGTTTCTCTATTAAATCTGTTGCCTTGACAAGATTCGCATTCAACATATACATCAGGTAAAAAATTCATTTCTATAACTCTCATCCCACCACCAGAACATGTTTCACACCTACCTCCAGATACATTGAAACTAAATCTACCTGGTTTATAACCTCTAATTTGGGCTTCTTGAGTTTTGGAAAACAATAGTCTCACTTCACTAAAAACCCCGCAGTAAGTTGCTGGATTACTTCTGGGTGTTCTACCAATTGGACTTTGATTAATATCTACAACCTTATCGAGATTATCAATTCCTTTAATTGCCTTAAATGGTAAAATATCTTTAACCCCGTTATAAAAGTGATTGTTAAGTATAGGGTATAATGTATCATTAATTAAACTTGACTTTCCACTTCCCGAAACGCCAGTAACTCCAATCATTAAACCTAAAGGGAAGTCAATTGATATATTTTTTAAATTATTTCCTGTGCAACCTTCAATGGTTATTTTTTTTCCATTACCAGCTCTTCTATTCTTGGGAACTTTAATTTTTAAATTCCCATTTAAATAATTTGCAGTTATTGTGTCATTTTTTAAAAGTTCTGAAGGAGTTCCCTCTGAAATGATATTTCCTCCATTCACTCCTGCAAATGGCCCTAAATCAATAACATGATCAGATCTTAAAATCATTTCTTTATCATGCTCTACAACTATAACTGAATTACCAATATCTCTCAGAGATTCAAGAGAATCAATAAGTCTTTGATTATCTCTTTGATGAAGTCCGATACTTGGTTCATCAAGAATATAAAGAACACCAACAAGCTGAGATCCAATTTGTGTTGCAAGCCTAATTCTTTGAGCTTCCCCACCAGAAAGTGATTTTGAAGAACGGTTTAGCGATAAATATTTTAATCCAACTGATAACAAAAACTGGAGTCTTACCATTATCTCTTTTACTACTTCATTTGCTATTTTTTTTTCTTGAGATGATAAATTTGATTCGATTGAATCGAACCAATTATATAGATCACTCAAATCCATAGATGACAATTCAAAAATATTTTTGTCGTTAACTTTAAAATGATTTGCTTCGATATTTAGACGTGAACCTCCGCAGTTTGGACAAAATCTAGAATCCATAAAATTTTTAGCCCAACGTTTTATTTTTCTTGATTCATTAGCATTAAACTGACTAATTATAAAGTTTTCTATACCCTCATAATCAATGGAATACTTTCTTGTTACTCCCAACGATTTGGAGTTTAACGAGAATTTATCATTAGCGCCTTTAAGAATAACATCTAAGGCTTCTTTAGGGATTTTACTTATGGGACCATTTAAGTCAAAACCATATCGTTTTGATATTATTTCAATTTGCTTAAAATTCCAATTATTATTGTTTTTTCCAAGAGGAATGATTCCACCATTATTAATCGAGATAGAGTAATTAGGAATGATTTTATCTCTATTAACTATATATTCATAACCCAACCCTTTACAAGATTTACACATTCCCTTTGGAGAATTGAATGAAAAATTATTAGGTTCAGGTTTTGGATAGGAAACACCTGATTTTTCACACATCAAATTACTACTAAAAAACCTAGAATATTCATTATCTAAATCAATTATCATAAGACTTTCATCACCATGATGTAAAGCGGTTTTTATTGATTCTTCCAAGCGTTTTTTCGAAGTATTTAATTGATTAATTTCTAAAACATCAATAAGTAATTCAATATCATGATTTTTATACCTATCTAATTTCATTCCTCTTGAAATATCCTTTATTTTTCCATCGACTCTTACTTTAATAAAACCCTGTCTTGATAAATTGTCAAACAACTCTCTGTAGTGACCTTTTCTTGACTTAATAATTGGAGATAATACAGCAATTTTTTTATCCGTAAAGTCTTTAAAAATTAAGTCTAAAATCTGTTGCTGAGAATAACTAACCATCGGCTTGTTAGTTTCGTAGCTATATGCAACACCAATCCTCGCATATAAAAGTCTTAAATAATCATAAAGTTCTGTGATAGTACCTACTGTCGATCTTGGACTCTTAGACGTAGTTTTCTGTTCAATTGCAATAACAGGAGAGAGACCATCTATTTTATCAACGTCTGGACGTTCCAAATTACCCAAAAACTGCCTTACATAAGCAGAGAATGTTTCCATATACCTCCTTTGTCCCTCGGCATAGAGAGTATCAAAGGCTAAAGAGGATTTACCACTTCCGGACAAACCAGTTATAACTACAAGTTGATCTCTAGGAATTTTGAGATCAATATTTTTCAAATTGTGAACTCTTGCACCCTTTACATCAATAA
>TARA_B110000444_G_C18851384_1_pt1 | contig 11709 bp, 9 predicted proteins | sample TARA_B110000444 | Tara Oceans TARA_B110000444 (sample SAMEA4398370) | marine metagenome | biome: Polar Biome; feature: [SRF] surface water layer (ENVO:00010504); material: water (ENVO:00002006), including particulate matter (ENVO:01000060) such as... | depth 5 m | reverse complement strand
TTTTTATTACACGACTTTGATTAGATGCCATCGCTCCTAGTCTACTACCTAGGGGTCTTGAATTAAAATATTTGTCAGAAATATCTTCTCCAACTTTAGATGCTATTCCTTTAATAATTATTTGTCTTTCTAAACAGGGCCAAAAAAAAGAAATACAAACTTTAGGATTATTTAAAATATCTTTCCCTTTATCACTATCATAATTAGTGTAAAATGTAAAACCAGAAATATCATATGATTTGAGCAATACAATCCTTGATTTTGGAAAATTATCCTTACTAACTGTTGAAAGACTAAAAGCGTTTGGCTCAGCTATAGTTTTGGAAGACTGAGCTTGATCAAACCATTTTTTAAAAAATAGTAAAGGATCTAAACCTACAGAAGATAATTCTAATGATCCCGCTTCGTAAATTTTTCTTAAATGTCCTAAGTCTTTTTTCATTTTTGCAAGTTAATAAAAACACTAATTCATAGTTTATAAGTTTTACCTTCTTTTGCTAATATAACATTATCAAAGAACGCATTTGCTTCGTTAATAAATGAGTTTTTTTTCTTATATCTAGATGAAAAGTGACCCAGCATTAATTTCCCAACTTTAGCTAGTGAAGCAATTTTACCAGCTTGTTCAGCAGTACTATGTAGAGTTTTAATTGCTAATTCTTTGTGTTCATTTAAAAATGTTGACTCATGATATAATAAATCAACATATTTTATTTGACTCACAATTTCAGGATAATACGACGTATCACTACAAAAAGCATAACTCCTTGGTTTATCTGGAGGAAGGGTTAAATTATTATTTATAATTTTTATATTTTTTTCATTTATGTAATCTTTACCGTTTTTTAAGTTTTCATAATCACAAGTTGGTATATTATATTTTATAACTTCTTCTAAATCTATGTTCCGAAGACCTTCTTTCTCTTTAAATAAAAAACCATTAGTGTATACCCTGTGATTAAGTGGAATTGTTTCAACTCGAACAACAGAATCGTCAAAAATTATTTCAGAATTTAAATTTTTTAATTCATGGAAAAAAAGTTTAAAATTTGTCCAAGAATTTGATAATTTTATTTGAAGCATTATAACTTCTTTTATACCCTTTGGTCCAAAAATTGTTAAATCTGATTTTCTACCTAAAAGCTTAAATGTATTAATCAAACCTATTAAACCATAAAAATGATCACCGTGTAGGTGGGAAATAAAAATATTTTTAATTCTAGAAAATTTTATTTTCTCTTCTCTTAGACGAACCTGAGTCCCCTCCCCGCAATCAATTAAAAACAAATGTCCCTTTATCTCTAACAACTGAGAAGTTGTATGAGAATTACTTCTAGGAGTGGCCGAATGACAACCTAAAATTGTTATGTTCATATATTATAAACCAAGATCCTTATTTATTCTTTCAAGCTGAATATAATCAACTGCCTCTATAATGGATGGAACAAAAGCTAAATATTTATGCTTCAATAAATGAGCTTCATTAGAGTCAACAACTATCAATAAATAATTATTATTTTTTTTTAATTCAATTGTCCAATTTTTTAAACAATTAATGCAATTAGAATCAATTAAAAAATCAATTACCAAAATAATATCCTGATTTTTGAATTCTTTATTAAATTTATTAAAATTAAACGATTTAATAAAAATATCATTCTCAGGTTTTATTTGAATTATTCCATCATTTTGCTCAAAAGTCATATGGTATTATTGGTTTTTTTAATTTTTGAGGCTAATAAATATATGATAGCCATTCTTATTGCAACTCCATTTTCTACCTGATCTAAAATAATAGCATTTTTTGAATCTGCAACTTCTGAAGTGATTTCGACACCCCTATTTATAGGGCCAGGATGTAAAATTAATATAGGTTTTCTAATCAATTTTAATTTCTCAGCTGAAAGACCATAAAGTTTTGAATATTCTCTAATTGACGGAAAGTAATTTACACTCATTCTTTCGTTTTGAACCCTTAACATATTTGCAGCATCACACCAACGAAGAGCTTTAATTAAATCTGTTTCAATATGAACTCCTAATGATTCGCCATATTTTGGAAGTAATGACTTAGGACCACATAGCATAACTTCAGCACCTAAAGCTTTTAAAGCAAAAATATTTGAAATTGCTACACGACTATGAATTATATCACCAATTATGGCTATGTGCTTTCCTTTTAAGCTGCCCAATTTATCTTTCAACGAAAAACAATCTAATAAAGCCTGTGTAGGGTGTTCGTGAGTTCCATCACCAGCGTTGATTATTTGAGAATTCACGTTTTTGGATAAAAATTCTGCGGAACCAGGGTGTGGATGCCTTATCACTATCATATCTACCTTCATTGCAAGAATATTATTGACTGTATCAACTAAAGTTTCTCCTTTATTTGTTGACGATTGAGAGGCTGAAAAATTAATAACATCTGCACTCAATCTTTTTTCTGCTAACTCAAATGACAATCTTGTTCGGGTACTATTTTCGAAAAATAAATTTGCGATTGTCAAGTCTCTAAGACTAGGGACTTTTTTAATTGGACGATTAATTACTTCTTTGAACTGTTTAGCTGTATTAAAAATTAGATCTATGTCCTTTTCAGATAAGCTTTTAATATCTAAAATATGATTTACACTAAGTTCATCCATTAGTTTTCATTTTCAATATAAACACAATCATTTTTCGAGTTTGACTTCCATTCAACTCTTACTTTATCACCTTCTATAGCATCAATTTGAACACCAAGATAATCTGGTTGAATTGGAAGATGTCGTGAAAATCTTCTATCGATTAAAACTAATAATTCAATAATTGATGGTCGACCATAATAGTCAATGGCTGTCAAAGCAGCTCTTACACTTCGTCCTGTAAATAGGACATCATCGATCAAGACAACTTTCTTTTCTTCAACCTCAAATTTTAAATCAGTTGATTTAGCAAAGTGGATTTTCTTAGATCTTCTAAAATCATCTCTGTAAAAAGTAGTATCCAACTTTCCTGCTTTAATATTTTTAATCCCATATTTATTATTGAGTAGGAAAACAATTCGATCCAGTAAATTTACACCTCTTGGTTGAAGTCCAATTAAAACTGTATTTGAAAAATCTCCATGATATTCAAGAAGTTGACATGTTAGCCTGTTTAATAAAACATTAATTTTTAAATCGTTAAGTAAAATCCTATTCAACATTCTTTTAAATATAATTACAAAAATACCAAATTAATAAATGGAAAAAAAAAACCACTTCAAATGAAGTGGTTTTATGAAGATTATAATTAAATATATTATTTATTATCCATTTTTTGCTTTAGATCAGCCAGAGCATCTAAATCTCCTAAGGTAGTTTTTTCGTTATTGGTCGCTTTAACATGCTTTGTTGCCTTCTTTATATTTTTACGCTCTTGTTCTTTAAAAACTGAGGTGTGAGAGGCTAAAACCCTTTTAAATTCCTTATTAAATTCAATAATTTTAAAGCTAACTTCTTCTCCCTTTTCTAACTTCGAACCGTCTTCTTTTTCTAAGTAACGAGAAGGAACAAAAGCTGTAATATCATCATTAAAGGATATTGTGGCTCCTTTATCTACAATTTCTGATAAAGATGCAGTATGTATTGTGTCCAAAGCAAATTCTTTTTCATACCTGTCCCAAGGGTTATCTTTTGTTTGCTTGTGGCCAAGACTTAACTTACGACCTTCTACATCTAATTCTAGAACAATAACATCTATTGAATCCCCGATAGATAAAATTTCTGATGGATGCTTAATTTTCTTTGTCCAAGAAAGATCAGAAATGTATACTAATCCGTCAATACCTTCTTCTAATTCGATAAAAACACCAAAGTTGGTAAAGTTTCTAACTATACCTTGATGTTTGGATTTTAGCGGATATTTTCCCGTTATATCAGTCCAAGGATCTTGGCTTAGTTGCTTGATTCCTAGTGACATTTTTCTTGAATCTCGATCAAGTGTAAGAATAACTGCTTCAACTACATCTCCAACCTTAACAAAATCTTGAGCTGATCTTAAATGAGTAGACCAAGACATTTCTGAAACATGAACTAATCCTTCAACTCCTTCTTCTATTTCGATAAATGCACCATAATCAGCAATAACTACAACTTTTCCTTTAATTTTTTCACCCTCTTTGACAGAGTCATTCAGACTGTCCCATGGATGGGTACTTAATTGCTTTAATCCAAGTTGTATTCTCGATTTATTATCATCGAAGTCAAGAATAACAACATTAAGTTTTTGATCTAACTCAAGAATTTCACTAGGATGATTGATTCTGCTCCAGGATAAATCAGTTATGTGAATTAGTCCATCAACCCCACCTAAATCAATAAAAACTCCATAAGAAGTAATATTCTTGACTGAGCCTTCAAGTACTTGTCCTTTTTCTAATTGACCTATAATTTCTTTTTTCTGTTCTTCAATGTCAGATTCAATAAGGGCTTTATGTGAAACAACTATATTTTTAAACTCATGATTAATTTTAACAACCTTAAATTCCATGGTCTTGTCAACATACTGATCGTAGTCTCTAATTGGTTTAACATCGATTTGAGATCCAGGTAAAAAAGCCTCAATTCCAAATACATCAACAATCATTCCTCCTTTAGTTCTGCATTTAACAAAACCATTAACAACTTCGCCAGTGTCGTGAGCACTATTAACTCTGTCCCATGCTTTTATTACTCGTGCCTTTCTATGAGATAGAATTAATTGTCCTGTCCTATCTTCCCTAACATCAACTATAACTTCAACTTTATCACCAACTTTCAAACTTGGATTATATCTAAATTCATTTAATGATATAACACCTTCAGATTTTGCATTAATATCAATAATAGCTTCTCTATCTGTCATATAAACAACCTTACCCTCAATAACATCTACATCTGCGGTATCTACAAAATTTTCCTTAACTAAAGACTCAAATTCTTTTAATTGTTTGTCATCAATAATATCAATACCTTCTTGATAATTGTGCCAATTAAAGTTAGATAGAAAATCTTCTGCTGTGTTGGTTGTTGGTTTTGATTGAATTATTGATTGTTCATCAATTTCTGAGACTTTTTTTGGACTAGCTTTTTTTGCCATAATTTTTCTTTTTGTATACTGTGTTCTGGAATCCTATTAATTTGAAAACATCAGTAGTGGTTTATAATAAAAATTCCCTCAAGATTCCATTTCAACAAAGGGATTGCAAATTTAATCAAAAAGACCAATTAATGTTATTTTATTTTTAAATTTTTAAACGTGAAGGATATTAATTAAATTATCTTCTGAACATATTCATTTGATTAACTTTGTAATGAATATTTACTTTTAATGAAAGAATTAAAATATCTAAACAAATACCTCTTAAAATATTGGAAAAAATTAGTTTTTGGTTTTTTCATAACTGTTATTGCAAGGATATTTTCTTTAATCGCACCCAGACTAATCGGTAATTCACTTACAGCTGTTGAATATTATTTTGAAACCAAATCATTAATTGATCTAGCATCCCTTAAAAGAACACTATTAATAAACATTACTATAATTATTGGAACAGCTCTGATTTCAGGTTTTTTTACATTTTTAATGAGGCAAGCAATAATTAATGTTTCAAGGTATATTGAATATGACCTAAAAAATGAGATTTTCATTCAATATCAAAATTTAAGTCAAAGTTTTTACAAAAATAATAGAACTGGTGATTTAATGAATAGAATTGGCGAGGATGTAGGAAAAGTACGCATGTATTTTGGGCCAGCAATCATGTATAGTATTAACACTATTGCACTTTTTGTTATTGTTATAGCATATATGCTATCAGTTGCACCAAAATTGACATTTTACGCACTATTACCTCTTCCAATTCTTTCATTTATGATATTCAAACTTAATAAAGCTATACATAATAGGAGTACCGTTGTACAAGAAATGTTATCAACGTTATCATCTTTTAGTCAGGAGGTTTTTACAGGTATTAATATTGTAAAATCTTACAATTTAACCTCCTCACTTCTTTCAAATTTTAACACCATATCAAATACTGCCAAAGATAAAAACATGAAACTAGTGACTTTACAAGCATGGTTTTTTCCTCTCATGTTATTTTTAATTGGTATTTCAAATCTTATAGTTATATTAATTGGAGGATCTCAATATATAAATGGAGAAATTGAAATAGGTATTCTCGCAGAGTTCATTATTTATGTTAACATGTTAACATGGCCAGTAACAGTAGTTGGATGGTTAACTTCAATAGTTCAACAAGCAGAGGCATCACAAAAAAGAATTAATGATTTTTTGAAAGAAATTCCAAAGATCAAAAATGGAATCGGAAATTCTAAAATTACGAAAGGAGAAATTATGTTTAAAAATGTATCTCTAACCTATCCTGAGAGTAATATAAAAGCATTAAACAATGTTACATTTACAATCTTTGCTGGAAAGACTACTGGAATTTTGGGATCGGTAGGGTCCGGAAAGACATCATTATTAGAATTAATAGTTAGACTATATGATCCTACGCAAGGTGACGTTTTAATTGATGGTTCTAATCTAAAAAATTTTAAATTGTATGAATTAAGAAAAAGTATTGGCTATGTTCCGCAAAATCCGTTTTTATTTTCAGAATCTATTATTGATAATATTAAATTTGGAAATAATGAAGCTGGAAATATTGAAATTGAAAGTGCTGCAAAATTCGCTTCAATTGATCAAGAAATTAAAAAACTAAAAAATGGATATAATACAGTTTTGGGTGAAAGAGGAATAACTCTTTCCGGTGGTCAGATTCAAAGAATTTCAATTGCAAGAGCACTAATTAAGAATCCAGAAATAATTTTACTAGACGACTGTTTATCCTCGGTTGACACTGATACTGAAGAAGTTATTTTAAAAAATCTCGAATCATTTAATAAAGATAAAACTACATTAATAGTTAGTCACAGGGTTTCATCAATTAAATCTGCAGATAATATAATAGTTCTAAAAGATGGAAATATAATTGAAGAAGGAACTCATGAGGAATTAATTAAAAATAAAACATATTACAATAAACTATTTGATTATCAACAGTCTAAACAAAATAATTAATTTGTAATGTTAAAAAATTATTGCATTTTTGAATAATAATTAAATAAATAAATATGTTTGTAGAAGGAGAACATAAAGAAATATTTTCTAAAATTCAAAGAGCTGGAAGAAGAACATACTTTTTTGATGTCAAAGAAACCAAAGCTGGAGACTATTATTTAACCGTAACTGAAAGTAAAAAGTTTACAAACGATGATGGTACTTTTCACTTTAAAAAACACAAAATATATTTATACAAAGAGGATTTTATAGATTTTAGAAATAATTTTGAAGAAATGACTGATTTCATAATTTCTAAAAAAGGTTCAGAAGTAATTAGTGATAGACATCAAAAAAATTATTTACCAAAAAATAATTCTTTAGAAAACGATCAAGAAAGTTCAGGATTTTCAGATGTTGACTTTAATGAAGTATAATCTTAACCCTATATTATTTTAAATATCACCTATTAATCCAAAGTCATTTAAAACTCGTAACATGATTAATTTTTTAAAAATTTTTTTAATATTTTTATTTTTCAACTATCAGACTTCAGCCCAAGTTGCTCAGGATTATTATTTGAGTAAAGATGTCGAATATAACCAGGGAATCCCTACTCCACACAGTGTATTGGGTCATCAGGTTGGCGAATGGCATGTAAGTCACGACAAGTTAGTTAATTACATGTACAGATTAGCTTCAACTTCAGATCGTATTTCTATTGAAGATAGGGGAACAACATTTGAAGGAAGACCCATCCTTTTATTAACAATTACTGATCCAGATAACCACATTAATATTGAATCAATTAAAAAATCTCATATTGAACTAACCGAATTTGGAAGTGATAAGTTGGATATTAAAAACCTTCCTATCATTGTCTATCAAGGGTTTTCTATTCATGGCAACGAACCTAGTGGAGCAAATGCTGGCATTTTAGCGGCTTATCATTTAGCGGCCAGTGAATCAGATGAAACAAAAAAAATCTTAAAAAATACCGTTATTTTATTTGATCCTAGCTATAATCCTGACGGTCTTCAAAGATTTTCTCAGTGGGCGAACAGTAACAGAAATATGAATTTAAATCCCGATAATCAAGATCGAGAGTATAATGAAAATTGGCCTAGAGGTCGAACAAATCATTATTGGTTTGATTTAAATAGAGATTGGCTTCCAGCTCAACTTCCCGAGTCAAAAGCACGAATTAAGACATTTGCAAATTGGATTCCAAACATATTAACAGATCATCATGAAATGGGGACAAATTCAAGTTTTTTTTTTCAACCAGGTATCAATTCAAGAGTTCATCCTTTAACTCCAATTATGAATCAAAAATTAACAAAAAAAATTGGAAATTTTCACGCTGATGCACTAAATAAAATTGGTTCATTATACTATTCTGAGGAAGATTATGATGATTTTTATTACGGAAAAGGATCTGCGTACCCTGATGTAAACGGTAGTATTGGGATTTTGTTTGAACAAGCAAGCTCACGAGGCCATATTCAAGAAAGTGATAACGGTATACTAACTTTCCCTTTCACTATAAGAAATCAACTTACAGCAGCCTTTTCAACATTAAAAGCAGCAAATGAAATGAGAGTTGAAATTTTAAGCTATTACAGAGACTTTTATAATGATAATAGGATTTTAGCTGAAAAAGATAAGACAAAAGCAATAATTTTTGAAGCCCCAAAAGATCCTGCTACAACGTATCATTTAGCTGAGATTTTAAATATTCACGACATAAAAATTCATAGACTCAAAAAAACACAACTGAGAAATGGGTATGATTTTTCAAAAGATAATAGTTATATAATACCTCTAAATCAGAAAAAATATAAATTAATCAGAGCAATGTTTGATACTCAAACAAAATTTTCTGATAGTTTGTTTTATGATATATCTGCTTGGACATTCCCATTGGCATTTAACGTTAATTATCATTTTGAGAATTCTGAAAAATTAATAGGTAGTAAAGTAGAAAAATTAGTTTTCCCAAAAGGAGATATTGATAAAAAATCTACATATGCTTATCTTTTTGAGGGAAATAGCTATTATGCACCAAAAGCAATAAATTACTTGATAGAAAAGGGTGTTAGAGTCAAAATAGGTTTAAAGCCTTTTATACTTAATGGAGAAAAATTTGATTATGGAACATATTTAATACCTGTTCAAAATCAAGTGTTGAGCGTTAATGAAATTTATAAAGAAGTAAAAAAAATAGCTTCTGAAAGTTCAATTAATGTCAAGGGTGTTTCAACAGGACTAACTGAAGATGGTATAGATCTAGGATCAAGAAACTTCTTAACTATAAAACAACCTAAAATTGCCCTAATTGTAGGCGATGGAATACGAAGTTATGATGCTGGAGAAATATGGCATCTTTTAGACACTAAATATGATATTTCAATTACAAAAATTGACGTTAACAATCTAAAAATGTTTGATCTTTCACGGTACTCACACATAATACTTCCTGATTATACAGGAAATAAAATAAATGCAAGTCAAATTAAGAACTTTATTGATAACGGTGGGAATTTAATTGCCTATAGGTCATCAATAAAGTGGTTGAATGAAAATGAAATTATCAAAATTGATTTTATTAAAAGTGATTTAAAACCATCAAAAGTTAATTTCGATCAAAAAAGAAATCATTTTGGTGCCCAATTAATAAGTGGGGCCATATTTAATACAAATATAGACAGAAGTCACCCTATCAATTTTGGTATTTCCAATTATACTATCCCTCATTTTAGGAATTCAACAATTTTTATGTCCCCAGAAAAAGATAAATTCAACAACCCCATTCGGTACACAAATGAGCCTCTTATGAGTGGTTACATATCAAATGTAAACTTGAAAGTTTTGAAGAATAGCGTACCGTTTAAAATCAAAAGATATGGAAAGGGTAAAGTCATAATGTTCACAGACAATACTCAATTTAGAGCTTTTTGGTACGGAACAAATAGATTATTGGCAAATGCAATCTTTAATACAAATTTAATGTAGGGAACACGAAACTATTTCAGCCATATTTGCAATAAATCAGGTTTATTATTCAAATATTCCCCATAAAAATTATGCTTTTTCATCCTTTCTAAAAGAGGATTAAAATCATCCTTATTTTTTAATTCTATACCAATTACTGCAGGAGCATTGTTACGACTATTTTTCTTAGAATATTCAAAAAAAGTAATATCATCATTTGGACCTAAAACATTATTTAAAAAATCTTTTAATGCTCCTGATCTCTGCGGAAATTTAATAATAAAATAGTGTTTAAGTTTTGCATATAATAAAGCTCTTTCTTTGATTTCAGGAGTTCTAAAAATATCGTTATTGCCACCACATATAAAAACTCCTATCTCCTTGTTTTTTAAATCTCCTTTATATATTTCCAATCCTGCAATCGAAAGAGCTCCTGCTGGTTCAGAAACTATTCCTTCCTTATTATACAAATCAAGAATTGTTTGACATATTTTACCTTCTGGAACTTGTATTATATCATCAAGAAAGTTTTTGCAATATTCAAATGGTAAATTTCCAACTTTTTTGACTGCAGCTCCATCTACAAACTTATCTATGTGAATCAATTCCTGAACTAATCCATCGTTTAATGATTTCGACATTGATGGAGCTCCCGAAGGCTCCAGTCCAATAATTTTTGTATTTGGAGATAATTCTTTAAAAACTGTCAAAACTCCTGAAACCAAACCTCCTCCTCCAATAGGAACAAATAAATAATCAAGTTTTTTTTTAGCTTGATCAATAATTTCTAATGCTGAAGTTCCCTGGCCTTCTATGACCTTTAAATCATCAAAAGCATGAATATATATTTTATCTGAATTTTTTGCAATTTCAATAGCAATAGATTGGCAATCATCGTAAAAGTCTCCAATCAATTTAACAGTTATGTACTTATCTCCAAAAACTTTTACTTGAGCGATTTTTTGCTTTGGAGTAGTTATAGGCATATAAACTATACCGTAAATCTTTAATGAATTACAAGCAAAAGCAAAACCTTGAGCATGATTCCCAGCGCTTGCACATATAACACCCGTTTTTCTAGCTTTATCAGCAATTGAACTGATTTTATTGTATGCTCCTCTTATTTTAAAGGATCTAACTATCTGTAAATCCTCTCTTTTAACATAAACATTACAAGCTAAATTTTTTGACAACCTTGGATTAAATTGAAATGGAGTTTTAACTGCTATACCATGTAACGTCTTAGCGGCTGATATAACTCCAGAAAGAGATAATGATAAATTCATTTATTTATATTTTCTTCATAGAGGTCATTGACTCACGAAGATCATATCCAATTATTTCAATTGGATGAAAACGGATCATTTCATTTATGGCAATTAATTTTTGGTTATCTACAATGTTATCAAAGGAAATATAGGGCTTACCAATAACATCAGTAGAGATCGTTCTCATAAATTCTTTTAATAAGGGCTTTGCAGCGTGATCAAATAAATAACAACCATACTCGGCAGTATCTGAAATAACACGATTCATTTCAAATAATTTTTTTCTTGCTATTGTATTTGCAATTAATGGAGTTTCATGTAAAGATTCATAATAAGCAGATTCCTCTTTAATACCAGCAGCAACCATAGTGTCAAATGC
>TARA_B110000444_G_scaffold260955_1_pt1 | contig 11734 bp, 10 predicted proteins | sample TARA_B110000444 | Tara Oceans TARA_B110000444 (sample SAMEA4398370) | marine metagenome | biome: Polar Biome; feature: [SRF] surface water layer (ENVO:00010504); material: water (ENVO:00002006), including particulate matter (ENVO:01000060) such as... | depth 5 m | reverse complement strand
TTGAAAGGGACCAAAAGGTCTAATTTACTGTCTTCACAATCTAAAGGCAACCAGACTCTTTGGCTATTAGGACGATGAGAAGAAGAATCCGCAAAAGGATATATTACAACGGGGAATTCCAACCCTTTAGCTTTATGGATTGTAAGTATTTGTACTGCATTGTCATCTCCTGCCATTGCAATATTTAACTTGTCTTTGTTGCTTTCCCAAAATTCTAAAAATTGTAATTCATTTCGATTACCTGAGAGAAAAAAATCAAATAACTCATCCATAAAAAACTGTAAGTGTGCATCTCCCATAGAGTTAAGGAGAAGTTTACGTTGAATAATCATAATTCCATCATAAACAGGTGCTTTAATGAAATGCAGATAAGAAAACCCTATCAGGATATCAAAAAATTCATCAATTTTTTTATTTAATAGCTTTTTGTAAAAATCAAAAGGATCTTCGTTTTTTTCTTTATCTATAAAATATTTTATTATAAGTTTTCTTGAATTCAAATTATCTGGTTCGTTTCTTAATCGAATAAGCTCAATCAAGAACCTTACGTTACTAGAATTTTTTAGCAATAAAGATTCTGCAGAGATTACAGGTATTTTGTTGTTTATTAAAAACTCTGATATTATATTCTGTTGGTTTTTGTTTCTAACCAATATACTTTGATCAGAGTAGGAAAAACCTCTTTTTTTACAATCGTTAATTATTTCAAGTGTTTTGCTTAAAAAAGCCTGTTCGTTTAATTGTTTTTGTTTTGGATTCTCCAAAAAATCTAAAGAAACAAATCCTTCCTTTTTGCCATTTAAGTTCTGCGAACATCCGTCGCTATAAATTTCTTGATTTTGTTTAAAATGAAATGTTTTGGAAATATGTTCAAAAAGCATGTTATTGAAAAGCACGATTTCATCACAACTTCGGTAGTTTTTTGGTAATATTTTATTTGAACTCCTAACCGTAAAAGGATTCTCTTTGTTGAGAAGTGAAATGAACTTATCGGGGTTAGCTCCTCTCCATCTATATAAAGACTGTTTTGGATCACCTACTATCGTTAAAGAACCCATGTCCTTTTCATTTTCTCCAGACTCAATAGAATGAGAGATCAAAGGAACTAAATTCGCCCATTGAAGCATAGAAGTGTCTTGGAACTCATCAATCAAATAATGTTTGTATTTACTCCCTGTTTTTTCAAAAATGTAAGGAGCTGGCTGGTCTTTTATTTCTTCGCTGATTATTTTATTAAACTCGCTAATTAACAGCTCTCCTTTTTCCTTTTGTATTTTATTCAAAATCTTTTTAATTTGATTCAAAACAGAGACAGGAATTATAGATTGTTGAAAAGCTTTTAAAAGACTCCTTTCGTTTATTTTTTTTTCAATTTTTTCAAATACCTCAAAAAGTTTTGTGGTTAAACCTAAAGCTATCTTTTCATTTTCTTCAATTGATTTTTTTGTTATTATCGTGTTTTTTTTAAATAAATTTCTAATAGATTCTAAGTTAATTTTATTAAAATCTTTTCTTTTTAATTTTTTTAAAAATATTGGAAAGGAGTTCCTTGAAAAAACTATCTCGATATTTGTCAATTTTAGCGTCTCCTCTAACAACTTGACCTGGTTTGCTATTTGCGTTTCTAATTCTTTAACTGTCTTGAATATTTTTTCCTGTGCACAAAAGAAATCTTTCATTGTTTTTCCCTCCAAATTCTTAATCTTGTTGTAATAATTCTCGTTATTAAGAAGAACAGAGAGCTTTTTTAAATCATATGTTACATCCCAAGATTTTCCCTCACTAATTTTAGAATTTGCAAAATCTACTAAAGCTTTTGTAATTTCTTTTTTTACACCAACTAAACTTAATAGCCTTTCAATCGCCTCAAAAATAAACTGTTCTGAATCTAAAATCAATTGAAAATCAGATGCTATTTTCAATTCTTTAGCAAATGATCTAATTATATTATGGCTAAAACTATCCAGAGTTGACACATTAAAAAACGAATAATTGTGAAGCAAAAGATTTAGTCTTTTTTTAGATCGAACATGTATTTCTTTAGTTGAAATATCCAGCTGATCTTTTACTGCTTTTAATAACTCTGAAGGATTTTCAACGGCCTTGATGTCAGAGAACTCTTTTAAAGATAACAAGACTCTATTTTTCATCTCCTCAGAAGCTTTATTCGTGAAAGTCAGTGCTAATATTTTTCTATAGCTTTGTTCGTCTGAATCTCCTAAAAACTTCGACAAATAACGTGCTGTTAAAGTAAAGGTTTTTCCTGAGCCAGCAGATGCGTTATAAATTTCGTAGTTAGAATTCAAAAAAACTTTTTATATCTGTATAAAAGTACATGATTATTCCTTAATTTTATAAATCATTAATTTCACTTTAAAAAAATTATTATGAGCTTTGAATTACCTCAACTCCCTTATTCTAATGATGCATTAGAGCCTCACATTGACGCTAAAACAATGGAGATTCACCATGGAAAACATCACGCTGGATATACCAATAACCTGAACAATGCCATAAAAGGAACTTCTTTAGAAAGCTCAACAATTGAGAGTCTTTTATCAGATTTAGACATGACTAATATGGCGGTTAGAAACAATGGAGGTGGTTTTTTTAATCATAGCTTGTTTTGGAGCGTTATGAGCCCTAATGGTGGTGGAACGCCCTCCGGAAATTTACAGGATGCAATAAACCTCTCTTTTGGAAGTTTCGAAAATTTTAAAAGTTCTTTTTCAAAAGCTGCAGGCACAAGGTTTGGATCTGGGTGGGCGTGGCTTTGTGTTCATCCTGGTGGAAAGCTGGAAGTTTGTTCAACCGCAAACCAGGATAATCCATTAATGAGCGGTATTGGCTGTGATGGCTACCCCATTCTAGCATTAGATGTTTGGGAACATGCCTATTATCTGCATTATCAAAACAGAAGGCCTGATTATATTTCTGGTTTTTTCAATGTGATCAACTGGGATGTTGTTTCTAAAAAATATTCCGAGAAAAGTTAAAGATGTTTAATACGCTCTTTTATTAACTCCTTCAAAAAAGTTAACAAACGCTTGATTTACCACTTTATTTCCCCCAGGAGTTGGATAATCCCCAGTAAAATACCAATCTCCTAAGTTTTTAGGACATGCTTTGTGTAGATTTTCTACAGTTTGAAAAATCACATTAATCTCTGCGTTAATTCCCTCTTCTTTCAACATTGAAGAGATCTTCTCTGAAATTTGATCATCAGAAAAATCATTATATACTGCTTTTACTTTGTTCTGCATCTTTTTTAAAGGTTGTTTTAACTCTTCTAGGCAATCTTTGTATGTTTTTTCCAGTAGCTCTTTTTTGTTTTGTTTAATTAGATCTAAAACTGCCCGAAAAGCAATAAAATCTTCCATTCTTGCCATATCAATTCCATAACAATCTGGGTATCTAATTTGTGGCGCACTTGAAACTATAATTATTTTTTTAGGGTTTAGTCTATCCAATATTTTTAAAATACTTTTTTGAAGAGTTGTGCCTCTAACTATGCTGTCGTCAATAATAACAAGGTTGTCGGTCTTTTTTATAGATCCATAAGTTATGTCATATACATGAGCTACTAGTTCCTCTCTATTAATGTCGTCTGCTATAAAAGTTCTAAGCTTTGCGTCCTTAATGGCAACCTTTTCAATCCTAGGCTTATTTGAAAGTAGCTCGTCCAATCGTTGAGATGTGATTTTTTCTTTCTTGTCTACTATTTCTCGTATTGCTTGGCTATGCATATGGTCTTGAACTTCTTGAACCAAACCGTAAAAAGAGGTTTCTGCTGTATTTGGAATGTAAGAAAAAACCGTATTAATCAAATCTCCTTTAAGTCTTTCCAATATTTTGGGGAAAAGCAATTTTCCTAGAGTTTTTCTTTCAGTGTATATCTCAGCGTCACTCCCCCTTGAAAAATATATTCTTTCAAATGAGCAGGATTTTTTCACTGTTGGCTCTAATACGTCTTCTACAGAGAACTCCCCTGATTTTTTTATAATTATACTTTTTCCTGGGTCTAGTTCTTTAACGTCCTTAAAATCTACATTGAAAACCGTTTGAATTACTGGCCTTTCAGAAGCTACTACTACGACCTCCTCATTTTTAAAATAATATGCTGGTCTAATGCCTGCGGGATCTCTTAAGAAAAAAGCATCACCATGTCCTATTAATCCCCCCATGGCATAGCCTCCGTCCCAATCTTTTGAAGCTTTTTTTAATATTTTTGCTACATCTAGTCTTTTTTCTATTAAAGAAGAGGCCTCTATTTTACTAACCCCTTCTTTTTTTAGCTTTCTATAAATTTTTGAGACCGCATCGTCTAAAAAATGTCCAATTTTTTCCATTACCGTAATCCCATCTGCTTTGTCTTTTGGATGCTGTCCTAGTTTCACTAAATTATCAAAAAGCTCCTGATTGTTAGTCATATTAAAGTTCCCTGCAACAATCAGATTTCTATGTTTCCAGTTATTTTGTCTTAAAAACGGATGAACGCTTTCTATATTGTTTTTCCCAAAGGTTCCATACCTCACATGTCCCAACATTAGCTGTCCCAAGTAAGGGGTATTTTCATTGGTTTTTTTAGAGTTCTGCTGATAAATTTCACTATTGATTTCTTGAAATATTTCCTGGATTGGCTGTTTTCCTGCAGATCTTTTTCTATGAATATATTTCTCTCCCGGCTTGGCTTCAAGTTTTACACTAGCAAATCCTGCGCCATCCTGTCCTCTATTATGTTGTTTTTCCATCATCAAATACATTTTATTCACGCCATAATTTATGGTTCCGTATTTTTTTTGATAAAATTCAAGAGGCTTAAGCAGTCTTATAAGAGCTATTCCGCATTCATGATTAATTTGGTCGCTCATAAATATAATTAACTTTAAATGTAAAAATAACTATTTTTTTAAAGAGCTATGAGTAAATCATTATCTTTTTTAAACAGAGTGTTTTGTGAATGTTTTAAACTGCTTAATTCTGTCTAAAACTTGTTTCTTTTTTAACTTTTCCATAGAGAAAGTCCCAAAGCTTTCCACGCAAAAAGAAGCCATTACTGTCCCATAAATAATTCCATTTTTTAAATTTTCAAAAGTCAATTCCTTTTGTTCTGAAAGGTGTCCTCCTAAGCCGCCTGCGAAGGTGTCTCCCGCCCCCGTTGGGTCTATTACTTCTTTAACTGGAAATGCAGGAGAAACAAAAAACTGATTGTCCCCAAACAGCATAGAGCCGTGCTCTCCTTTTTTTATAATAACATATTTTGGCCCTAATTTTAAAATTTCATCTGCAGCTAAAAAAAGAGATTCTTTTCCCGAAAGTTGAATTGCCTCTTCATCATTTATTACAATGACATCTACTCTTTTTATTATTTCTAGCAATTCTTCAATAGCTGAATCCATCCAAAAATTCATAGTATCTAATATGATTACGTCTGGCCTTTTAACCAATTGATCAAGTACAGCCCCTTGAACAGCCGGATGAAGGTTACCTAAAATAACTGTTTCTGACGAAGCAAAATCAACCGAAACTTTAGGGTCAAAGTCTGCTAAAACATTTAGCTCAGTCGCCAAGGTGTCTCTTTTGTTCCAGTCTTTATGATATTTTCCCTTCCAATAGAATGTTTTTCCTTTTGAAATTACTTCGATCGAGCCTACGTCAACCCCTTTGTTTTTTAACAACTCTAAATGTGCTTTTTCAAAATCTCCCCCAACGACAGAAACAACTGAAGCGTTTAGTTTAAAATGAGAGCACGCCAAAGCAATATAAGTGCCTGCTCCCCCCAATATTTTGCCTGAGTTACCTTTACTAGTTTCTATCTCGTCGTACGCTACTGTTCCAACAATTAAAGTTTTTTTCATAATAATTTCATCTCTTTATTTTCATAACCCTGATCAATTAAAGGATTCTTTTTTTTTGATGCTGCAACAGCCAGACTGTCACATCTTTCGTTTTGCGGGTGATCATTGTGTCCCTTGATCCAAATAAATTTTATTGAGTACTTCGGGTAAATTTTTAAAAACTTAGTCCACAAATCTATATTTTTTTTCTTTTTAAAATTGTTTTTTTTCCAATTAAAAACCCATTTTTTTTCAACAGAATCCGAAACATATTTAGAGTCTGTATACACCACTACATCAGCATTTCTTGTTTTAATTTTATTTAAAGCTTCAATAACTGCCAATAACTCCATCCTGTTATTTGTGGTCAATCTAAATCCTTCTGAAAATTCTCTAAAATAGCCTGTGCCTTTTTGTTCCATCACAATACCATAACCGCCTGGACCCGGGTTTCCTCTGGAGGACCCATCTGTAAATATGTTTATCGTATTATCTTTCATTTTCTAAAATTTGACAGATAACCTTTGGGTAAAACTCATGCTCTAGTTTTAAAACTTTAGCGGCTAACTCTTCAAAGGTTTCGTTTTTTTTAATATTAATTTCTTTTTGAAAAATAATTTCTCCCTCATCATAGCTTTTATTAACATAATGAATGGTGATGCCTGACTTTTTTTCTTTTTTTTCAATTACTGCCTTGTGTATGTTCATCCCATACATACCCTTTCCTCCAAATTTTGGAAGAAGAGCTGGGTGGATGTTAATTATCTTGTTTGGGAAAATTTCCACTATGTCTTTTGGGATTTTCCATAAAAAACCCGCTAATACAATCAGAGTTGGATTTATCTTTAATAGTTTTTTTTGAAGAAATGAAGAATGGTAAAAAGTTTCATAATCTAATACCATACTTTTAATGGAGTGACTCAGTATTTTTGTTAATACTTTAGCGTTTGGATTGTTGCAAATCAAGAGCTCTATAGAAACATTTTCTTCTTTTTTAAAATGTTCGCATATTTTTTCCACATTAGACCCTGATCCCGAAGCGAATAAAATAATTTTTTGTAAAGACAATTTAATCTGTTATAATGAACAAAATAACGAATTTCTAAATCTATATTCAACATAATTTATTATTCTTTTTTTGTAATTTTTTTAAAAAAGAGGCGATATAATGTAAAGTTTTTTATTTTTGTCTGAACTTTAAACCAAAGAATTATGTCAGATATTTCATCGCGTGTGAATGCAATCATTGTTGACAAACTGGGCGTTGACGAAAATGAAGTGGTTCCTTCAGCAAGTTTTACTAACGACTTGGGAGCAGACTCTTTAGATACCGTTGAGCTTATTATGGAATTTGAAAGAGAATTTGATATTCAGATTCCTGACGACCAAGCTGAAAAAATAGCTACTGTTGGGCAGGCTGTCCAATACATTGAAGGTTCAAAATAATATTTTATGGGGCTACGGCGTGTTGTTGTTACCGGACTTGGGGCATTAACACCAATAGGTAACACGGTTTCCGATTATTGGGAAGGGCTAATTAGTGGTAGTAGTGGGGCTTCCCCTATCACTTATTTTGATGCTTCACTGTTTAAGACTCAATTTGCTTGTGAACTTAAAGGTTTTAATCCTGAAAATTTCATGGACAGAAAGCTTTCTAGAAAAATGGATCGATTTGCCCAATATGCTATAGTTTCCTCTGATGAAGCAATTCTAGACTCTGGTTTAGATTTAGAAAAAGCTGATAAGGATCGCATTGGAGTAATTTGGGGGGCTGGAATTGGTGGTTTAGAAACATTTCAAAATGAAGTGCTTGGCTTTGCTTCCGGCAACGGAACCCCTAGATTTAACCCTTTTATGATTCCTAAAATGATTCCTGATATTGCTCCTGGTATTATTTCAATTAGAAATGGATTCAGGGGTCCAAACTTTGCAACTGTTTCGGCATGCGCATCTTCTGCAAACGCAATAATTGATGGTTTAAACTACATCCGATTAGGCTATGCAGACGTAATCGTTTCTGGAGGCTCGGAAGCAGGAGTTTCTATTTCCGGAATTGGGGGGTTTAATGCATTACATGCGTTATCAACTAGAAACGACGACCCCAAGTCTGCTTCACGCCCTTTTGACAAAGATAGAGATGGTTTTGTCCTTGGTGAGGGTGGGGGCTGTCTTATTTTAGAAGATCACGAACACGCAGTTAAAAGAGGTGCAAAAATATATGCAGAAATTGTTGGCGGGGGCTTGTCTGCTGACGCATATCACATGACTGCTCCGCATCCAGAGGGGATAGGTGCCATAAAAGTTATGCAAAACTGCATTAAAGATGCGAAAATTGATTTAGTCGAAATTGATACTGTAAACATGCACGGAACCTCAACACAGCTTGGAGATGTGGCTGAAGCCAAAGCATTATATAATGTGTTTGGCGAGCATCTTTATTCTATGAACATTAATTCGACAAAATCTATGACAGGACATCTTCTTGGTGCAGCTGGGGCTATTGAAGCCATTTCTTCAATACTTTCAATAAATAACGGAATTGTTCCTCCTACTATAAACCATCAAACGGAGGATGATACTATTGACAAAAAAATAAATTTCACTTTCAACAAAGCTCAAAAAAGAGAAGTTAATTTTGCTATGAGTAATACCTTTGGATTTGGGGGGCACAATGCTTGTGTGGTCTTCAAAAGGTTTGAAGAATAACTTTTTTAAATTATTTCTAAACTTTACAAGTTGTATCTTTGATAGATGCCTAATTACACTCTCTCTCACAGCGAAATCGATGACAAAGGCTATCTTTTTGGAATTCATTGCTCGTTAGAGCCCTTTAATTTAGCTTTTAAAATAAATTCTTTATTGAAAATTAAGCTGATACGCACTAACCACGACGTTACTTTCAAAAACAAAAAAGAAAGATATATGGTTTATAAAAACATCGTTAAAAAAAACGAAACCCCCCTTTGGCTATTCTCTAACTCGTTTTTGATTTCAAAGATCAATAAAAATCCTGTAGTTTTATTTAAAGAAGAGCTCCTTGAGCGCTCTTTGCTTCCTGAATTTCCCAAAACAGACTACATTCTTAAAATAATAGGAGAAAGCTCTTATTGTATTGAATTTGCTAAATCCTTAGCATTATTGCCTGAAGTTTTATCTTGCTATCTTTTACCAAACAACAAAATAAAATCTAAACATAATTTAATCTTTGATTAATGAAACTAAATAAAACTAAAATTGTTGCCACACTAGGACCTGCTTCGTCTCCTAGGGCTATGTTAAAAAAACTTCTAAAAGCGGGGGTTGATGTTTTTCGGATTAACTTTTCGCACGCTTCTTACGATGAGACTATCGATACGATCAAAAATATAAGAGAACTTAGCGTGGATTTAAAAATTCATGTTTCTATTTTAGGAGACCTCCAGGGGCCAAAAATCCGGCTTGGTTTAGTTAAAGAAAAAAGTTTTTTGAGCAAGGGAGATATTTTAGAAATTACAACTAAAAACCTTCCAATGGGAAACGAAAAATGTGTTTCTATAAACTATTTAGATTTTCCCAAAGATGTTAACTCTGGGGAGAAAATTCTAATAAACGACGGCAAGCTAATTTTTAAAGTTTTGGAAACAAATAAAAAAGATTTAGTTAAGGTCCTGGTTTTACAAGGTGGACCGTTGGAATCTAGAAAGGGCGTAAACCTTCCTAACACAAAGATTTCTTTACCTGCTTTGACAATAAAAGACAAAGAAGACGCTTTATTTGCTATTAAACACGAGCTAGACTGGATTGCTCTTTCTTTTGTAAGATCAAAAAAAGACATTAGAGTTTTGGAAAAACTTATTGAAGACAACTCCAATTACAAAATTCCAATTATTGCTAAAATAGAAAAGCCCGAAGCTATTGAAAACATGGACGAAATAATTAAAAAATCTGATGGAATAATGGTTGCCAGAGGAGATTTAGGCCTTGAAATCCCTACAGAGGAAGTTCCCTTAAATCAGAAGCTATTGGTTAAAAAAGCAAAAAAGGCAAGAAAACCTATTATCATTGCAACACAAATGATGGAATCGATGATAAACAGTCTTACCCCTTCACGCGCAGAGGTAAACGATGTGGCCAATTCAATTATGGATGGTGCTGATGCAGTTATGTTGTCGGGAGAAACATCCGTAGGAAAATTTCCTGTCGAGGTAGTAGAAACTATGGAAAGAATTATTAAGCGTGTTGAGGATTCTCCTTTAATCAAAAGTCCTTTTGAAGCCCCCGCTTTAAAATCCAAAAGACTATTGACAAAATCCGTTTGTTTTCACGCTGCTAGTATTGCTAACGAATTGAGTGCTTCAGCAATCTGCACCTTAACCAATAGCGGCTACACTGCCTGGATGATTTCATCATTAAGACCTGGCTCAATGATCCTTGTTTTTACTTCTAACAAAAGGATTCTTTCTCAGCTAAATCTTCTTTGGGGAGTTAAGTGTCTTTTTTATGATAATTTTGTTAGTACAGATACTACTATTGCGGAGGTTAATCAAATGGCTATTGAAAGTGGTTTTATAAAAAAGAATGATTACGTAATTAACTTGTCAGCTATGCCGATTGTTGAAAAAGGAGAGGTCAACACGCTTAGAATTTCTAAAGTCTAATCAAGATTCTTTTTTGCTTATTTTTATCAAATGGAAACAACTCGACAAAAAAAAATAGGTGGCATTTTACAAAATGATTTAACTTCAATTTTACAAAAACTGCTAAAAAGTGTTGGGAGAAGTTCTGTGATTTCATCTATAACTAAAGTTAAAATCTCTCCTGACCTTTCTCTCGCAAAAATATACACGAGTGTTTTTCCTATAAATCAAGCCAAGTCCGTGTTTGAATTAATAGAGCTTAACAAAAGCTCCATAAGAAATTCCTTGGGAATTTTAATTAAAAATCAGGTCCGTAGAGTTCCTGTGATTGAGTTTTATTTAGACGATTCTCTTGATTATATAAGCAAAATAGAAAAGGCCCTTAAAGAAAAGTCCAATCCCATAAAAGATACCAATCTTTTAGACAAGAGAAAGTCCATTTAAAATGGGTTTTTCTAGTTTTATCGCTAAAAGATACTATTGGACAAAAAGTAAGTGGAGCGTTGTTAATATAATTAGTAGGGCCGCGTCTTTTGTTTTAATAATAGCTATTTGTTCCTTTTTTGTTGTTCTTTCTGTTTTTTCAGGATTAAAAAGTTTTGGCGAAAATTATTCCAAAGCTTTTGACCCTGAAATTAAGATTTCTGATGTTTCTTACAAACATTTTATAATTAACGATTCTATTTACAATAAAGTTCAAGATATTATTGGTGTTTTTTCTTTGTCAAAAATATTAGAAGAGAAAGTTCTTGTTCAAAATGAAGAAAAAAATGACTTTGCTTTTCTGTACGGTGTTGATCATTCATATAACTCTGTGGTTCAAATTGATAGCGTAATTACGCTTGGAAAGTGGCTAAGTCCTTTTTCAAAAAAACTTGAAGCAGTGGTTAGTTTTGGTTTGGCTGATAATTTAAATTTAGGAATGTTTAATTATGGCGGAGGCCTAACTATTATTGTTCCATCAAAAAAATTAAAAAATAATTTTTTTCAAAAGAGGTTTTCTTCTTCTTCTTACATGGTTTCTGGGCTTTTTAACTCTGTCGAATCTACTACTCAAAAAACTGTTTTTACTTCAATTTCTAATGCTAGGCAACTTCTTGGGCTTGACAAGGCTGTTCTATCTTCTATTATAGTTAAAACAAACAACAAGACCTCATTAGTCAATGTTGCTAATGAAATTAAAAAAGTTCTGGGCAATGGCTTCTCTGTAAAAACTCGACAAGAACTAAATGAAACATACTACAAAATGCTTAACGCGGAAGGTTTAATTCTTAATCTTGT
>TARA_B110000444_G_scaffold259215_1_pt1 | contig 11746 bp, 9 predicted proteins | sample TARA_B110000444 | Tara Oceans TARA_B110000444 (sample SAMEA4398370) | marine metagenome | biome: Polar Biome; feature: [SRF] surface water layer (ENVO:00010504); material: water (ENVO:00002006), including particulate matter (ENVO:01000060) such as... | depth 5 m | reverse complement strand
CCTAGAAGTTTTGTGGTTAAAAACCTCTATACCAATTGGGACAATAGTTGAACCAGCAACCAAATGAGTTATTAAAAACCCAGAATGATTAATCATTCTGGGTTTTTTGTGGTCTCAATCGCGGTTTTGTGATCTATCATTAGCTTCAGGTGATATCTCGGTTACTGACTATTTTGAGTTTTTCCCGATATTTTCTTGCGCATTAAACTACTAATAAGATCTACCTCTGATGGGTCATAGGCTGTGCCATCCGAATACAGCAAGTCATGGTGCCAAGGATCTGGACGACTAGAAAATAACCCATCCCAAAAGCGGATAACAGATACCCAAGAACGCCAAGGGTATATCGTTTGCGTTTTCCCCGACACAAACCCCCAGTGCATGGCACCAATATTTTTATCTGCAAATAATGGCAATAAAGTATCGAAGTTACTCCCATGGCCTCGGGCTACGTACTCAGTGCAAATCATGGGCCTGTTTAGACTTTCGAGATGGCTGACAGCTCTGGCTGTGTTCTCACGGTCTTCATATGAATGGAATGTAATAATGTCAGATTGCTTGAGCATAAAGTTAAATAGCGGCGCCCCACTGTCATTCATGCTCGTCCCGCGCCAAGACCCCTTTTTAAGTCGCCAGACTCCTGACGTAAGAGGTTGCAAAGGGCTTTCCTCGCGGGCCCATGCAAATGTCTTTTTAAGAAGCGCTAAAGAGAATCTCGGTTTTTCATTAACTTCAGAATGGCCGTAGGGAATAGTATTAAGATTACCCGGTTCATTGTATAAATCCCAAATCGCGACACGATCATCAACCCTATAGCGCGACACTATACCTCTGACATAGGGCTCCATCTCGTCATGCCTGTCCAGATTACCAAGAATTTCAGCGCCTGGAGATTGTACCCAACCTGAATTATGCACCCCTTTGCGTGGACCGGGCTGTGTTCCTGCTTTTGGCAGAGGGTTCCATACATCATCAAACAAAACAAACATTACATCGATATGATGCATATCCGCGATACTTAGGAACTGATCAATCCGCTGGTAAAACCCTTCGCTATCTTCTATCCAAGGAATAGGATGCAAAAAGACTCGGACCATATTGAAGCCGATTTTTGATGCCCACTCGAGTTCTTGGCTTATTTGAGTCGGATCAAATGTAGCTTGCTGCCACATTTCAAGTTGATTTATGGCTGACTTTGGGACGTAGTTAAATCCCACTATCCAGGGATATTGCTCTGACCAATCAGTCGCTCGCGCTGTTGACCACCGCTCAGTGTCCATTTGGTGTGACGGCTGAGCATACCCAATCATTTCCAAGGTAACACTAAAATATCGGCCAACATAGACCTGACTAGCAATCGAGATTTGTAGGTTTGCAACACAAATTGGCTTACATTCATTCTTCCTCCCTAAGGGTCCTACTTGGGCTATCGTAAGGGCAAGATATTAAGAATCCAGCGTGAATGATCCAGATCACTCTGCGGCCCAATAGTACCTTCAGCAGCGTTTAACAAACTCTTAGGAGTATGCATGATGCCGTTTTTAATCACAGTATCAATATTGCGCACATGTTTGATGTCTAACAAAGGATTACCATTAATAATAATTAAGTCGGCAATTTTCTCTTCTTGTATGCTTCCCACATCACTATCAATGCCCAATGCTCTGGCGCCATTAATTGTGGCGGCCTTAAGCACCACACTGAGGGGTAAACCTGCTTTATTGAGAGCAAATAATTCTCTGTGGTAGGCAAAGCCTGGGAGTAATGTGGTGTAGACTGGTTCGTCAGTGCCAGCGACGAGTAAGTTGCCTCCTCCCGCCTCATAAAGGGCCATGAGTTCGATCACACGCTGATGATACTCAGGCCAGTCAGACTCAGGAGGTGGTGGGCCGCGTTTTTGAAGGAGTTGCCGTGCATAGGGCGTAAAATATTTTGCCTCATCGACCCAAAGCATATCAGACGCATATTTTGTGCGTAAATTGACACTTCCATACATCTGTAAGTTGGCACCATAAAATACCTGATGCTCAATCATCAAGCTCACAATACTCGCTAATTCCTGCGGATCTGCAGTCTCGGCACTCAAAGCAAGCATCAATTGATGCTCTATTCGATCGATCCCCATACGTATGGCATCTTCCGTCGAGACGTCATACTCAACCTCATAATTGGCTAAATGGCCGGTAGTCGTTAAGCTATTTTTCTGTGCTTGATCAATAATAACGCGCATCTCATGAGGTGTCGCCTGTTTGATTTTTATACTCGAGATGCCCTTTTGGGTCCAGTAATCCACTTCATCTCTAATCTCTTGATCGCTTATATCGTTTGGCCAAGCACTGCAGTCATCAGCTGCCACTCTGACGTTGTATTCACAGCGAAATCCACCAAAATAGGGTCCTGATGATAAAAGTCTTGGTCCTATAGCCTGTCCCGAATCGATCAGGTGGCGCTGTTCAATGATACGTTCTGGGTTAAACTCCCCCGCCGACCAGGTAGTGGTGATACCGTTTGCAAGAAACACTAATCCATTAGAGGCGACCTCCTCAACGCGGCCCTGATCAAGAAAGTCAAAATTATAATGCGCGTGCAAATCGATCAACCCCGACATAATAGTCTGTTGATCGTTGAGCTCAATAATGGTTGTATCTGTGGTGGTTGGTACTGTCTTAGATACATCAATAGCTTTGATAATACCGTCTTGGATAAAAATACCGTTGTTGGGCCTACGTTCATCGCTGATGCTGTCAAACAACCAACCACCCCGAATCATCAATGATGTCGTCCTCTCTACTGCGCTTGGCACCGCAGTAACGGCATATTCTGAGCACAAAATACTCGTCGAACACATCGTCATAAGGACTAAGACTAGCGATGGTTCAGCTCGCTTCATATTTTACTCCCTTCAAAGTGTCAATCTTTCTGTTCAAAAAAATAGTACTTAGGAGCCCTAAATATAGCCAACATCCTTACCTATATCTAGTCAGCCAGTTTGAGCATCGCTCGCGGAACGAGAGACATGCACGTATACGGGGTTCCAAAAAGTAGTCGCTATTTAAGGGCGGTAGATTGTCAACCACTAGACCCCTCTGGGGATCCGAATTCTACGTATCGACCATAACCCGCTAGGCACACTTGACGTGTGAAGAACGATTGGTGGGCTCGGCAGGAATCGAACCTGCATCTAAGACTTAGGAGGTCCCTATTCTATCCATTGAACTACGAGCCCAGGGCATCGCATTATAGTGAAGTCAGACATAATTACTATAATACAGGAGTACTTTATATTAACGGTTACGTCCCAGAGCGTCATGGCTGGTCACCCAGTCACCGGCTAAGACTGCACTCATTAGGGAGATCTCGCCAGCCATCACAGTAGCACCAATAATTTCAGCCAATTTGTTGACCTTACCCGCACCACTACAATCCAGCAGTTTTAAACATTCTTGCTGCGTGGGTAACCCGGTACCGCCTCCATAAGTGGCAACAATTAAAGAGGGTATGGTGATCGACAAGTAATAATTGCCATTGTCATCTAGGTCCGCATAAACAATGGCCGCAGAGGATTCTGCAACATTAGCAACATCTTGTCCCGTAGCAATAAACGTCGCTGTAATTCCATTTGCAGAGTGCGCACCAGTATTGATAGAGCCCGCAAGTAAACCGCCAACCTGATTTACAGCACGAGCTTTATATAGAGCTTCAGCAGTTGTACCCATGACTTTTTCAATCAAGCCGCTGGGAATTGTCACCTCGGCGACAACACGCTTACCTCTGGTATGCAACGTATTGAGCTGTGAATGCTTTTTATCGGTATCCATAGCTCCTGACAGTGTATAGCGCTGGATGCCAGGATAATTAGCCATGATCCACTCACAGGCAACAAATGTCGCCTTACCGACCATATTCTGACCCGCTGCATCGCCAGTGGTGTAGTTGAATCGTAGGTAGCGCATTCGCGCTGCTGCAAATTGCTGTATGTTCCGTAGCTTGCCAGAGGAGGTCGTGGTCTCAGCCTGCGCCGCGATTGCACCGAAATTATCTTCAACCCAAACACCAAAATCTCTAGCTTGACGAGCATTTTCAAACATAAATACTGGCGCACGCTGCATTGCATCATCAACCACAGAAACCGTTACCCCACCAGCAGCACGTAATAAACTTGCACCTCGATTATAACTAGCAACTAGAGTTCCCTCGCTAGTCGCCATAGGCACATAGAATTCACCTTGAGCGTGCTCGCCATTGACTAACAAAGGCCCTATCAACCCTAAGGGCACTTGCGCTACGCCAATGAAGTTCTCGATATTGCCCGCTGTAAGCGCAGGATCAACCGAATAATGTCCAATATTATCGAGCGAGGAGGATGTGATTTGACTAGCAAAATCACGTCGTTGCTGGGCCATGTCTTCGGTATAGTCATTGTCTCTATTTCTCGGAATTTTGCTGCTCACTGCCATCTCCCTGATTAATTTTATAATTTAGTCCGCTGGTCTAAAGGTGCTTCTTGAAACCCACATTTGGTCGGGCGGCACCGAGTTTGATCTATGCAGCTTTAAAGCACATGCCCCTGCTTGCTACCCCCATTGTCATTGCCCTAGGCTAGCTATGCAATAACTGACCGCGACTAATTGGTTTTATCTGGGTTAGAGAGGAAACATAATTTTCTGTGTCGCTCTATATCGATTATAATTGGGCAATGAATTTACTGCTTCTAAGATCAGAAAATATCCAAAACAACATAACCACTATAGTGGGTCGGCAACTGGAACATATCATCGAAGTTCAGCGACTTAACAAGGGCGATACTATCCGCGTGGGAGAGATAAACGGTGCTATCGGGTTAGGCAAAATAACGTCCATCGATGACAACAGTGCGACACTAGAAATTGAGCTGACGACTAAAGCACCTAGACCATTACCACTGACCATGATTTTGGCATTGCCAAGACCCAAAATGCTAAGGCGGATCTTGCAGACTATCGCCGCGATGGGTGTAAAAACCGTGTATTTGATTAACTCAAGTCGAGTAGAGAAGAGTTTTTGGCAGTCGCCACTCCTGGCACCGAAAGCCATAGAGCAACAGCTCATTTTGGGCTTGGAGCAGTCCATAGATACCTGTCTTCCAAAGGTACATCTGCGTAAACTGTTTAAACCTTTTGTAGAAGATGAGTTACCTAGTGTTGTTGGCAGTTCAATAGCCATAGTTGCTCATCCTGATTCTGAGCAACGCTGCCCTATCGATTGTAAGGCCACAACCACATTAGCTATTGGGCCTGAGGGCGGGTTTATACCCTTTGAAGTAGAAAAGCTAGCGCAAGCGGGCTTTGCGCCTGTTCATCTTGGGACTAGAATACTCAGGGTTGAAAATGCAGTTCCCGTTCTTTTAAGTAGGCTTTACCCAGCCTGAGTGTTACTCTCCTCGAACATCAGGTACTCACAGACATGCATTCCGCACTCTCGATAAGTTTTATGCGCATTTGTGTTGTCCGTTTCGGCATACAGTCGGAAACCACAGACGGGAGTTGGCTGTGATTGAGACATACGCTTTAACTCAGCGTACATGGCCCGATATATACCCTTTCGGCGATAATCCTCTTTTACGTAAACTGATTGGATCCACCAAAAAAGCCCATTGCGCCAATCGGACCATTCATAGGTTACCATTAGACTAGCAGCCGGTTTGCCATCAACCTCGGCAACGAGATAAAACCCAAACTGAGGACGATCAAATAGGCCATAGACGCCCAATTGTGCCGCTATTGGATCTAGAATTTTGTTCTCAGTCTCAAGAGCCATTGCGCAATTATGCTGAGTCAGCATAGAAGTATCTTGATCGGCGTTGCCGACGCGAATAGTCATCATTTTATAAAACCTTTTTCTGTAAGGCTGACAAGATGAATTAATCGTACAAAGGAGTCAAATGTTGATTGCGTGTGAGCCACTAAATCCATAGAGTGTCTTCCACCAATTTTTAACAACCCAGTGGCTAATCCCGCTGAAAAGGGCCATAAGTAGTGAAGTCAATTACTCGTCATGAAGTACCCTATTTAGCCGATTGTGCGGCGATGTTTGAAAAGATCAACGACATGCCCGAGGCGATATGGTTGGACAGTGGAAAGCCAGCAAGCCTGCAAGGTAATATCGATATCATGTCTAGCGCTGCAGACATCATTATCGAAACGCGTGGTGGCGAGTCCACTATTACTGGCCCCTCGTTGACTCATACATCTGAAGAAGACCCATTCGAAATTGCTCAGGAGATTCTCGACCCGTTGCTGCCGATGGAAAAGCGGTATGAGAGCCTACCTTTCACCGGAGGTTTGATGGGCTTTTTTGGCTACGATTTAGGAAGACGTGTTATAGATATCCCAAGTAGCGCTAAAATCTCCGTTGATCTTCCTGATATGCGTATTGGTAGATTTCTTTGGGCGCTAACGGTTTATCATGATCGCGAGAGTGCTGAAGCTGTTTTTCATGAAAACTGCCCAGACTCACTGAAGTCAGACATTATTGAACGTCTGTGTGGTACTCAGTTTAAAGAAAGCACTCATGAAGGAGACTTTAGCCTTACCGAGTGTTTTTCAGCAACCACTAGTAAGCAAGAATATCTCAAGGCGATTGAGCGAATAAAAGGTTATATCAACAGCGGAGATTGCTACCAAACTAATTTTACTCAACACTTTTCCGCGCCCTATAAAGGGGACGAATGGAGAGCGTACCAACGCTTACGCAAAGCCACTGCATCGCCCTACTCAGTTTTTTGGCGCTGGCCTAAGCAAGCATTGTTATCGATGTCCCCCGAACGTTTTCTAAAAATATCTCCGCAAGCATCGACCAATACTCTACTGGTAGAAACTAAACCCATTAAAGGGACCATGCCAAGGGGGAAATCAGCCATGGAGGATCAAAATAACGAAGATATTCTGCGCAATAGTCAGAAGGATCGCGCAGAAAATGTAATGATTGTTGATCTTCTGCGTAATGATATTAGTAAAAATTGTACTCCTGGGACGGTCAAAACCCCCCTGTTATTCGCGATAGAAAGCTTCCCTAACGTTCACCATTTGGTCAGTACCGTGACTGGAGAGCTCGCATCAGAGAGCTCCCCACTAAGATTATTGCGCGACTGCTTCCCCGGGGGCTCTATTACTGGGGCACCCAAAAAACGAGCCATGGAGATTATTGAAGAGCTCGAACCACTGCGACGATCGGTTTATTGCGGCAGTATTGGCTATCTTAGTGCCAATAATCATATGGATATGAATATTGCCATTCGCACTATGGTCGCATCTAAAGCCGTAATGCACTGTTGGGGAGGTGGAGGAATAGTTGCAGACTCTGTGGCCGACAACGAATTCACTGAGTCATTGGATAAAATCAGGCTGCTGCTGAACACACTAGAAAATTCAAGTAAACCAACATAGTCAACCTTCCCAACGGCCAAAAAAAACAACAAGTCGATAATCATAGCAGAAGAACCGCACTCGCTATCGTGAGCATAGGCTGGGTCAGCGTGTCAGCTGTTACCGCTTTCCATTGTTTTCAGATACCAGTACTATTTGAGATCACTAGACTGCTAAGTGTTGGTTAATTGCGCTCAAAAATACTGCGCCATATTTATCCAGCTTACGTTCGCCGACACCGCTCAACCGCGCAAATTCTCCTAAACTCTGCGGTATGGTCATACACATTTCTTGCAGTGTACTGTCATGAAAGATCACGTAAGGTGGCACGCCTTGCTCGCTAGCCATCTGGCGACGGCATTCTCGTAGTGCCTCCCAAAGGGCGACATCAATATCCATAGGCAGTGATGATTTCGTTGTGCGCTTAGCGGCCTGCTGTTTAATATCCTTACGCAGCTCAATCGCCTCCTCTCCACGCAAAAGTGGCCGACATTTCTCTTCCATGCGTAGTGCACCAAAGCGTTCTAAATCGACACTTAAATAGCCTCTGGCTACCAACTGCCGAAATACGGAGCGCCATTGATTATTATCTAATTCGCGCCCTACTCCAAAGGTGGGAAGTTGCTGATGACCGTTATGTTTGATTTTATCGATATCTGCACCCCTGAGCACATCGATTAGATAATTAACACCAAAGCGTTGCTCGGTGCGATAACAGGCACTTAACGCCATCTGAGCCGCTTGCGTACCGTCCCAAGTGGGTACCGGGTTGAGGCAAGTATCACAGTTGCCACAGGACTGCAGTAGTTCATCATCAAAGTAATCCAGTAACGCTTGCCGACGACAAGTAGTTACCTCACATAGCCCCAGCATAGCATTCAGCCGGTGCTGTTCAGCACGCTTGTGCTCTTCGCTACCCTCAGAATCTTCCATCATTTGTCGGAGCTTGATGACATCTTGTAAGCCATATATCATCCAAGCATTGGCAGCTAATCCATCACGTCCAGCACGACCCGTTTCTTGATAATAAGACTCGACTGTTTTCGGTAGGTCTAGATGAACCACAAAGCGCACATCCGGCTTATCAATACCCATACCAAAAGCCACTGTGGCGACAATAATGACGCTTTCTTCACGCAAAAATCGGGCTTGGTGATTGGAGCGTGTTTTTGCATCTAAGCCGGCATGATACGGCAAGGCATTGAATCCTTCACCTTGCAACCAAAAGGCAATATCTTCTGTTTTTTTGCGCGACAAACAATAAATAATACCCGCATCATTGTTATGCTGCTCGATCAAAAACTGCTGTAATTGATGTTTGGCATTGTGTTTCAAGCCAATAGTGTAACGAATATTAGGTCTATCAAAACCAGATACAAATTGACGCGCGCCATCGAGGTCTAAACGCTTGATGATTTCACTTCTAGTGCGCGAATCTGCGGTGGCCGTTAAGGCAATACGGGGTATATCAGGAAACTGCTCGTGGAGAATACCCAACTGCAAATAATCAGCTCTAAAATCATGCCCCCATTGCGATACACAGTGGGCTTCATCGATGGCAAACAATGCTATTGGCGCTCGCTTCAGCAAATCTAGCATGCGTTGCTGCTTAAGCCGTTCCGGTGCCACATAGAGTAAGTCGAGCTGACCTGCTAGCAATGCTTGTTCGGTGTTATAGGCTTCCTCTGCTGATAATGTCGAGTTGAGGTAACTCGCTTTAACGCCAAGCTGGCGAAGTGCATCAACTTGGTCTTGCATTAGAGCAATTAACGGTGACACCACAATACCGCAGCCATTACGAACTAGCGCGGGTATTTGGTAGCACAATGATTTCCCGCCCCCCGTGGGCATGAGTACAAGAGCATCACCGCCGTCGACGACCGTATTAATGATATCTTCCTGGGGGCGTCGAAAAGATGGATATCCGAAGGTGGTCTTTAATACAGTTTGCGCAGTAATCATGGGCTGCACTATACGGCAAGATGAATAGGATATAACAAAATAAACTGTCCTTTTCTAGACTCGATCACCAACAACTCTAATTCAGTTAGCCTCGTTTTGAAATGACCATGGCTAAAGTCTGCAAATAACTGCGCCTCTTTATAAAATATCCAATAACGCATTCTTCTCGGTACCGAGAGGGCAGAAAACTACATCGGATGTTAGCCTTTTATTTGTAAATTCATCATCTAACGTTCCCAATTTTATTAATATAATACTACCACTGCCTCCAGAAGTTTATCTATATTAGTCAAATACAGTCTAGTATTTAGGGATAAATCAGAAAATGAAAGCAGAAAAAATTAACGAGTCTTGGCCGATAAATAGCAATAGTGAACTCAACTCGCCTCTAACTGCGGCGCTAAATGAAGCCTTTGAAGCCGGCACAGAGGCATTCACCAATCAATTAGCATTGTTGAGCGACCAACAATATGTACATCTGCTTACGCTGCTTGATGAATATACCTCTCCTTTAAGAACCTAGTAAAAACCGTCCCTAGTCCACTCCTTTGCGCCTATCCAATATTATTCACTATCACATATAAGTTATTATGACTATTTAGCATTGACTAAAATTATGCTTATATATATAGCTATCTAGAACTCAGTCTTTTGGTAAAGCGGTCTAGAAATAACTCTGCGGCAGTTTGTTAAAAGGGGATCACATGTGCAAATTATTTATTGAAGCCGATACAGAACTTTGGGAAGCGTCTACTCGATCTATCAGAATACAAGGTATGGTGACGAGCATCAGGCTTGAATTTCATTTTTGGGTGGTATTGGAAGAGATAGCCGCTAGAGACTCATTATCTCTACCTGAAATGTTGAATCGACTCTACCAAGAATCTTTAGACGCTGGGCATGATATTAGCAATTTCACATCGTTCCTTAGAGTTTGCGCAATGCGCTTTTTCGCCCTACAACTATCCGGCGATATCCCAGCAGACAAAAAGGTGTCTATAGCATCACTAGACGCAGAAACTATCCTTAGTTCCGAACACCTGAGGAACAAAAAGTTGTTTGCTCATTTGACATCCGACAGAAATAGTAGGTTAGCCAGCACAGCGCAAGAGTCAGGATCTTAGGTTGCAAATATAAAGAGTCAACGATCAAAAAGTACTCTTTACACCGAATAGGTCTATGCCTATCATAATTCGCTATTCAGAGAAGGCCTTAATCACCTCATCAGCAATTAAATGAATACCTTTTTGAACTGACTCAGCATCTTGGGCATAGGACACGCGAATACACTCCTGCTGGTGCTGCCAGTCGTCAGCCATGCCAGGGAAAAAATTATGTCCAGGTACAATTAGAACTCCTCGCGCTTTAAGCCGCTCATAAAGTTCCTGACTAGTAATAGGCAGACCTTCAAACCACAACCACAAAAAGATAGCCCCCTCAGGCTTATGTATTCGGTACGATACGTTACCAAGAGCTTGCCTGAACCACTCTACGGCCTGGGTGGCTCGGTCTCTGTAGAATGGTTTTATCACGTCACGGCCAAGAGAAAGTATTTCTCCGCTCTTGAACAGTTCTCTGGCGATTGTAGGACCAAAGTTTCCACAGGCTAAACTGACGACAGTGTTAGCATTAGTAAATGCTGAAATTAACTCTTCACTACCAATCACAATTCCGGTTCGCACACCAGGCAGACCCAACTTAGAAAGGCTTAACACCAGCACAGTGTTTTCATTCCAATGAGGTTTAGCGTTATTAAACAGTATTCCCGGGAAAGGCAGCCCATAGGCACTGTCAATAATTAGAGGAATATTAGCCTGTAGAGCTATTTCATCAAGATGCTCAACTTCGTCGTCAGTGAGGACATTCCCGGTGGGATTAGTGGGCCGAGACACACACAGCGCCGCAGTTTGTTGATTCATTTTGAGTTGCGAGAAGTCGATGTGGTACTTAAATAAATTATTATCGAGTAATTCAATTTCTGGTCGGGTTGCCGTAAAGAAGCGATCGGTCAAGCCAATATCCGTATATCCAATATACTCGGGCGCTAAAGGTAAGTGTACTGAGCGATGACGCCCATCAGCCATTTGCCCAGCCAACATATTATAAAGGACAAAGAATGCGGGCTGACTGCCATTGGACACGGCAATATTTCTCTCGGAAAGATTCCAACTAAACTGCTTCTTTAGTAGCGCAGCTATCTCTATTAAAAACTGCTTGTCACCTTGAGGTGATTGATAAACACCCATAAGCCTATGTAACTGCGCGGGATCTTGCAGGACTGACTCCAGTCGTCGCTTAAAAACCGCTTCAACGTCGGTTATCCGACCAGGATTTCCTCCACCCATAAAAATCATTTCAGGATTTTCGTTTAACGCACTACC
>TARA_B110000444_G_scaffold67458_1_pt1 | contig 11784 bp, 9 predicted proteins | sample TARA_B110000444 | Tara Oceans TARA_B110000444 (sample SAMEA4398370) | marine metagenome | biome: Polar Biome; feature: [SRF] surface water layer (ENVO:00010504); material: water (ENVO:00002006), including particulate matter (ENVO:01000060) such as... | depth 5 m | reverse complement strand
CTATATCTGATAATGTAGCTGCAGTTTTATTAGGTGGGTTCACATTAGTAAGAGAAGAGAATGATATAATAAAGCTAAACTCTCCAAGCCAACTAGCATTTACTATACTTCACCCACATATTGAAGTGAAAACTTCTTACGCTAGGGCTTTAGTTAAAAACACAGTCTCTTTAAACACTATGGTAAAGCAATCAGCTAATTTAGGTGCATTTATTAGTGGGTTGTACAAGGAAGATTATGAATTAATCGGTAGATCAATGAAGGATTTAATTATTGAACCTTACAGGTCTATTTTAATTCCTGATTTTGAAAAATTAAAAAAAATTAGTTATTCAAATGGAGCTCTAAGTTTTGGTATTTCTGGTTCTGGACCATCTGTTTTTGTTCTTTCGAAAGGAATTATACAAGCTAAAAAAATTGGTAAATCTCTTGAGAAATCATATAAAAAAATAAATATAAAATTTGACATTTATACATCTTATATAAACAATTCAGGAATTAAAATTATTAGTTCAAAGTAAATTATGTTATACAAAAGTTTAAACAAAATCTCTAAAAAAGTAAATTTTGAAAATGCAGTCAAAAATGGACTGGCTGATGATGGAGGTCTCTATTTCCCATCAGAAGTAAAACATTTAGGTAATAAGTTTTTTAAAACTATCACAAAGAAATCAAATCATGAGATTGCTTATGATGTTATTACTCAATTTGTCGGAAATTCAATTGACAAGAAAAATCTAACAAAAATCATCAAACAAACTTTAACTTTTAATTTTCCATTGATCAAAATTGATAATAAAATTAGAGTACTTGAATTATACCATGGTCCTACCCTAGCATTCAAGGATGTAGGAGCAAGATTTATGGCTAATTGTCTTAATTACTTTAACAAAAGTAAAAAACATAATTCAACGATATTGGTAGCCACATCAGGTGATACTGGTGCAGCAGTAGCAAATGGGTTTTTAGGAGTTGATGGAACTCAGGTGATAATATTGTATCCCAACGGAAAAGTAAGTGATATTCAAGAAAGGCAATTAACTACAAATGGAAAAAATATTATTGCATTAAAAGTTGATGGAACTTTTGATGATTGTCAAAAAATAGTTAAAAAAGCTTTTTTAGATAACGATTTAAACAATGTTCTTAATCTCACTTCTGCTAATTCAATTAATGTAGCACGTTGGCTTCCACAATCATTTTATTATTTTTTTGCGTACAGAGAGTTTTTAAATGATAAAGAAAACAATAACAAAGAATTGTGCATTAGTGTTCCAAGTGGAAATTTTGGTAATATTTGCGCAGGAATAATCTCAAAAAAATTGGGATTACCTATCAATCATTTTATTGCTAGTACAAATATCAACGATACAGTTCCTAAATTTCTAGAAACGGGGAATTATATCCCTAAATCTTCAGTTCAAACTATTTCAAATGCTATGGACGTTGGAAATCCAAGCAACTTTGTTAGAATAACAGAAATTTTCGATAATGATTTAAATGAAATTAAAAAACTATTTTCATCTTATAGTTTTAATGACTCTCAAACCATAGAAGCTATTTCGAGTGTTTACAATAAGCATAAATATATTTTAGATCCACATGGTGCTATTGGATACTTAGGTTTGAAAAAATATTTAAATGAAAATATTAGTAAAATAGGAATTTTTTTAGAAACAGCTCATCCAGTTAAATTTGCTAAGGATGTTGAAAAAACTCTTGGATTTATAATTGATAAACCGAAATTAATTGAAAAACTAATAAAAAAAGATAAAAAATCAATTAAAATAAAAAATTACAATGAATTTAAAAATGAGTTATTAAAATTAATCAAATGAGTAATTAGACGGAGGATTGAGATCTTTTAAATGTTTAATAAAATAATCCCATTTTCTTCGCATCATATAGTTTTTCATCTCCCCATAGCCATGCCTTTGATTAGGAAATAATATCAAATCAAAGTCTTTATTAGCATTAATAAGAGCATCTACTAAAATTAAAGTATTGGAAGGTGGAACATTGTCATCCAACATTCCGTGTGCTATCAATAATTTACCCTTGAAATTCTCAACTAATAATTGATTTGCTTGACTATCGTAGTTAGTTTTTAATGCATTCTGATTCACTTTATCCTCATTAAGATTTTTATTTAACGGGGTTAATAAACCTTGCCATTTTTCACCCCAATCTGCCGCATAATTTCTATTGTCATGATTACCAGAGCTTGAAACTGCAACATCATAAAAATCAGGATATCTAAGTAAAGCAGCTGTTGAAGCAAATCCTCCTCCAGAATGTCCCCAAATCCCAACTCTTTCTATATCCATAGATGTATATTTTTCAGAAAGCTGTTTTATAGCAGCAATATTATCTGGCAAACCATTATCTCCCATATTTCCATAATAAGCATCATGAAATGATTTAGATCTTCCAGGTGTTCCCATACCATCTACACTGACTACAATAAATCCAAGTTCAGCTAATGCTTGAAAATCTCTTCTCGCGACATAAAAAGAATAGTTACCTACACTTCCTGCTTGTGGGCCTGGATATATATAATTAAGAACCGGATATTTATCTTTTTCATTATAAAAACTAGGAACATACATAATTCCATAGAGGTCGGTTATGTTATCTCTAGCTTTAACAGAAAACTCTATAGGTTCTTGCCAACCGTTTTCTTTAAGTTTTGATATATCAGCTTTAGTTAATTCAGCTATAACTTTTCCTTCTCTATTTTTTAAAATTGAAATAGGTGGAGTTTTTGTTGATGAGTATGTCGTTATAAAATAATTCCAATTTGGAGAGGAGTTTATTTTATGACTACCTTTTTCAGGAGTCAAACATACCAATTCAGTTCCATCAAAATTAATTTTATATAAATAAACGTGATATGGGTTTCCTTTTTCTCTTCCTCCAGCTGTAAAAAACAACACTCTTTTTTCTTTGTCTACATGAAGAAGTTTTCTAACCAACCAATCCCCAGTTGTAATTTTATTTTTTAACTTCTTAGTTTTTAAATCATACAAATACAGATGACCCCAATTATCCTTTTCCGAGTACCATATAAATTCATCTGTATCAAATAAAACTTCCCAGTTTTCACTACCAACTCCAGATTCATAATAAGTATTTGTATTTTCTTTAAAAATTGATAAAACACTTCCTGTTTTGGCATCAGCAATTTTCAAATGAGCTGTTTTGTGATCTCTAGATGAAGAAATAAAAGCAAGTTTAGTACCATTCTGGTTCCACTGGGTATCTAGTAGTTCTCCTTTTCTTCCGGCTATGTGGTCTGTTGTTGTAGATCTTTGAAAATCATTTTCCATATCAAAACGAGTAATACTGTTATTTTTTAAATCAATAATTATTCTTTCGATTTCAAAAATCTTTTTATCACCAGGTAAAGCATATTTCCAGGATTTGAGTTTTGGATGACCAACATTAGTGGTTGTTAAATGCATTTCTCCGACACCAATGGCATCTTGTCTAAAAGTTGCAATTTTATCGGAATTAGGACTCCATTTTAGTACGGGACCCTCTGTTTTAATCCAGCCAGCATTGTTAGTTGCATAACCATAATCTTTCTCTCCATCAAATGTTAACTGAATAGTTTTATTATTATTCAAATCTCTTACCCATAGATTATAATTATTAATAAAAGCTGACAATTGACCATTAGGTGAAATAAATTCATTGTTTTTATTTGTAAATATGGTTTTTTTAGTTTTTTTTATTTGAATTGTTTTTGTATTTTTTTTTAAATCAATTTTAAAGTTCTTTATATTGTTTTCTCCTTTAATGCTGTAGAATAAATAATCTTCATTATCCCATTCATATGAACTAAGAACATTAAACATAAACTTCTTTAAGTTTTTATTTAGGTGTTTAGCTGCATTATTATAATCGTCTGAACTTAATTTATCTGAGTTATTTTTATCACATGATATAATAGTAAACAACATTATTAAAGCAATATATAAGAAAATCCTTTTCATAATAAAAAGTTAATTTTTTAAAATCTTAGTATTAAAATAGTAGTTGTTGTCAAAATAGAAATTATCTGTTCCTAAATCAAACTCTTTCCATTCTTTAGATGGAAAAATTCTTTTACTATTATCGTTAATAACCAGTTCAATAGGCATATCAAAATTATCTACAACATTTGTCCATCTAAATTTTAAAACTTTATTTTTCAAAATATACTCTAATACAGGTATTCTAATATCTCTCAAATATTGATTAAAAAAAGGTTTTAAATCAATCTGCATTTTTTCAGAGATATAATTTTCAATTTGTTTAGTAGTTACTGTTTGGTGATAGAACTCACTATTTAATCCTCTTAAAATTTGTCTCCATTTTTCATCATCATCAGTAATTTGTCTCAATGTATGTAATAAATTAGATCCTTTATCGTATATATCTCCTGATCCACCTTTATTTACGTTATATGAACCTATTATTATAGGCTTTACATTACGTATTCTTTTTCTTTTTCCAATAACATATTCTGAAGATGCTTTCTTACCAAAATGATAATCTAAAAAAAGATTTTCTGAATATGTAGTAAAACTTTCATGAATCCACATATCTGCTATATCAATATAAGTTATATTATTTGCAAACCATTCATGTCCAGTTTCATGTATAATTATATAATCAAACATTAAGCCCCAACCACTTCCAGATAAATCTCTACCTAAATAGCCTTGCTTGAATTTATTTCCGTAAGTAACAGAACTCTGATGTTCCATTCCCAAATAAGGAGTTTCAACAAGCTTAAAACTATCTTCATAAAAGGGATATGGGCCAAACCAATATTCAAAAGCTTCCATTGACTTCACAGCATCTTTAAAATGAATTTTAGCTATCTCTAAATTATCTCTAAGTACATAATAATCCATATCTAAATCACCAGATTCCCCTTTATATACCTCAGAAAAATTAACATAATCTCCAATATTAATATTAACTCCATAATTATTAATAGGATTCTTAACCTCCCAATGAAAAGTTGTAGAGTTTAGTTTATCTTCTACATTAATTAATCTTCCATTTGAGACATTGGTTAATCCCTTAGGGACATTAACACTTATAAGCATACCTTCTACTTCATCGTACATATGATCTTTATTTGGCCACCAGACACTAGCACCTAGACCCTGACATGAAGATGCAATAAAATGATTTCCATTAATGTCTTTTTCCCAAGATATTCCGCCATCCCAAGGAGCTCTTACTGCAGTTCTTGGTTTTCCTTCATAGAATACTTTTATTTTATTCTTAGCGCCTTTAATTTGTTCTGATTTAAGCGTAATAAAATGGGCATTACCATCATGTCTAATGTCTAATTCTTCTCCATATTGTTCAGCTTTAATAAGATTTAAAGGTTCTTGTAAGTCTATTTGCATTTCAGAGTAAGAGTCTATTACAGTGTAAGTTATTTCATTAGATCCCTTAATGGTTCTTTTTTCAGGATCTATAGTAATGTCTAAGTGATAATAAGTTAAATCCCACCAAATTCTCTCTTTTGTAATAGAACCTCTCAAGGTATCTTGACGATTAAAACTAGTTTTATCAGCCATAATTCCTTGAGCACCAACAGAAATTGTTAAAAGCAAAGTAGTTAAAATTAAGAATAAGTTTTTGTTCATATTTTTAATTGTAAATTATATAAATTTCGACGAAATTTACACATATTTTATTAAATGAAAAAAACTAATCTCTACAACAAGCATTTAGAATTTGGTGCAAAAATAATTCCCTTTTCTGGATTTTTAATGCCAGTACAATACGAAGGTGTTAATTCGGAACATTTACATGTTAGAAAATCTGTTGGTCTATTTGATGTGTCACACATGGGGGAATTCTTTCTAATGGGTGAAAAGGCAATTGATTTATTACAATTTATCTGTTCAAATGATATTTCCAAAATTACAAATGGAAAAGCACAATATAACTGCCTGACAAATGAAAAAGGCGGGATTATTGATGATTTAATTATATATAAGTTTAATGATAACGAGTTCATGCTGGTAGTTAATGCTGGAAATATTGAAAAAGACTGGAATTGGATTAAACTTAAAAATGAAAAATTCGGAAATAAACTAGAAGATAAATCTGATAATATGTCTTTATTAGCTCTTCAAGGACCTAGTTCATATGATTTATTACAAGAAATAGTGAAGTTTGATGTTAGAAGTTTAAAAAATTATAGTTTTTTAAAAACTGATATAAATAAATTTAAAGATGTGATAATTTCTTCCACTGGCTATACAGGTTCAGGTGGTTTTGAGTTGTACTGTGAAAACAAAGATGTTAACGAAATTTGGGAAATTTTATTTGAATTTGGAGAAAAATTTAACTTAAAACCAATCGGGTTAGCAGCAAGAGATACATTAAGACTAGAAATGGGTTATTGTTTATATGGAAATGATATTAATGAAAATACAAATCCGATTGAAGCTAGTTTAAAATGGATTACTAAGACTAATAAAAATTTTATAGGGAAAAATAGTATAGTAGAATCCATTAAAAAAGGACCTAATAAAAAACTTGTTGGTTTTAAATTAAATGAACGAGGAATACCTAGACATGATTATAAAATATTCAATAATGAAAAAAATGAAATAGGAGTCGTCACGTCTGGAACCATGTCTCCATCCCTTAAGAAGGGTATTGGCTTAGGGTATGTTAATATTGATTATTCTGAAATAGGTTCATTAATATTTATAGAAATTAGAAATAAAAAAATAAAAGCTACAATATCTAAAACACCATTTGTAAAAACATAATAAATGATAAAAGTTTTAATTTTTGGTGGTAGCGGATATTTAGGCAATACCATTTTCAAAGAATTAAATCCATTTTATAATGTATATGGCACATATTTTAACAACACAAACTTTAAAAATAATAAGAGATTTTTTTATTTTGATCTAAATAATGATTTAAGTGTTCTGTTAAAAAAAATTCATCCAACACATGTAATTTCTAGTTTAAAAGGAGATTTTAATGATCAAACGTTATTTCATAATGAACTAATAAAACATTGCGATAATAAAAAAATAAGATTATTATTTGTTTCCTCTTCAAATGTTTTTGACTCATTTACAAATTATCCTAGCTATGAAAATGACAAGACATTTTCAGAAAGTATCTTTGGAAGATTTAAAATAAATATTGAGAATAAAATTTTAAGAATGAGATCAAAGAAATGGGTTATTCTAAGATCTCCCATGATATTTGATAAAAATTCTCCAAGAATAAAAGATATTATTTCTAAATCAAAAGAATCTATAGCCATAGAAATATTCCCCAATTTAATAGTTAATATAAATTCTGCAAAAATTTTTGCAAAGCAAATTCATTACATAATAAGTCGAAATATTAACGGGATCATACATCACGGAAGTAAAGATTTGGTAAATCATGATGAATATATTTTTTCAATTATAAAAAAACTCGAGATCAAAAAAGTTAATTATAAATATATTTATACAACTAACGAAAACAGATATCTTGCTTTATTTTCAAATAAAAACATCTTACCTGATCACTTACATTTTAGCTATGATAAAACATTAGATGACCTTGTCGAAAAATGAATTTTAATATATCTTTGAAAAGATGGGAAGAGCATTTGAGTTTAGAAAAGCTAGAAAAATGAAACGTTGGTCAGCAATGGCTAAAACATTTACCAGAATTGGAAAAGACATTGTAATGGCGATAAAGGATGGTGGTCCTTCTCCCGATTCAAATTCTAAATTAAGAGCAGTAATTCAAAATGCGAAAGCTGCTAATATGCCAAAGGAAAATATTGAAAGAGCTATCAAAAAAGCATCTGATAAATCATCTGGAAATTATAAAGAAATTTTATTTGAGGGTTACGGTCCCTATGGTGTCGCTATAATAGTTGAAACTGCTAGCGACAACAATAATAGAACCGTTGCTAATATTAGAAGTTATTTTAACAAATGCGGGGGAAGTTTAGGTACAGCAGGTTCAGTAGAATTTATGTTTGATAGAGTATGTAATTTTAAAATTAAAACTGAAATAGATGTAGAAGAATTAGAATTAGATTTAATTGATTTTGGGGTTGATGAAGTGATAAAAGAAGAAAATGAGATTTTAATATACTCCCAATTTGAAAATTCCGGAGTAATTCAAAAGGAACTAGAATTAAGAAAAATCTATATTATATCCTCTGAATTTGAAAGAATTCCAAAACAATTTAAAGTTTTAGGTGATGAGAAAAAGGAAGAGGTTAATCTTTTGATTGAAAAAATAGAGGAAGATGATGATGTTCAAAATGTATTTCACAATATGGAATGATTTTAAGAAAAGTTTTCTACCATTCCTTTAATATCTATAAAAAACATTTTTAGTTTTTTTATATCCTTCTCAATATTGTCTGTTGGAAAAAAAGGTTCAGAAAAATTAGTGTTTTTGTCTCTAAAATTTAATGTCACACTAACTATTGGCACACCAGCTTTTTTGGCTATATAATAAAATCCTGTTTTCCAATATTCTACTTTTTTTCTAGTTCCTTCAGGTGAAATTCCGAGTCTAAATATAGAATGATTATTAAATATTTTTGCTATCAAATCAACTGAGTTTGATTTACTTCCTCTGTTTACAGCCTTCCCTCCCATCATTTCAAGAAATAAACCTAAAGGAAACTTGAATAACTCTTTTTTACCAATAAAATTAATTTGTTGATTGATTACCTTTCTAATTAAAATAGCAACAAAAAAATCAACCCAATGAGTGTGAGGAGCTACAATAACTACACATTTATCGGGCAATTTAGGATTACCTAATATTTTCCATTTTAATAGTTTAAAGAAAATTAAATTAGCTATTTTCTGCATTAATCATTTTTCTAGCATTAATTAAATCTTCCATAACATCAATTCCATATCCTTTATAGTCCGTTTTGACCATTTTAATATTCTTTCCATTCTCAATATATCTCAATTGCTCTAACTTTTCTGATTTTTCTAATGAGCTTGGTTTTAATTTATAAAAATCAATTAAAGTGTTTTTTCTAAAAGCATAAACTCCTACATGTTTGTAATATTTAATTTTCGGATCACTTGATCTGTTATATGGAATTACGGATCTTGAAAAATATATAGCATAATTATCCTTGGTTACAACAACTTTTATATTATTTGGATTTACTATCTCATCTTTATCATTAATATATTGCATAAGACTTGCTAATTCTATTTTAGATTGAGAGTCATTATTAAAAACATCAATTAATTTTTTAAGACTAGGTTTATCAATAAAAGGTTCATCACCTTGAACATTTAGAATTAAATCCGCATCAATATCGTTTACAAATTCAGCAATTCTATCAGATCCACTATCATGTTTTACAGAACTCATAAAAGCAATTCCTCCATTTTTCTTAATTAATTCAAAAATAATTTTAGAATCTGTAATTACATATACTTCGTTAAAAAGTCTTGATTTTTTTGCATTGTTATATGTTCTTAAAATAATAGGAATTCCTCCTAAATCCATCATTAGCTTACCAGGCAATCTTTTTGAGTTAAATCTTGCTGGGATCATTGCTACAATCTTCATGATTTATTTTTTTACAAAAATACAGTTATATTTTTTATTAAAAACCAATTAAATAAAGTTTACTCTCAGCTCTGGTAACAGCTGTATATAGCCACCTCATATAATCGATATTAGGTCCATCCTTTAAATAAGGTTTTTCGATAAATACTACAGGCCATTGTCCTCCTTGTGCTTTATGACAAGTAATAGCATATGAAAACTTTACGTGAAGTGCGTTAAAAAAAGGATTTTCCTTTGTTTTTAAGAATCTTTTATATTTAGACTTTATATTTAAATAGTCTTTCTGAACTTCTTGGTATAAAAGGTTTGATTGATCATACGAAAGAGAGGGTAAGTCGGAGTCTAATGTATTAAGAATTATGATTGTATCAAATGGTGGTTGATTTACGTAGTCCACCATTTTAATTTTAACCTCAGCAAATTCAAATCCATATAATTCTCTTATTCTATGAATTTCTAAAATTTTTACAATATCTCCATTTGCAAGGAAAGGTATTTCTGAATCCGAAGAAGTCCAAAAATAATTATTTTTTGTAACCATTAAAAGATCTCCATTACATACTTTATGATCGTGTGATAAAATAGTTTTTCTAATCTGTTGGTTATACTGGTTTGCACGTTTATTAGACCTAACAATTATTATTGAGTTATCTATTCCTATTTTGTTAAAACTGTTTTCTATTGATTCCTGTATTTCAAATCCGTCAGTAAGAGTAAGAATATCATTAAATTTTTTGAATTTAAAATTTAATTCATTATTAATGATGCAGTTTCTTATATCTGTTGCATTATAGAGAATTCCCGATTCTTCTGCCTGTCTCACTACATCACTTATTTCATATTCGTTAACTTTTAAATTATAAAAATTTTTCAGGAAATCTGAATCAAGAGCAGGACTAATAGTTTGATTCACTGGCGGCAATTGCGCTGTATCGCCAATAAATATTAATTTCGAATTATTTTTAAAATCTATAAAATCAATTATATCCTTTAAAAAAGATTTTTTTTTTAAAAGATCATTTGAATTAGAAAAATCAGATATCATCGAAGCTTCATCAATAATAAAAACACTATTTTTTGTCTTATTTATTTTTAAAGTAGACTTGAAATTACCAGATTTATCAACTTTAGAATAATAAATTTTTTTATGTATTGTTGAAGCTTTTCTTTCGGTATATTTTGATAAAACTTTAGCTGCTCTTCCAGTTGGAGCCAGTAAACAAAAACTCATCTTATTATGATATAAATTTTCTACTAAAGTTTTCATTAATGTAGTTTTACCAGTTCCGGCATACCCTTTTAATAAAAAAATATTAACCTTTTTTTTATTAAATAAAAATTCGCTCAGACCCTGAATAGCAAAAGATTGATCATTGGTAGGTTTTAGTTTAAAATTTTTTAAAAATAATTTATTAAATTCTGATGAATTCATATGGTTTTTTAATTAAAATAATCCTTATAATTTTAGTGATTTTTAAGAATAAAAAAAAATTGTAGTTTTGTTTAAATATAATTAATTATACAATGAAGTTTATATTAAAAAACAGCAAAGTTATAACCGGAAGCCTTTGGGTTTTAGCATTGATATTAATCTATCTTAATGTTTCTGCGATTTCAGCACCAATTGAGTTTAATAAAGTTAAAAAAGAAAGATATTTAAAAGTAATTGATAGGTTAAAAGATATACGTAATGCACAAATAGCTTTTAAGAGTGTCAATGGTATTTATTCAAATAATTTTGATAGTTTAATTAATTTTGTTGAAAATGCTGAATACACATTAATTCAAAAAAGAGATTCAAGTTTTTTAGAATATGATAGGACTTATAGAATTGACATGTTAAGAGAAGTTGTAGTAATTGATACCTTAGGTTTTGCTTCTGTTAAAGATTCTTTGTTTGGAAATTCAAATAGATATAAAAATATGGCCCAGGTTCCCATCGAAACACCTGAAGGAATTAGTTTTTTTAAAATTAAGTCGGATATTATTAAAAAAGGTGACTATAATGTCCCTGTATTTGAGGTAAGTGTTTCTAAAGATATTGTTTTATGGGATCAAAATAAAGATCTTTTAAAGCAAGAAAAAGGATTGATGTCTGTTGATGGTGTTAATGGTCCATCTTTAGTGCTTGGATCTATGATAGAGGTTAATACCAATGGAAATTGGCCAACAACCTATGATGCAATC
>TARA_B110000444_G_C18851398_1_pt1 | contig 11785 bp, 12 predicted proteins | sample TARA_B110000444 | Tara Oceans TARA_B110000444 (sample SAMEA4398370) | marine metagenome | biome: Polar Biome; feature: [SRF] surface water layer (ENVO:00010504); material: water (ENVO:00002006), including particulate matter (ENVO:01000060) such as... | depth 5 m | reverse complement strand
CATGGGGTGCGTGGGGTCGCAGGTTCAAATCCTGTCATCCCGACTAATTATAACACAACTAACATCAAGAATTTTTAAGACATCTATGAGTTTTTTAAATCGATACTTATTCTTAAATTACATAAAAAAATTGATGAAAAAATTAAGCTTTATATATCTAATATTATTTTCATTTAATATTTTCTGCCAGGATGAAAACCCTCCAAAAATAATTAATGAAATAAAGGTTAATTATAAGACTGAAATTATCATAGACGGTATAGATATACCTTGGGGTATGGATTTTATAAGCTCGAAAGAAATACTTGTAACTGAAAAGTCTGGAACCCTGTATAGATTTGTTAATGGGGAAAAAGTAGTTATCACTGGAATTCCAAAGGCATATGTTAGAGGACAAGGTGGACTATTAGATGTTGCTATTCATCCTGATTATAAAAATAATAAACTTATATATTTTACCATAAGTAGCCAGCAAGGAAACGGTTCTGGAGGAAATACAGCCCTGTATATTGCAAAATTACTCGATACTGAAATTATTAATACTCGTTTACTCTACAAAGCTTTTCCCAATACAAAAAAAGGGCAACATTGGGGATCAAGAATTGTTTTTGATAATAATGGTCATTTATTTTTTTCAATTGGAGATAGAGGTAATAGAGACTTAAACCCTCAAAACATTGAATTAGATGGAGGAAAAATTTATCGTTTAAATCTTGATGGGAGTATCCCTATCGATAATCCATTTAAAACTAAAAGAGGTGCTAAATCGGCAGTATATTCATATGGACACAGAAACCCTCAAGGTCTAGTCATTCACCCTGAAACTGGAGTTTTGTGGGAACATGAGCATGGACCAAGAGGTGGAGATGAAATTAACCTTCCTGAAAAAGGCAAGAATTATGGGTGGCCAGTTATAACTTACGGTATTAATTATATTGGTACAACAATTACTGATAAAACTGAAGCTCCCGGGATGGAACAACCAATTTATTATTGGAAACCCTCAATAGCACCTAGCGGAATGAGTTTTTTAACCTCTGATGTTTTTCCCGAATGGAAAGGAAATTTATTTGTTGGTTCCCTAGTTTTTGAATATTTGGAAAGACTGGTCATTGATAATAATAAAGTGATTTATAGAGAAAAAATATTAGATGGTGTTGGAAGAGTAAGAAATGTAAAACAAGGACCAGATGGTCACTTATACATTGGTGTTGAAGGAAAAGGAATCATAAAAATCTCTCCTAAATAATGAGATTTATTTTGTTTCTGTATATCTTTTCATTACTTGGTTTTTGTTTAACATTTCAAAATAAATCTTTGGATCAAAGCATTGAAGATGGTTCAATGATATATGATGATTTTTGTATTCAATGTCATGGTCCTCTTGGTAAAGGCTTGACAGACAATATACCCCCACTTGACAATTCCGACTTTCTGTTAAATATTAGTGAAAGTATTTCAATAATAAAGTATGGAGCCAATAGACCGATAATTGTTAATGGTGTTGAATATTTGGGAAACTCAATGATATCTCAAGGTTTAGATGATGAAGAGATTTCGGATGTTTTGAATTATATCAAAAACAATTGGAGCAATTCGGACAAGAACCAGATTACAATTCAAGATGTAGTTAACATTATAAACCCTATTTAAAAAATGAAATTTTTTAATTCCTTTTTTAATAAAATTTCTAAACTGAAATATTTAATCATAACTTTATTTTTTTTACTGTGGATGACTTTAATAGATACCCACTCCCTGATAATTCATAATGAACTTAATAACGAGATAAATAGTCTTAAATCACAAGAAATAGAATTAAAAAAAAATATTGCTAAAGACAAAAATATAATTGAAGTTTTAAAAAATCCAGATAGTTTAGAAGTATTTGGTAGAAGAAATTACAATCTAAAAAAGGAAAATGAAACAATATTTTATATAGAGAGTGAACAAAATTTTGATTAACAAATGTTAACAAATCATTGTTATACATAAGTTTCATAAGCACTCAAATAATTGTATTTTTATTGAGAAAATTAAATTTAGATGGGTAAAATAATAGCCGTTGCAAATCAAAAAGGTGGAGTCGGAAAAACTACAACTACTGTTAATTTGGCTGCTGGACTTGCTATTTTAGAAAAGAAAATTCTTCTTGTAGACGCTGATCCTCAGGCAAATGCAAGTTCAGGATTAGGTTTTGACGTTTCAAAAGAAACTAAAGGAACTTACAGACTACTGGAACATTCCTTATCTGCTAAAGATACTATTACAAAAACATCAATTCCGAATCTAGATATAATTACATCAAATATCGACTTGGTTGCTTCTGAAATTGAATTAATTGATAAACCTAAAAGAGAATATATGCTTAAAGAAGCATTAACTCAGGTGAAAGATAATTATGATTTTATTATAATTGATTGCGCTCCATCTTTAGGATTAATTACCTTAAATGCACTTGTTTCCTCCAATTCGGTTATTATTCCAATTCAATGTGAGTATTTTGCGCTTGAAGGATTAGGAAAGCTTTTAAATACGATAAAAAGTGTTCAAAAAATTCATAATAAAAATTTAAGTATTGAAGGTTTACTTTTAACAATGTATGATACTAGGTTAAGGCTTTCTAACCAGGTAGTTGAAGAAGTTCAAAAGCATTTTAGTAAAATGGTATTTAAAACCATTATTCAACGAAATACAACCTTAGCAGAAGCACCAAGTTATGGGAAAGATATAATTTCCTACGATGCATCAAGTAAAGGTGCTAAAAACTATCTTTCCTTAGCTACAGAAATGATTAAAAAAAATAAAATTTAAAATGGGAAAGTCTCCAAAAAAACAAGCTCTTGGTCGTGGACTATCGGCTCTTCTAAATGACAATTCAGATGGAGATAAAAACATTAAAATTAACTCAAATAATGGAAATATAATTGATCTTTCTGTTGAGCATATTTCGACTAATCCTTTTCAACCAAGAACTAAATTTGATGAAGAGGGTTTAGCAGAACTAGCATCTTCAATTAATGAACTTGGAATTATTCAGCCAGTAACTGTTAGAGAGCTGAACTTAAATTCATATCAATTAGTTTCTGGAGAAAGAAGATTAAGAGCATCTAAATTAATCGGTTTAAAAAAGATACCTTGTTATGTTAGATCTATTGACGATAAAGAATCTTTGGAGATGTCCCTTGTTGAAAATATTCAAAGGAAAGATCTGGATCCAATCGAAATTGCTTTATCCTACAAACGCTTAATAGATGAGATTCAATTAACACAAAATGAGCTCAGTGAGCGTGTAGGTAAAAAAAGAAGTACTATTACAAATTATCTTAGACTATTAAAACTTGACCCAATTATTCAGACAGGGCTGAGAGATGGATTTATTTCGGTGGGACACGGAAGGGCTTTGATAAGTGTCGATAATGAAAACCAAATCAAATTATACGAAAGAATACTTAAAAAAGAATTATCTGTCAGAAATACTGAAAATTTAATAAATGAATTGAAAAATTCAAATAATAAGACCAATTTACATAAACCAAAATTTACTCTATCTACCGCAAAAAGTCTGAAGATGTTTTTAGAGACTGAGGTTAAAGTTAATATTAACAAAAATGGCAAAGGCACCTTGAGCATATCATTTGACTCGCAAGTAGATTTAAACCGTATTCTTAATAAAATTAAAAATAGTGTATAAGTTTATTTTTTTTATATTTTTATTTTTTTTGTGTGGTCAAAACTATTGTCAAGAACTAAGTGCTAGAAAAAAAAGAAAAATAGAATTAATGTCAGATCCTTTAGCACCCTCTAAAGCAGCATTTTATTCAGCTATTTTTCCTGGACTTGGTCAGGTATATTCTGGTAATGCATGGAAAGTACCAATTGTTTATGCAGCCATTGGTAGCGCAGTATATTCATATGTTTATAATAAGAGAGAGTACAATAAATATAGAGGAATCTATAAAAGAAGAATTAGCGGATTTAAAGATGATGAATATATAGATCTTATTCCTCAAAATGACAAACTCTTAAAAGGGATGGATTTTCACAAAAGATACAGAGATATGTCATTTATTTTCATAATTGGAACTTATATGTTAAATATTCTTGAAGCAAATGTTAGTACTCACTTAATGCAGTTTAATGTGAATGATGATTTAAGTTTTAAACCTAAAATTAATTTTGAACCCGTAAGTGAGTCTGAAACAATTGGATTTATAATCAAGTTAAATTTATAATTAGGTGAAAATAGCTCTTTTAGGATATGGGAAAATGGGAAAAGCTATAGAAAGTATTGCCTTAAAAAGAGGGCACACAATTGTTTGCAAAATTGACAAAAATACAGAAGGTGAAATAAGTTATGCAGATTTAGCTATTAACTTTAGCACTCCAACTTCAGCATTGCAAAACGTAGAAGCAGCTATCAAAATGAATATTCCCGTAGTTAGCGGTACAACAGGGTGGTCAAATGATTTGAAATACATTGAAAAAATAGCACGAAAAAACAAAGTTGGTTTTTTACATTCGTCAAATTTTAGTTTAGGAATGAATTTATTTTTTCAGTTAAATAAGTCCTTATCTAAAATTATGAATACTCATAATTATTCTACAGAGTTGATTGAAGCTCATCATTTTAAAAAAATTGATTCACCAAGTGGAACAGCCATATCTTTAGCAAATGATATCATTTCAAATTCTAGTTATAAAGAGTGGAGTTCTAGTGATGCCAAAAAGGATGTTTTAAGAATTAAATCTATTCGTAAAGAAGATATCCCCGGTACTCACAGTATTTTTTATAGTTCAGAATTCGATGAAATAAGTATTAAACATATGAGTTTTTCTAGGTTTGGCTTTGCTTTAGGAGCTATTATTGCCGCTGAATGGCTAAAAGGAAAAAATGGTATTTTTTCAATGTCAGATGTCTTAAAAATTAAATAATTTACAGTTATGAACTTTATTGAATGGGTGATTTTTATTTTGGGTATTCAAGTAATACATTTTTTAGGAACATGGAAATTATATGCCGTTGCTGGAAAAAAATCATGGAAGGCTTTGGTTCCTATATACAACGCATTAATATTAATGGATATAATAAAAAGACCTAGATGGTGGGTTATTCTTTTATTTATGCCAGGTATAAACATAATGATGTTTGGAGTAATATGGATTGAAACAATAAAAAGTTTCGGTAAAAAATCAACTCTACAATCCATATTAGTACTAATAAGTCTTGGTTTTTACATAACATATTTAAATTATAGTAAAAATATAAATTATATTAATGAAGGAAATATTAAATACCAATCAGCTTTCGGAGAGTGGTTGAGTTCTATGGTGTTTGCAATAGTTGCAGCAACTTTAGTTCACACATACTTTATTCAACCATTTATAATTCCAACGGGTTCACTGGAAAAATCATTGTTAATTGGAGATTTTTTATTTGTTAGTAAATTCCATTACGGAGCCAGAGTTCCAACTACTCCTATTTCATTTCCAATGGTTCATGATACTATCCCAATAATAAAAACAAGATCATATCTTAATAAACCTCAATTACCATTTTTACGTATCCCGGGTTTTCAAAAAATAAAACGAAATGATATAGTAGTTTTCAATTGGCCTGCAGATACTGTTAGACAATTTTTTGTTAGAGAAAAAGGTGTTAGAAAACCTATAGATAAAAAATCAAATTATGTTAAGCGTTGTGTTGGTATTTCTGGAGATACTTTAGAAATTAGAAATGGAAATATTTTAATTAATAACTCACAAAATATTTTACCTGAATGGGCAAGAATTCAACACACATACACTGTTTATAGCTACAACGGAGTCTCTTCTAAGAACCTTCTTAAGTACAAAATAGATGATTTTGAGAGGGAATATAAGATTAGAAATATCACTCAAAGCTCCTTTGAGTCACTTCTGCCATACATTTCAGGAAGGGCGGGAACTGTTGATGATTTCTCCGTATATACTAATTCAAAAGGATTACCTATAAAACTTGTTAAATCACTAGGGCTTCAAGTGTCTGAATTGATATCTAAGGAAAAAGTTATCAATTCAACTTATAATAAGGTTATAGAATTGAAAAAGTCAAAATTATATGATAGTATCTCTAGAAATATATCAAGGATTAAAACTCCAAATGAAAGTTTTTTTCCAAACAGAATAACATTTGACTGGAATGAGGATAATTTTGGTCCAATTGTAATTCCAAAAATTGGATCTAAAATATCACTTAACGAAAAAACATATCCCTTGTATAAAAAAATAATTGAAGAATATGAATCGAACGTAGTAGTTAGAAAAAATGGTATATTTTATATTGAGGATCAAATAAGTTCGACTTACACATTTAAGCAGAACTATTATTGGATGATGGGAGATAACAGGCATCGTTCTGAGGATAGTAGATTTTGGGGTTTTGTTCCTGAAGATCATGTGATGGGTAAGCCAGTTTTTATATGGATGAGCATTGATGGTTTTAATGATGGGGTCACTAATTGGAAAATTAGATGGGACAGAGTGTTTTCAGTTGTAAATGGTCAGGGAAAAAGAACTTCATATCTTCCCCACTTTTTAATATTTATTGGAATATGGCAAGTATATATTTATTTAAGAAAAAAGTATAAAACAGAAAAAACATGATGCTGACACCAGCATATTTACCAACAATAAGCTATTTTAAGAGCATTATAAATCAAAACGAACTATTGTTGTGTGTTAATACAAATTATCAAAAACAAACTTATAGAAATAGGAGTGTGATTTTTGGAGCCAATGGAAGACAAAATTTAATAATTCCAATAACAAAAAATATAATTAGCCAAAATGATGAGCATATTGAAATACATAATGAAATTCCTTGGCAAAAAAATCATTGGAAATCAATTGAAACTGCTTACAGGTCTTCTCCTTTTTTTGAGTATTATAAAGATGAATTCAGACCCTTTTTCATAGAAGAGTATAGATTTCTTTTCCAATATAATATCGAATTAATGAGAAAAATTTTAATTATCCTGGATTTACCTATAAAACTTAAAAAAGTTAATCATAATAATGATTTTAAAAAAAACAACTACTTAATAGATCCAAAAACTAAATTAAAAAGATTTAAACCTTACGTTCAAGTTTTTGACGAAAAAATTGGGTTTCAAAGTGATCTAAGCATCATCGATCTTATTTTTAATATTGGTCCTGAAGCCACTGAGTATATAAAATCTATCCCTAAATAGCTTTATTTTTTTCCAGCATTAAACAAAGTCTCTTTTTCGTTTTTAGTTAAACTCTCGTAACCTGAATTAGATATTTTATCTAGAATTACATCAATTTCAGCTTGATTGTATTTAATAGTTTTTGATGAATTTTTTGATTTGTAAACGGCTTTTAAATTAGATTTATAAAAAAGTGAACTAAGATACTGCCATGATTTTTGAAAAAAATATCCAATATCATTTCCTTGAGAAATATTATTAGCATAAAAATAACCGAATAGAGCACCACCTAGATGAGAAATTCTTCCACCAGCATTTCCATAAGGAATCATTACTAGATCAATTGCAACAAGAGCAATTCCAATATATTTCAATTTTACATTAAAAAATAAAAGTCTTATTTCATTTTCAGGACTATATCTACAAACAAATATCAAGACAGCCATTACTCCTGCCGAGGCTCCAATCATTGAAGGGAAACTACCTTGAAAAACAGGGAAAATTAAGTAGCTTAATACAAAAAGGATTCCTCCAAATAATACTCCCAATAAATAGGTGTTAATATAAGTTTCTTTTTTAAAAAGATTTAGGAATATTGAACTAGAATAATATAACAATAGCATATTCCAAAATAAGTGAGAAATACTTGTGTGAAAGAATGAATATGTTAGTAAAGTCCACGGTTTGAATAATAAAGCCCCTAGATTTGGCGATAATTCAAACCAATAAATTATCCCTCCAAATGAAATATTAAAAAGGAAGAGTAAGGTGTTTATAATAAATGGCACAAAAAAACACAGAACATTAATAAAAATTAATTTTTCAGAAATTGAAAATTGATAGTATCTATTTTTTAAATATATCCAACTGATCATTAATCCCAACGTTTATTGTTAAATTGATTTTTTTTCCAATACTGAAACATTATGAAACCAGTTAGAGCACCACCAACATGAGCAAAGTGGGCAATTGGACCGATAGAATAAGATGAGAAACCAAAAAATACATCAGCACCAATAAGTAAAGGAACTAAATATTTGGCTCGAATGGGTATTGGAGGAAAAAGAAGCATAAGTTGAGTGTTGGGAAAAGACATTGCAAACGCAACCAAAACTCCATATAAAGCACCAGAAGCCCCAACTAAAACAGAATTATATGAAGAATATGCACTTTGAAGGGTTTCAACTTCAATTAAATTAATAATATCTGATGGAAGTCTTGAAGAAGAATAAAATTCTGAAATAATTGAAGGATCAACTTTTAAGCTCAAAAATAACTCATTGGCTTGATTGATTTGAAAACTATACAACAACATTTGTAATGCTGCAGCTCCAAAACCAGTTGACAAATAAAAGAAAATAAATTTATTTTTACCCCACATCTGCTCAATTGGAGTTCCAAACATCCAAAGTCCAATCATATTAAATAATATATGAGAGAAATCTCCATGCATGAACATATGAGATATTATTTGCCAATATTGAAATTTTGGAGAATCAAAGTAATGTAGCGCAAATAAATCATAACTATATTCACCTAAGGATAGTGTAGCTAAAAAAAATATAGTATTGATTATCAGTAAGTGCTTAACAGTCTCTGAGGCTGATCTCATTAATTGATTTTTTTATCGATTTCTTGCATGTCAAAATTAATGAAAATAGGACGATTAAATGGAGATAGATTTTTTTCTTTACAAGCAAATAAAGAAGCTAGAAGCTGCTGTTGCTCTTCGATATTTAAAGATTTTCCATTATTTATAGTCATTGACCTACATAATTTTTTTGAAATAACATCTGCTTTACTAAAACCTTCATATTTGAATTTATCAGAAAAAAAGTTTTCAAACAGTTTTTCCACTTGATTTTTATCAAATAAAGCTGGGATTGCTGTGAATGTAATGACTTTGGATTTTTCTTTCATGTTAAACTCAAAACCCATGGCTAAGAGTTCGGTGACATTATCAAAAAAATATGTCAATTCTGATGAATCCACTGATATTTCAAAAGGGAATAACAAACTTTGACTTGGGATTTTTTCTAACGATAAATTAGATAATAGCTCCTCATAAATAACCCTTTGATGAGCTCTTTTTTGATTTATAATCATTAATCCTGATGGTAAGGCTGTTACAAGGTATTTATTAAAAAGTTGAAAAACTTTTATTTGTTTGGGATTAAAATCATAATCATCTATATTCAAAATCTCCTGGACACTTTCAGATTCAAACTCGATTTGAGTAGTATCTTTTTTTGAATCATATGAATATATTTTTAAATCATCTTTAAAAGGATTAAAAGATGAGTTTACAGAAATATTTGGACTAGTAGGTGCCCTTTCTTTATATGAATAAGGAGTATCCATTGAAGAATCCCTATCAAAGTCTAAAGTTGGAGTGACTTGAAAAATTCCTAAACTATGTTTAATAGTTGATCTAAGAATAGAATATAAGCTTTGCTCATCTTCAAATTTTATTTCAGTTTTAGTTGGATGAATATTAACATCAATTTTATTTGTGTCTATTTCAAGAAGTATAAAGTAACCAGGATAATATCCAGAGGACAATAAACCTTCAAATGCAGAATTTACAGAATGATTTAGGAATGGACTTTTAATAAATCTATTATTCACAAAGAAGAATTGCTGACCTCTCGACTTTCTTGATCCTAAGGGTTTAATAACAAAGCCACTTATTTTAACAACAGGAGTGTCTTCGCTTATAGGAACCAAAAGGTTAGCAACTTTCAATCCAAAAACGGAAGATATTCTTTTTCTAAAATTAGTTTTTTTTAACTCAAAAATTTCTTTTCCATTTTGTGAAAAAGAAAAATTAATATCTGGATGGGCAAGAACAACTCTATGAAATTCATCAATTATGTGTCGGAGTTCAACCGAATCAGATTTGAGAAAATTTCGACGTGCAGGAATGTTATAAAATAAATTTTTTACAGAAAATGAAGTTCCAATATTTGCTACTGTAAAGTCCTCATTTTCAATTTTGCTCCCAGCTATTTTTATAAATTTTGCAGTACTGTCCTCTGGGGTTCGTGATACAGTGTAAACATGAGAAATTGCACAAATAGATGCAAGTGCCTCTCCTCTAAAACCTTTAGTTTTTAAACTAAATAAGTCTTTAGCATTTGAAATTTTAGATGTGGCATGCCTTTGAAATGCTAATGAAAGGTCAGTGTTTGAGATTCCACATCCATCATCTATTACCTTTATTAAAGTTTTACCCGAATCTTTAATGATTAGGTTAATATTTGTAGCACCTGCATCAATAGCATTTTCCATCAACTCTTTAACAATTGACGATGGTCGCTGAATAACTTCTCCTGCTGCTATTTGATTAGCAACATGTTCCGGTAATAATGCTATACTTTTTGTCATTAATTTTTAGAAAAGATGGATAAATCAAAGTCAATAATATATAGGAAAAATAAAAAAAGGATAACGATAATTAAAACTAAAGTTGGTGATATTGACCTGTTAGTATTGGACCTCATTTTAATTCTAACATCTTGCCAAGAACTCCCAAAATCATTTTTATTTGGAATATCCCTATACTTAGAAAACTTAGAATCAAAATTATATATATTTCCTGTATCTTTTCCCTTGTAATATCTGGGAGTATAATTGTACCGTTTATTTTTGTTTAATTTAAAAAGATTGGATTTCAAGTTTGTATATTCTTTACAAGATTAAATATAGTTTTAAATAAGATAAGTATTTAGACTAATTTTGACATTTTGAGGGCACTAACTGCTGCTTCAACACCCTTGTTTCCATGCTTCCCTCCGCTTCTATCTCTAGCTTGATTAATATTATTATCTGTTAATACACAAAAAATTACAGGACAAATTCCATATGAATTTAAATTAGCTATACCGTTGGAAACAGCCTGGCAGATAAAATCAAAATGTTTTGTTTCTCCCTTGATAACACTACCAATTACAATAACAGCATTAAATTTTTTATCCTGGAAATATTTAGCTGCATACACTAGCTCAAAACTTCCAGGTACATTACATCTTAAGATATCGGATTTTAGAACATTATTTTGAAGCAAAGTAGACTCTGCTCCATCATAAAGCTGTTCTGTTATTTGAGAATTCCATTCAGAAACAATTATTGCAATTTTTAACCCTTCTCCATCTGGTATTGAAACAGAATTATAATTTGATAAATTATTTAGTAGAGAAGACATTATTTTATATTTTCAAGACGACCAATTTGGACATCAACCAACTGAGCTTCTGAAACTCCTGGAAATTCTTGTTTAATACGCTTAAAAAACTCTATTGAGGAAGATTTTTTTCCTAATTCTGAACCTAACATTCCAGCTTTATAGAGATACTTTGGGGTACTGTAGCTATTACTACTTGCATTAAATGCTTTAACATAGTATTCATAAGCTTCTTGATTCTGTCCCAGTTGTGCAAAAGCATCACCAATAGCCCCTTTTGCAAGTGCACTTAACATTATATCATCTGAATCAAATTTATCCAAATACTTTATAGCATTTTCATAATCCTTGATGTTTAAATAAGACATCCCTGCACTGTAAGTGGCAAGCT
>TARA_B110000444_G_C18851406_1_pt1 | contig 11821 bp, 13 predicted proteins | sample TARA_B110000444 | Tara Oceans TARA_B110000444 (sample SAMEA4398370) | marine metagenome | biome: Polar Biome; feature: [SRF] surface water layer (ENVO:00010504); material: water (ENVO:00002006), including particulate matter (ENVO:01000060) such as... | depth 5 m | reverse complement strand
GTTTAGCTAATCCGAAAGCCAACTTTTGTATTCTACATAGTTGTCTGCAATGCCTTCGATGAGAGTGCTGGCTTGTTTTTTACTAAGCGTTTTCACCTTTTTTGCTGGAACTCCTGCGTAAATTGAGCCCGAGGGTACGATTGTGTTTTCTAAAAGCACCGCGCCTGCTGCAATAATACTGTTCGAGTGTATTATACAATTGTCCATAACTATAGCGCCCATACCTACGAGTACATTATCGTGAATGGAGCATCCGTGTACCAAAGCATTGTGGCCCACAGAAACATTGCTACCAATGTCGGTTGGATATTTTAGATAAGTACAATGAATTACTGCCCCGTCCTGAATGTTCACACGGCTCCCAATTCTGATTTGATTTACATCTCCACGAATCACCGCATTAAACCAAACACTGCAGTCTTTCCCCATTTTTATATCGCCAACCAGAGTTGCGTTTTCTGCTATGTAACAATTTTCTCCCCATTTAGGGCTCTTACCTTTTATTGATTTCACTAATGCCATATCTTTACTTATTTGTAGTTTTGTGTAAAAATAAGGAAGATGAGCGATAAAAAAATTTCAGTGACTATTTATGCAGAGTCTACACCAAATCCTAGAGTAATGAAGTTTGTTGCTAACAGGGCAATTGTTCTAGGAGATAGCGTAGAATATAGAAATATCGATGAAGCTGAAAAGTCGCCTTTAGCTATTAAATTATTTCATTTTCCTTTTGTAAAAGAAGTTTTCATCGCTAGAAATTTTGTCTCTTTGACCAAGTATGATATTATGGAGTGGGATGATATCACGATGGAAATTCGGCAATTTATCCGAGAATATCTTGCTGATGGTGGAGTCGTTGTTGAAGAAACAGATGATGCGCCGCCTACTGGTGTTGCAGAAGAAAAAGCATTTCTTTTGCAAGAGGTCAAGCTTGAAGAGCTGGGTGAAGTAGAAACCAGAATCGTAGAAATACTTGATGAGTATGTGAAGCCTGCCGTAGAATCCGATGGAGGAAATATCCGTTTTATTTCCTATGAAGATGGAAAAGTTTCTGTTTTACTTCAAGGGGCATGCAGTGGCTGCCCTTCTTCTACGGTCACTCTCAAACAAGGGATAGAAAATATTCTTAAGAAAATGCTTCCTAGCTTAGTCAAAGAAGTTGTAGCTGTAAACGGATAAGCCTAAGTTCGATTTAATTTTTAAATCTAATGAGAAACGAAGAATTTATTCAGTTTCGATTGATTGATGAAAGTCAAAAATTACTCTCAGCAAAGTTCTATTTCCCAGCCCTTATGATTGCTACTCAAGGTATTGAAACATTGGGAGCTTTTTTAGACAAAAAACCCCTTTCAGCGAAACATCAGTCCAAGAAAAGATTTCATTTGGCGTTCCAAAAACTTTTTAAGGAAAACTATCAACCTCTTGTGCTAGATCATTGGCTGTATGAGCAGTTACGATGCAACATGAGTCATCTAAGCCATTCCGGGGGGTTTATTAATCTTTGTCTTAGGAACGAAACAAAGCACCGGCATTTAGCCTTAGATCAAGGATTGCGAATATTTATTATTGAAGAGTTTATAGCAGATTTTCATATCGCTTGTATCAAGACAAGCCGACTATTGGTTGGGGGGCAAATCCCTCAAAAAAAAATGTCTCTGCGATAAATCTAGTCAAGATGTTCAGACATTAAGTAAATCAATGTATTTTTGCACTAAATAATAACCCATGACTTCACATCCATATTCACGTCCCCGCCGATTGAGATCATCGAGCGCCATTCGCTCGATGGTGAAAGAAAATCAAATTCACCCAAGTGATTTTATTGTGCCTCTCTTTTTTATGGAAGGCAAGAATAAAAAAGTAGAAATACCTTCTATGCCGGGATATTTTAGATTTACCACAGACCTCTTGATTGACGAGGTTCGAGAATGCCAGGCTTTGGGTTTGCAATCGGTTTTGCTTTTTGCCAAGGTAGAAGACTCTCTTAAAGACAAAAATGGTTCAGAAGCGTTAAATCCTGACGGCCTTATGCAAAGAGCAATTAAAGAGATCAAAAAGAATTTCCCTGATATGTATGTTATGAGCGATGTTGCCCTAGACCCATATTCATCAAGCGGCCACGATGGTATCGTTGAAGAGGGACAAATCTTAAATGACCTCAGTGTCGAAGTGTTAGCAGAGATGGCTTTAAGTCATGCTCAGGCTGGGGTAGATATGGTTGCTCCTTCAGATATGATGGATGGTCGTATTGGATATATCAGAGAGGTTTTAGAGGAAAATGAGTTTCCAAACGTGGGGATTTTGTCATATGCGGTAAAATACGCTTCGTGTTTTTATGGTCCTTTTCGAGATGCGCTTGATTCTGCACCGGGTTTTGGTGATAAAAAAACATACCAGATGGACCCTTCAAATTCGCAAGAAGCTTTGAGAGAATGCGAGTTAGATGTTCAAGAAGGTGCAGACTTGTTAATGGTCAAGCCAGGAATGCCTTACTTAGATGTACTGCAGTTGGTCAATCAAAACTTTGATATTCCTTTGGCCGCATATCAGGTTTCTGGTGAGTATGCGATGATTCATGCTGCTGCAGAAAAAGGTTGGATTGATCTAGATCTAGCCATGATGGAGTCTATTATAGCTTTCAAAAGAGCAGGAGCGACATTAATTGCCAGTTATTTTGCTAAAGATATTGCTCGAAAGTTAAGTGCATCTTCGGCGCAAAATGTTGCAAATAAGAAAGCTTTATGACAAGTAAAAATCTTTTTCAAAGAGCTCAATTATTTATACCAGGAGGAGTAAATTCACCCGTACGAGCATTTACATCAGTCGGCGGGACCCCTATTTTTTTTAAAAAAGCAAAAGGGTCAATTATGACCGATGTGGAGGGTAAAGAATATATCGACTACATTGGATCTTGGGGGCCTATGATTTTGGGCCATAGCCACCCTCCCATTTTAAATGCATTAAAGCGAGCAGCAGACCACTCTACATCTTTTGGAGCCCCGACAGAAATGGAGACGCGCATTGCAGAACTAATTTGCACCATGGTGCCTGCAGTAGAAAAAGTGCGTATGGTAAATTCCGGCACCGAGGCATGTATGAGTGCAATCCGTGTGGCTCGAGCTTTCACTAAAAGAGATAAGTTTATCAAGTTTGAAGGCTGTTATCATGGGCATGCAGATGCTTTTCTTATTAAGGCGGGTTCGGGGGCTATTACCATGGGTGTTCCAGATTCTCCTGGAGTGACAAAAGGAACAGCCCAAGATACTTTATTAGCTCGTTACAATGACTTATCACATGTAGAAAAAGTATTCAAAGAAAATAAGGGTAAGGTTGCTGCACTTATTATTGAGCCAGTAGCTGGAAACATGGGGTGTATTCCTCCTCGAGAAGGGTTTTTAGAAGGATTACGTTCACTGTGCAATAAACACGGTGCAGTCTTGATTTTTGATGAGGTTATGACTGGTTTTAGACTCTCTCCAGGGGGTGCTCACAAAAGATTTAATATCACACCAGACATGGTCTGTTTAGGTAAAGTGATTGGCGGGGGACTTCCCGTTGGTGCTTTTGGTGGTCGAGAGGAAATCATGAATATGGTTGCCCCTTTAGGTCCAGTTTATCAAGCTGGGACACTTTCAGGAAACCCATTGGCGATGTCTTGTGGGTATACCCTCTTAAAAGAATTATACGATAATCCGTTGATTTATGATGAATTGGAAGAGAAGACATGCTATCTCGAAATAGGTATGCGTGAATTATTTTTGAAGTACGATATTAAGGCATGCATCAATAGAGTAGGGTCAATGCTAAGCTTTCACCTTAACATAGATAAAGTATCCAACTTTGACCAAGCTTGTTTAGCAGATGCCAAATTATTTAAAAAAATATTTCACGGTATGCTTGCTCGAGGAATTTATCTCGCCCCTTCTGCCTTTGAATCCTTATTTCTATCTAGAACACACACCAAAGAATTGTTGGATCGAACACTCAAAGCTCTTGAGCAAACATTAGCAGAACTTACTTCATGAGCCAACACTCGTCGCCCCGTATCACTCAGCATGTTATTTTTCATGAAAAAAGACTATAATTTTCAGCAAGGTGAAGTGCTTCTAATCAACAAACCCCTTCATTGGACTAGCTTTCAGTTAGTGAACAAGGTCCGCTGGATGATCAAAAGAAAATTACAGGTTAAAAAAATTAAAGTTGGCCATGCAGGGACGTTAGACCCCCTCGCTTCCGGACTGATGATATTGTGTACCGGAAAGAAAACCAAAGAAATTCACTTGTATCAAGCACAAGAAAAAGAATATAGAGCGACTCTCAAACTTGGCGCTACCTCCCCAAGCTATGATGGGGAGACAGTAGAAAACCATTTTTTCCCAACTCATCATGTTACCAAAAGTATGATTAAAGAATGCTTGCAGTCTTTTTTAGGAGAGACCCAGCAAAAACCTCCTATTTTTTCAGCTCTCAAAATGGGAGGTAAAAAGCTTTACGAATCTGCCAGAAAAGGCAAGGAGGTCGAAATAAAATTTCGAACCATTTACATCAGAGAAATAGAAGTTGAACAAATTGAAATGCCCTATATATCTTTTCGGGTGGTGTGCAGTAAAGGAACCTATATTAGGTCTCTAGCCTACGACATTGGCAGGGCATTAAATTGCGGAGCTTGGCTATACAAACTCCAAAGGACCAAAATAGGGGCTAAAGCCTTAAAAAATAGTATAGATCTTCAAGCGCTAGAAGAACAGATGAAGTAGATAAAATCCCGTAAAATTTGTTTTATTTTCTATATTTGCATGCTTAAAAGACTTATTATGATCACTAAAATGAAGCTTTCGCATTTCGGCTATGAGTTGCCGGACGAATTATTGTCTAAACGTCCTTCCCAAAATCGGGACGAGTCAAAACTGATGGTGGTTCATCGCGATACCGGAAAAATAGAACATCGTCAATTTAAAGACTTGATTGAATATTTTGATCATGATGATGTGATTATGCTGAATAATACTAAGGTATTTCCGGCCCGTATGTATGGAAACAAAGAGAAAACTGGTGCCCGAATCGAAGTGTTTTTGCTCAGAGAATTAAATCAAGACAACCGCTTGTGGGATGTTTTGGTTGATCCTGCCAGAAAAATACGAATAGGAAATAAATTATATTTTGGTAAAGATGGCTCCCTAGTCGCAGAAGTAATTGATAACACGACTTCTAGAGGCCGTACTTTACGCTTTCTTTTTGATGGTTCCTACGAAGCATTTAGAGAAAAACTTAACGAGTTGGGGGAAACACCATTGCCCAAATATATTGATAGATCACCAGATACAGACGACGACGAACGCTATCAGACGGTATACGCCAAAGAACAAGGTGCTGTTGCTGCCCCTACTGCAGGGATGCACTTCAGTAAACATCTTTTGAAACGTTTAGAGATTAAGGGAGTTCAATTTGCAGAGGTCACTCTTCATGTTGGGTTGGGAACTTTTCGACCTGTGGAGGTTGAGGATTTATCTAAGCACAAAATGGAATCTGAAGAAGTTTTTGTTTCGCAAGATGCATGTGACAAGGTAAATACCGCTCTTACACACAAAAGAAGAATATGTGCTGTGGGAACTACTACCCTCAGAGCAGTTGAAAGTAGTGTGTCTACTCATAACACTTTGAATCCAAGATCAGGTTGGACCAATAAGTTTATATTCCCACCTTATGTGTTCAAAATCCCAAATTGCATGATCACTAATTTCCATGTCCCCAAGTCTACATTAATGATGCATACCGCCGCATTTTGTGGGTTTGATCTACTAAAAAAAGCCTATGCAGAAGCCATAAAAGAAGAATATAAGTTTTTTACCTATGGAGATGCAATGCTTATTTTATAGTGAGAAAACTCGATTCATAAATTGATATTTTTATTTAAAAAGCGAGTGGATGTCTAATCTGTTCGCTTTTTTTGTTTTAGAGATCCAAAGCAAAAATTGATAATGAAACAATATGCATTAGTAGTTGCCGGCGGAACCGGACAAAGAATGAAGGCCGAGATTCCAAAACAATTTTTAGAATTGAATGGGAGGCCGATTCTTATGCATACATTGGAGAAATTTATTTTAGCTGATCCGCAGATTTCACTTATTCTAGTTTTGCCCCATGCTCAACATTTTCTTTGGAAAGAACTTTGTGTACAACACAATTTTTTGAATCCCCACCGAATAGTGGCTGGAGGAGAGAGCCGTTTTCAGTCGGTAAAAAATGGATTACAGGCATGTGAGAAGGTTGGGCTTATTTCGATTCATGACGGGGTTCGACCGCTTGTGAGTTCCAAGCTTATTTTGAATTTATATCACTCGGCTAAAGAGAAAAAATCATCAATTCCCGTTTGTCCTTTGGTAGAATCCATCAGAAAGATTGAGGGACAAGAGAGCCGCTCGGTTGACCGTCGACAATATGTATCTGTTCAAACACCTCAATGTTTTTCTTCAGAATTAATCAAACGTGCTTATTTACAGGAAGAACAAATACACTTTACTGATGATGCTACCGTGCTAGAGGCTTTGGGAGAGAAAGTACACTTTATCCCAGGTGAAGTAACTAATTTAAAAATAACAATGCCTACCGACTTAATTCTTGCTGAGCATCTATTAAATGTTAAGTAGTTACTCCAATGATTATCATGCGATAACTTCGACACATGAGTTTCGAGTTAGTGCTGTTCCTTGAGTGTTTTTGATAAGTAGGATTCCTGGCTTGAATCCAGTAGAGAAAGAACCTAATCGGGCTAAATCTAGGAACTCCGCACCATTTTTGCAGGCCCAAATAAGTAGTTCGTTTGTAGGGATTTGCGGAAAGCGTTCTTGAATACATTTCATTTCTTCTAAGATACTAAGACCATGATTGGAGGCCAGCGAATCTGTCCCCAAGGTTACTTTTAGTTTGTTTTTACGCCACAACTCATAATCTGGAAATTGCCTTTCTATATACCAATTTGCTTTTGGACAAGCACACCAATATGCATTGGTTAAATTCTTTTCAATCAAATCGATGTCCTCTTGTTTTGAATAGGTATTGTGTACAAATAAGATTTTTTCATCTTTAGAAAGATAGTCAAGGACACTATACTGGGATGAGGTTTTCCCGATTTTTTTAAGCTTTGAGATATCTGCTCCTTTTTCTTCATAAAGCTCGACAAAAGCGCCTTCTCCATCAAGGAAAAGCTCGTTTTCAGATTTGGACTCTTGGTGGTGAATACTTTTAATGCTGTTTTTGTCATGCCCATATATACCTTCCAAAAGTGTCGGAGAGACTGAGTATGGTGCATGCGGAATCAGGGAGGATACTTGATTATTTTTACGGTAAATCTCTAGTACTTTTTTTCCTTTAGAGAGTAGTGAGTTTGATTTTTTAGTATCCAACCCGAAAATTTCGACAAAAGAATGGTAGTATAATGGACTTTTCATTTTTACCTCAAGCCCATCGCTAGTATTAGAAATATCGCCTACGGCGACAATTCCAGCCTCCCTCATTTCTTTATCTGCATCTCTCATCGATTTACTCGGATTGAGATGCGTTGATCCTCTCATTTTTGGAATTTCAGTAATAAATTTTTCTAAACCTAGAGCTTCAGGTAAGAGACCTTTTAAGTGCGAGAGTTCCAGGTGACAATGAGTATTTATAAATCCAGGACAAATAAATCCAGAGAAGTGTTCTACTTGAAAATCCTTTGTGATTGGAGCAGTGTCGGTGACATGTATGACAGTGCCGTCGTCTTCAATAAAAAGATAGCCGTTTTTAACCGGCGCTTGGTTTAGTGGGAATATATATTCGGCTTGAATGATACGCATATCTAGAAATTTTAGCAAAGTTAAGAATACCTATCTTAGCGGCGATGAAAATGGACACCAAACAAGACATTCGCGCTTTTTCAAAAGAAAAGCTGAAGGCCTATTTTGTTTCAAAAGGTGAAAAAGCCTTTAGAGCCAAACAAGTGTATGAGTGGATTTGGAAAAAGTCTGCGACAGATTTTGATCAGATGACCAATCTTTCATTGCCCACAAGAGATTTATTGAAAGAACATTTTTGTATTAATGCTGTTAAGGTAGACGATGTGCAATTTAGTAATGATGGCACCATAAAAAATGCTTTCCGCTTATTCGACGATAAGATTTGCGAGGGAGTTTTAATACCAGCAGATAACCGCATGACCGCATGTATTTCTTCACAAGTAGGCTGTAGCTTGGCTTGCGCTTTCTGTGCCACGGGCAAGTTAAAGAGAATGCGAAATATTCATGCAGATGAAATTTATGATCAAGTTCGAATTATTCGCGACCAGGCCCTTAAGCACAATGGCCAAGCGCTTTCAAACATTGTATATATGGGGATGGGCGAACCCTTGTTAAACTACAAAAATGTCTTGGCATCTATTGATATGATAACCTCGAAAGAAGGTTTGGGTATGTCTCCGAAAAGAATTACCGTTTCTACAGCTGGCGTAGCTCGAATGATTGAGAGGCTTGCGGATGACCAGGTTAAGTTTAACCTTGCCCTTTCACTTCATGCTGCGAATGATGAAAAGCGGAATAAAATCATGGGAATTAATGAGACTAACAACCTGGAAGTTTTGGCCAAAGCGTTAAAATATTTTTATGATAAAACTCAAACACGTGTCACTTACGAATATATTATTTTTGATGGATTCAATGATGAATTAACTGATGCGCATGAATTATATGAGTTTTGTAAACATATTCCCTGTAAAGTGAATCTTATAGAATACAATCCCATCGATGGAGCAGAATTCAAACAAGCGCATCCAGAAAAAGTAGATGCTTTTAAAGAATATATCGAAGAACGGGGTGTAATTGTTAATATTCGAAGAAGCCGTGGAAAAGATATTGATGCCGCTTGTGGACAGCTAGCCAATAAAAAATAGCACTTAATCATTCCTTTTTTATCCGAGAACATTTGCATTTTAGATTACCAATAAGGGTCTGTTTAGAAAACAATAATACTTACCTTTGCCTTAATGTCACTGATCAACCAAATAAAAGTTCCAATCAAAAAGGAAATGGATTCTTTTGAATCCAAATTCAAGGCGTCAGTATCCAGCAAAGTTTCTCTACTAGATAAAATTACTTACTACATTGTCAAGCGAAAAGGAAAGCAAATGCGTCCGATGTTTGTATTCCTTTCTGCAAAACTATGTGGGGAGATTAATGAGAGTACCTTTCGAGGTGCTTCCATGATTGAATTGCTCCACACGGCAACCCTGGTTCATGACGATGTCGTAGACGATGCCAATTTGCGACGCGGATTTTTTTCGGTGAATGCATTATGGAAAAATAAAATTGCAGTTTTGGTGGGCGACTTTCTTCTTTCTAAAGGTTTGCTTTTGGCCGTTAAAAATGAAGATTATCACTTATTGAAGATTACCTCTCGAGCTGTTGAAGAAATGAGCGAGGGTGAATTGCTTCAAATCGAAAAGGCGAGAAGGTTAGATATTGTTGAGGAGGTCTATTTTGAAATCATCAGAAAAAAAACGGCTTCTTTGATTGCGGCATGCTGTGCTGTTGGTTGTGCATCTGTGACAAAAGATGAAGCATTAATAAAAAAGATGTGGGCATTTGGTGAAGCCATCGGAATTGCTTTCCAAATCAAGGACGACCTTTTCGATTATCAAAAACAGGGAATTCTTGGAAAACCTGTAGGCATAGATATCAAAGAAAAGAAAAGGACTCTTCCTCTTATATATGCTCTTCAAGTATCCGATAGTTCGACACGAAGAAAGATGATGCGCATCACAAAAAAACATTATGACAATCCTAAAAAAGTTGCTGAGGTAATCGATTTTGTAAAGCAGATGGGTGGTCTTGAATATGCGCAAAAGAGAATGTATGAATACCAAGATAAAGCTCTTGAGATTCTGGGAGATATTCCTTCATCCCAAACTAAGGAGTCGCTGCTCGATTTAGTGAAGTTCGTGATTGAGCGAAAAAAATAAATCTTCAATATTTTTTCTTTTTACACCAAGAATCATCTTGGCCTCTACTTTCATTGCTACGATTCTATTTCTTACTTTTGTTGCTATGGCAAACCAAGATGATGTTTTCAAAAAAGTAATTGCTCATTCCAAGGAGTATGGGTATGTTTTTCAATCTAGTGAACTCTATGACGGCTTAGCCGCAGTATATGACTATGGGTCCAACGGCTCAGAGCTCAAAAAGAATATCAAAGATTATTGGTGGGCTTCGATGGTTAAAATGAATGAAAACATAGTTGGTATAGATTCTGCCATTTTTATGCATCCTAGTATATGGAAAGCCTCTGGGCACGTAGATGCATTCAACGATCCACTTGTTGATAATAAAGACTCAAAGAAAAGATACCGAGCCGATGTTTTGGTAGAAGACTACATGGCTAAAATAGAATCTAAAATTGCTAAAGAAGTGAAAAAAGCTTTCAAGCGATTTGGTGAAGCTTTTGATGAAGTACAATTTCTCGACACAAACCCTAGAGTTCTAGGCTACAAGGAAAAAATGGCCCATATTTCTAAGCGACTTAATGGGAGTCTCGCCAAAGATGATTTAGCTGATGTAAAGGCTTTAATAGAAGAATTAGAGATTAAATGCCCTGTTTCAGGAACCTGTAATTGGACCGATGTGCGTCAGTTTAACCTTATGTTTGGCACAAAAATGGGTGCCACAACTGAAGGCTCTAATGATCTTTGGTTGAGACCAGAAACTGCCCAAGGAATTTTTGTGAATTTTTTAAATGTGCAAAAGACTGCACGCATGAAGATTCCTTTTGGGATAGCCCAAATAGGTAAGGCTTTTAGAAATGAAATTGTAGCACGTCAATTTATCTTCCGAATGCGAGAATTCGAACAAATGGAAATGCAGTTTTTTGTTCGCCCAGGAGATGAGATTAAGTGGTATGAGCACTGGAAGGAAGCTCGTCATCGTTGGCACCTTTCGTTGGGTGTAGATCAGAAAAATTACAGATTTCACGACCATGAAAAATTGGCTCATTATGCTAATGCCGCTTCCGATATAGAATTTCAATTTCCCTTTGGCTTCAAAGAAGTTGAAGGGATTCATTCACGAACAGACTTCGATCTAAAAGCGCACCAAGAGGCTTCTGGAAGAAAAGTCACCTACTTTGATCCTGAGATCAATGATAGCTACACGCCTTATGTTGTAGAAACCTCCATCGGGGTAGATCGAATGTTCTTATTGACTATGTGCAATGCATACACAGAAGAAAAGCTAGGAGAAAATGAAATCAGAATCGTATTGGCTTTGCCTCCAGTTTTGGCTCCAGTAAAAGCAGCCATTCTTCCATTAACCAAAAAAGACGGGATGCCTGAATTGGCAAGAAAAATATTTGATGATTTGAAGGTCGAATTTAATTGCGTCATTGAAGAAAAAGATTCTATTGGTCGTCGTTACCGCCGTCAAGATGCAAACGGAACTCCTTTTTGTATAACTATTGACAATGACAGCAGCTCAGACGGCTGTGTCACGATCCGTCATAGAGACAACATGTCCCAGGAGCGAGTTTCTATTGAATCTTTAAGGGGTATTATTGACTCTGCTGTAAGTCTTAGGCATAACCTAGCTAAGCTTTAATCTAGAAATAAATTTTTGAATTTTTATTCAGCCAATAAAACTTTTTTGCTAATGATCAATCACAAAATATATATTTTGTGGCTCTTAAAAGTGCAAAGAAGTGTATATTTGTGTGGGGCAAGTCTTAGACAAGTCGCTCCCCTCGAATTCCCCCAGGGTGGGAACGCAGCAAGGGTAGAGGGTTGAGCACTGTGATTTAAGTAGCT
>TARA_B110000444_G_scaffold223391_1_pt1 | contig 11853 bp, 7 predicted proteins | sample TARA_B110000444 | Tara Oceans TARA_B110000444 (sample SAMEA4398370) | marine metagenome | biome: Polar Biome; feature: [SRF] surface water layer (ENVO:00010504); material: water (ENVO:00002006), including particulate matter (ENVO:01000060) such as... | depth 5 m | reverse complement strand
AACCCTATTGAACCTGCAGGACCAGAGGACGACCTTCCATTCTAAAAAAAACCTCCATATATGGAGGTTTTTTTTGCTATTTCAATAAGAACTGAAACTTATGTGTGGATAAATCTTTAAATGCTTTTTTTTTAAATATGGAAATTTTTACTCTCCTTCAGCATAGGATGATTTTTAGGAATTAATTCCATACTAGCAAGCTTTCTGGTTACTACATAAATGAACAAACCTGTATAGCCCATAAAAGCACCTATCTCTACAAAACCTATCTGCCAATGAGACCCAACTGTACCAGGCATAATCATGACATAGAAGTCCAAATAGTGACCGATTAACACGATTAAACCGATAAAAATGACTCGTAGCGAGTAACGTTTAGCATCTCGACTCATCAGCATAATAATCGGAACCACAAAATTAAACACTAGTGCGGTCATGAAGGGAATACTGTATTGATCAAAACGGGCAATATAATAGGTAACCTCCTCTGGAATATTTGCATACCAGATGAGCATAAATTGAGAAAACCATAAGTAGGTCCAGAATATGCTGAAAGCAAATATAAATTTACCTAAATCATGAATATGATTTTCATTAAGAGGAGTTAGCATTCCTCTTCTTTTTAAGTGAACGACAGTCATAAGAACAACAACTAGAGCCGTCACAAACATACTCGAGAAAACATACCAACCAAACAAAGTAGAGAACCAGTGGGTGTCTATAGACATAATCCAATCCCAAGCTAACATAGATGAAGTGACCGCAAAAAAGACAATAAAAACAGCTGAGACTTTTTTACTATGATTGTAATATTCTAAACCGCCATGGATATCTTCTTGAAGGGAAAGTTGGGTTAACTTTCTGAGCGCAAAAATCCATCCAGCAAAGTAAATAATAGCTCGAATTAGGAAGAAACCAAAATTTAAATACGCTTCTTTACCCGCAATAATTGGGTCATAATTAGAGCTTTCTGGATTCATTATATCAACTGCCATCCAATGATAAGTATGGTTTCCAAACAAGTGAAATCCGCCTGTAATAATGATGAGAAAGATAACCGCTGAGACATAGGGCAAAAATGATCCAATACACATTAAAACTCTTTTTATAAGAACAGACCATCCGACTTCGGCGACATATTGAAGTGCTAGAAAGAATACAGATAGCAATGAAGCTCCTAAAAAGAAAATAGAAGCGACTAAAAGACTTGACCAAGGTCTTTGTTCTTTTGCATGAAGCGCATGAACAGTATCTTGAATAACATGCTCAAGATCGTGTGCCTCAAACATTTCTTCATAAGAAAAATGCAAATTAAACTTCTCTTCAATAGCATGGTATAAGTTAGAAAAATGAGCTTCGTGTCCATGAACATTTTCTTGTCCCTCATAATACTTATCATTTGAGTCAATGTAAGCTACATTAGACTCGTAATCGGCATGAACAAGATGATTTGTGTGCACTTGACTCTGTAAGACTTCGAAATGTAATTCCTCTGCTAAAAAACGAACCTCGTGACCTACTTCGTCGTCTGAATAGTAACCAGCACCTTGAATAAAACCATAGGAAAGTGCAGCTAACCCAAAAATCATGAGTAGCAAGGAAAGAATCTTTGTATTTTTAGTAACCGTATACATTCCGTTTCTTATTAGAATTATTAGTTTGATACCTTTTGAAGGGCGTGGACATAGTGAACAATTTTCCAACGCTCAGTCTTAGAAAGTTGACTTGCATGAGGTCCCATCGCATTCAATCCATAGGTTAGAGCATGAAATATATGGCCATCAGTCAATTCACTCATGGTCGCGCCTGATCTCCGTGGAGCTACATTATCTGCATAAGATGGAATACCACCATATACGGGATGAGAAATAGACCCTTTCCCATTTCCATTGGCTCCGTGACAGTGCTTACAAAACATCTCAAATAAAGCTTTTCCTTCTAAAAGGATTAAATCGTCGAGAACCAAAGGATTCTTTAATTTTTTTCCTGCCCTCAAATAATCTTCGAGACTACTGTCATATTCAAAAGGAGTAAAACCTCTAGGGATACTTCCTTTGACCCCTAATTGAGAAGTAATACCATTTTCAAAAACAGGATTTTCAGAATAGGTTTCATAAGAAGGTGAGCGATACATATTTGGCATAAATTCGTAACCCGGATTAGAACCGTCTGCTCCGCATGATTGGAGAAATACACCTGCTATTAATGCCACTAAGCTGACATATGCGATTTTTATTCCGTTTTTCATTGTATAGAACTTTAGTCTATTAATTCATCTTTCACTTCAATGGCGCCCGTCTCTTTCATTAATGAGATAATTTCAAATTCATTGTCTTTGACAAGAATTTCCATAAGAAATTTATCGTCCGTTGTTCTTGGATCTGGGCTTGAAGCAGAAGATCCAGGGAAAAGCTGACATCTAACTAGATACGTAATAACCATTAAGTGGGAGGCAAAAAAAACTGTAATTTCAAAAGCAATAGGGACAAATGCGGGCAAGTTATCTAAGAGTGTAAAGTTTGGTTTTCCACCAATAATCATTGGCCAATCAATGATCATCATATACCACATCATTAAAAGTCCTAAGAAAAGGCCAATACAGCCATAAATAAATGCGGTTATTGCAAGTCTAGTCGGTTTTAATCCCATTGCATGGTCAAGACCATGAATTGGAAAGGGGGAATATACTTCGTCTACATGAAGTCCTTTTTCGCGAATATCCTTCACTGCTTGAAGGATTACATCGTCATCGTCGTATATGCCGTAAATAACTTTTTTACTCATTGTGATTTTTTTTACTTTGGGAACTGGAAGATTTGACGATAGTTTTCAATTCTGCCTGAGCAATAACTGGGAAAGTTCTAGCATAGAGTAAAAATAAGACGAAAAAGAATCCTATTGTTCCTATAAAAATTCCCATATCAACGAACGTAGGAGAGAACATCGTCCAAGAAGAGGGGAGATAATCTCGGTGAAGTGAAGTAACGATAATCACAAAGCGCTCAAACCACATTCCAATATTTACAACAATAGAAATAAAGAAAGTGAAGGCAATACTAGTTCTAAGTTTTTTGGACCACATAAACTGTGGCGAGAATACATTACATGTCATCATCGCCCAATAGGCCCACCAATAGGGACCAGTTGCTCTATTTAAAAAAGCATACTGCTCAAATTCTACACCGGAGTACCACGCAATAAATAATTCTGTGATGTAAGCCACACCCACTATAGAACCCGTAACCATAATCACGATATTCATATATTCGATATGTTTAATCGTAATGTATGACTCCATGTAAACTACTTTACGCATAACTAATAACAATGTTTGCACCATCGCAAAACCAGAAAAAATAGCTCCTGCAACAAAATAAGGAGGGAAAATGGTGGTATGCCAACCTGGAATTACAGAAGTTGCAAAATCCATGGATACGATAGTATGAACAGAGAGAACCAAAGGAGTAGCTAATCCAGCTAAAACAAGGGATAACTCTTCAAAGCGTTGCCAATGCTTTGCTCTACCAGACCAACCAAAAGACAATATTGTGTATACTTTTTTTGTAAGAGTTTTCTTTGCTCGATCACGAATCATAGCAAAATCAGGAATTAAACCCATATACCAAAATACAAGAGAAACAGTGAAGTAAGTAGAAATCGCAAAAACATCCCACAAAAGTGGAGAGTTAAAGTTAACCCAAAGTGATCCAAAATTATTTGGAAGTGGAAAAACAAAATAAGCTAACCAGGGTCTCCCCATGTGAATTAGTGGGAAAAGAGCAGCTTGCATAACTGCAAAAATAGTCATCGCTTCAGCGGAACGATTTATAGATAAACGCCATTTTTGTCTAAAAAGTAATAATACAGCCGAAATAAGAGTTCCAGCATGACCAATACCAACCCACCAGACGAAATTTGTAATATCCCAAGCCCAGCCTACTGTCTTGTTTAAACCCCAAACTCCGATCCCCGTTCCAATAGTGTACACCATGCAACCTGCTCCCCATAAAAATGCAAGTAGAGCAGTTAAAAACAATGCCCACCACCATTTATTTGCAGATCCTTCTATTGGTCGCGCTACATCTTCAGTGATATCATGTAATGACTTATCATCTAATATTAAGGGCTCTCTGATGGGCGATTCGTAATGCATTTTTATATCTAATTAAATTTATGCCTTATTTCGTATTTTAGTCTGATACCATACAGAAGGTTGGGTATTTAACTCTTCAAGAAGATGATACGATCTAGGATCTCTTGCTTTTGCATACACCTTGCTACTTTTGTCTAGACCATCTCCAAAGACCATTGCACCAGTATCACAAGCAGTAGCACATGCGCAGTCTACTTCTCCGTCTTCTAATTTCCTTCTTTCTTTTTTGGCATCCAATTTCGCCTTTTGGATATTTTGAATGCACATCGAGCATTTCTCCATTACCCCTCTAGAACGAACAGTTACATCAGGATTTAAGACCATCTTCCCAAGGTCCTCATTCATATAAAAGTCGAACTCATCGTTATCAGAATAGTTAAACCAATTGAATCGACGAACTTTGTAAGGACAATTGTTTGCGCAATATCTAGTCCCCACACATCTATTATAAGTCATGTGATTCAAGCCTTCTCTAGAATGTGTGGTTGCAGCCACGGGACAAACGGTCTCACAAGGAGCGTGGTTACAATGCTGACACATTACGGGCTGAAAAACAACTTCAAGTGACTCCGAAGTGGAAGCAACTTCCATTGCTAAAAACTTATCTATGGACGAAATTTCTTCTTCGTCAGCAACTTCTTCAGTCATATCAGATGAATAATATCGATCAATACGTAACCAGTGCATATCTCTGGATTTTCTAATTTCTGCCTTCCCGACCACCGGTACATTATTTTCTGCGTGACAAGCAATAATACAAGCCCCACAACCGGTACAACTGTTTAAATCAATAGAAAGATTCCACCAGTGGACATCGCGGTCATGTTCTTCCCAAAGTGTAATTTTCTCAGGCTCTTGGGGACCTTTATGAGTTTCGAGCATCATTTGCTCATTTCCTGCTCTAGGATCTTGATTGAACTCTGAAAGTGTTGTTTCTTTCACAATTCGGTCTCTCCCCATCATAGTATGATGCAGCTGAGTACAAGCGAATTCGTGCACTGTATCTTCTACTTTACTGAGTGATACGCCAGAGAAAGTAGACTGAAACTCTTTTGCCAATACAAAGGCGTTAACACCAATTCCATCGCCTGCTTTACCTGATCCATTTCGTCCATAACCAATTGCCAAACCAACTGTTTTGTATGCCTGACCAGGTTGAATTAATACCGGAACTCGAATAGTCTTACCGTCAATGGTCATATCCACTATATCGCCATCTAGGGCTCCGTTAGAAACATATTCATTATTAAGACCTATTTCTTTAGCAAAACGAGGGGAAATCGTTAAATAATTATCCCAGGTAGTTTTAGAAATTGGGTCAGGGAGTTCCTGAAGCCAAGGATTATTAGCAAATTCACCCGAACCAATACCTATTTTACTATACAGAACCAAATCAATAGCATCGGAAGATAAATTCGTTAAGGGTTTAACAGTACTGCGTATAGAAGATTTAAATGTGACCGACTTTTCTTTTGTACTCAATATGTGAACTCCGTCGTGAAGAGCAGAATTCCATGAAGTAGAACCTAAAATATTATTTCGCCAATAGTCTTGCAAGAAGTTGTAATAATCATCTCCTAATCCCGTCCAAGACATTAAAGAGACTTGTGCCTGGCGGGTATTAAATAGGGGATGAATGGTGGGTTGAACAAGAGCATATATTCCTGTGTAAGGATTTGCATCATTCCAACTTTCAAGATAATTATGATCGGGACAAACAAAATTCATTTGGGCAGCAGTCTCATCTAACTTTTCTGCAAAGGAAACGGATAAATCTACTTTGCTAAGCCCCTGTTTAAATTCTTCTGCTTGAGCGAGATTATATGCAGGATTAACATTGTAAGCAATGAGTGAACCAACTTGCCCATTATTCATGTCATGAATAAGCGCTGTAATGTCTTGGTCTTTACCTTGTTTTAAATTTGATTGTATCGAAAAATCAATTGTTTTCCCAGTGTTGTCAAGCAAATCATTTATTGCATTCACAATCAAGTGAATATGAATATTATTTCCACCAGCAATGACAAGAGACTTCCCTTTGGCATTCCAAAGATCATTTGCCATTTTCTTCAGTGTATTCGAATGATCTGATAAAGCAACTTTAACTGAACTTACTCCAGCCTTCAACGAAAGTAGATTATACAAATTGAGAAGGACAACACCCATTTCAGAAGCCTTCACTGGAGTCCTATAATCTGCATTGGCGCCTGTAAGAGACAAATTAGACTCAAATTGGTAGTGACGCGACATTGATCCGTTATTTGGATTTCTTCTAGCCGCAAAGCTTTTTCCGTGACCTGCGTCTAACCAATTTCCCAAAAAGTCTGCAGCAAAAGAAGCGACTACATCTGCCTTCTCAAAACGATAAGTAGGAATAACTCTCCTGTTATAACTTTCTAAATTTGCGTCTAACATGGCTGAAACAGACATTACATCATACACAACATGTTTGGCTTTATATTTTTTAACAAAAGCTTTAATAACAGAATTTGTAGAGGGAGAAATTACGGAGGAACTTAAAATTACTATTTCCTTTCCCGAAGTTTTCACATCATTGAATCCCTGAATAATTTTTTTATCCACACGAGACCAAGAACTTGTCTCGCCATTGTCCATTGGCTCCTTCAATCGAGAAGTATCATACAAATTCAAAACAGAAGCTTGAACTCTAGCGTTAATACCTCCATATTCACACAAATCATTCGTCTTTAAGAAAATTGGACGCCCTTCTCTATTCTTAATCAATAAGCTAGCAAAATCATTTCCATCGTAAAAACTAGAAGCATACCAATTGGCAATACCGGCGATTGTTTCTTCGGGCTTGACAACATAGGGAATAACTTTTTGAATGGGGGTTTCACATGCGGCTAGAGAGGCTGCTGCCGTACTAAATCCTAAAAACTTCAAAAAATCACGACGAGAAGTAGAAGACTCAGATAATTTATCGTCATCGCCTAAAAAAGCTTCAGTGGGCAATTGATCAGCAAACTCTTTTTCTTGGAGAAGATCCAATTTGGGATTATTTGCTAATTGACCTAAACCCTGGAAATATGTTTTATTTTTAGCCATCTGATTATTTCCTTTTCAAATTAGTAATGACATTTACCACACTCCAGACCACCTATTTTCTCAGCGGTCATATCCTCACCATGATATTTTTTCACCCAATTTTCATTTAAATCATGATAATAGGGATTGTCTAAATCTACTTTAGTTTCTCTGTGACAATCTATACACCAACCCATTGTTAAAGGGGAATATTGTTCAACAACAGACATCTCCTCAATGGGTCCATGACATGTTTGACATTCTACCCCGGCCACATTGACATGTTGTGAGTGATTGAAATAAGCCAAATCAGGCAAATTGTGAATGCGAACCCATTTAATAGGCTTTTGCTCATATCCTTCAATATAGGTTTTGGATTCTGGATCAAAACCAATAGCATCGTATATCTTTGAAATTTCTTCAGTTCCAGAAATTGTTCCGGAATTGATATAAGTATGACAATTCATACACACATTTGCAGAAGGAACTCCTGCAGACTTACTGTGTCTTGCCCCGGAATGACAATAATTACAGTCTACACCATTTTCACCAGCATGAATTTTATGAGAAAAAGCGATTGGCTGTTCGGGTTGATATCCTTGTTGGACTCCAACAGCTAGCAACTCATTCCATGCTAATCTACCTCCACTAAAAATTAAAAAGAGACAAATTAATACAATCACTACAGGAGTAGCTTTTAGCCAAATCATAACACTTTTAAACAAACCAAAGGTATCTTGACCTTGGGCATCTTTTAGAGAGTTTTTGATACCGGAGAGAACTAGACCAAATAAAACAAGAATAGCGAGAACGATTAAAAGGACAATTCGAGGATCCGTGGGTTCAGCGTGAGGAAGTCCATCTAAACCGCCGGATACAGCTACTACTTCAGGAGGTCCCACTTCAATATAGGCCATGATGTTGATAAGGTCTTCATCAGAAAGATAAGTAAAAGCCGACATGGCAACTTTGTTGTACTCCTCGTATACTGCAATGGCTTGTTCATCTCCACTAGCAATTAATGCAGATGAATTTCTAATCCATGAGTACAACCATTCTGTTGAATACTTTTCTATGGTATGAGCACCCAAACCAGGCCCAACAAGCTTTTTGTTTTCTGGACCTGCATAATGACAAGAAGCACAGTTACTTGAAAATAGACTTTCTCCTAATTCCACACTTTGAGCAAAACTAAAATTGAATGTACCAATAAATAAGAGGGCCAAAATAGCTAAATACTTAGGCTTGTATAACTTACATAATTGTCTTATCATAATGGGTGCACTTTCCAGCATTTAAAGTACTTTTTTATCGAATACAAAAATAACAATTTACTGATTTAGCTAGTACGCTTAAGCCCATAAATTAATTAGTTTATAATGATTCTAAATTAATCATGTTTACGGTATTAGTTTTTAATTACATTTGTAGTAAAACAGAGCCCATGAAATTTAATTTGTTATTATTTTTTATCATTATTATTTCGCTTGAATCGACAGCACAGAACTTTGATTCGGACTATGAAATCCTTAAAGATACCTCAGAAAATGTGCTAAATTTTGTCAACACCTTTCGGGTAGATGATTTATTGAGTAAGAAAAAAAGAAGTGCTGAAAAAAAAATAAGAGCATATAGAATTCAGCTATTTTCAGGACTAAGAAGTGGGTCTAACCAGACAAAAATTATATTCAAAAAACTATATCCAGAAATTATTGTAGAAAACTCTTATGAACAACCTTACTTTAAGACTAAAGTAGGTGCTTTTAGAACTAGGATGTCGGCAGAAAAAAAATTAATTGAATTTAAAAAATATTTTAAATCAGCGTTTATATTTGAGGAAGACATCGCAATAGACAAACTATGAGTTGTAAAAAAAACAGGAAAATACTGGTTTTTTTAATTTGGTTGATAGCGTTGCAAATCGATTATCACCTTTACAAGGATCTTTTTACTTCTATCTGTTCGTAACCTTCAATAATATCACCAATCTTAACATCATTGAACTTATCAATATTTAAACCACACTCATAGCCTTTGGAAACATCTTTCACATCATCTTTAAATCGTTTTAAGGAACCTAAGGCTCCTGTATAAACAACTACTCCATCACGAATAAGACGTACATCAGTTCCTCTTGTGATTTTACCATCTAATACATAGCAGCCAGCAATCGTTCCGACTTTCGAAACCTTGAAAGTCTCTCTTACTTCAATATTACACACGACAACTTCTTTGGTCTCGGGAGAAAGCATACCTTCCATAGCTTCCTTTACTTCATTTATAGCATCGTAGATAATAGAGTATAACCGTACATCAATCTGTTCTTTTTCGGCCAATTTTCTTGCGGAAGTTGACGGTCTAACTTGAAAACCAATAACGATGGCATCTGATGCAGTCGCTAATAGAATGTCAGATTCAGAAATTTGCCCAACTGCTTTATGAATAATATTCACCTGTATTGAATCTGTAGAAAGTTTTTGAAGAGAATCAGATAGTGCCTCAATAGAACCATCAACATCTCCTTTCAATATAATATTTAACTCTTGGAAATCTCCTAAAGCAAGCCTTCTACCAATTTCGTCAAGAGTCAAATGCTTTTGTGTTCGAATACTTTGCTCTCTTTGGAGTTGGGTTCGCTTTAATGCAATAGATTTTGCTTCTCGCTCATCTGTCATAACATTAAAATTATCTCCCGCTTGAGGTGCACCACTTAGTCCCAAAATACTAACCGGTGAGGACGGTCCTGCTGCTGCAACATTATTTCCACGCTCATTAAACATAGCTTTAATCTTTCCAGTAAAGTGACCTGCTAATAGAAAGTCGCCAACTTTTAGTGACCCTGACTGAACAAGCATAGTAGTAACAAAACCTTTCCCTTTATCTAATGAAGCTTCAATAATCGAACCGATTGCAGGCTTTTCAGGATTTGCCTTTAAATCTAGCATCTCTGCCTCGAGCATCACTTTTTCTAAAAGCTCTTCTACTCCATCTCCTTTTTTTGCTGAAATATCATGAGATTGAAATTTCCCTCCCCAATCTTCAACCAACAAATCCATTGCGGCTAATTGCTCTTTAATTTTATCAGGATTAGCATTAGATTTATCAATTTTATTTATGGCAAAAACTATGGGAACCCCTGCAGCCTGAGCATGAGAAATGGCTTCTTTAGTTTGGGGCATGATATCATCATCAGCAGCGATTACAATAATAACAATATCTGTTACTTGAGCACCTCTTGCTCGCATGGCTGTAAAGGCTTCGTGACCTGGTGTATCAATAAATGTAATTCTTTTTCCACTCTTTAAACCAACTTCATAAGCTCCAATGTGCTGAGTAATCCCTCCGGCCTCACCTGAGATTACATTAGCATGTCGAACATAATCAAGCAAGGAGGTTTTACCGTGATCTACATGCCCCATGACTGTAACGATAGGAGATCTAGCTACTAAATCTTCTGGTTTATCAATCACCTCAATGATAGACTCTTGCACTTCAGCACTTACAAATTCAACTTCAAAACCGAATTCATCGGCAACAATAGTCAGGGTTTCTGCATCTAATCTTTGATTCATGGTAACCATGATACCCAACATCATGCACGAAGATATAATTTGGGTTACGGGAACTTCCATCATCGTTGAAATCTCATTGACTGTAACAAACTCTGTTACCTTAATTACCTTACTTGCTTCGTCAGCTGAAATTTGATCTTGCGCGTCTTGCTCTCTCCTTTCGTCTCTTTTAGATCGTCTATGTTTGGACCCTTTTGACTTACCTTTTCCAGTAAGTTTATCCAAAGTCTCTGCAATTTTCTTTTGAATCTCTTCCTCTGTAGGTTCAACCTTTGCTACCTTGGATTTTTTACCAGGCTTGCTTGTAAACTTACCCTTCCCAATTTTACTAGGTCCTTTTCCAATTTTATTTCCAACAGCAGGGTCGTTTATTCTTTTTCTTTTCTTTTTATTGTCTTTATTCCCGGATGGATTGCTTGACGAAGCGACTTTTTTCTTCTTTGGTTTTGCAAACTTACTCAAATCTATTATCTGCCCAGTTAACTTAGGACCAGATAACGTTGTGGACTTTGCTCTTAATATTTCCTTGGTTTCAGACTCATTCGGTTCTTCTATAGAAATTGCTTCTGGACGATTAAGTTTTTCTACCTTTATCTGAACAATACTAGAATCTTTTACAGAAACATTAACATCAATTTTTCCAATTTGCTTCGGACTTGAAACTGAACCTTTCGCCTTTATAACTTCTTCTGATTTTTCTTTAAAAATGACTTTTGATGTAATATTTGAATCTGTTAGAGACTCCGTTTTTTTGGTTTCGGTTGGTCCAGCAACTATTGGAGTAACTATATTTTCTGAAAACCCCTGCTCATTGTTCTTTTTGGGTAGGTCTTTTACATTTTCAGACTCAACTTTTTTTACTTCAGTAGAAACCTTTACTTGAGGGTTCACATCTATTTTACCGACTATTTTAGTACCAGAAATAGGGGCTTTGGCTTTGATTACATATTCCGATTTTTTGATTGCGACTGCTTTTATTGCTTCCTTTTCTTCTCTTCGTGCCTGCGATACTTCAGCGGAAAGCTTATGCTGCTCAACATCCGCATTAAACTCTTGCTTCAATAATTGATAAGCATCTGG
>TARA_B110000444_G_scaffold23689_1_pt1 | contig 11858 bp, 10 predicted proteins | sample TARA_B110000444 | Tara Oceans TARA_B110000444 (sample SAMEA4398370) | marine metagenome | biome: Polar Biome; feature: [SRF] surface water layer (ENVO:00010504); material: water (ENVO:00002006), including particulate matter (ENVO:01000060) such as... | depth 5 m | reverse complement strand
CGTTTTTTTCATGGCATGCTGAATGAGAATATCTATCTAGCGCCTTCTGCCTTTGAAGCTGGCTTCATATCTTCAGCTCACACAGATAAGGAAATAAATATAACACTGAAGGCTACTGAAAAAGTTTTCTCTTTACTGGAGAGTTGAACCTTTAGGCATCTTCATAAAATTTTGATTAGCCGTCATAAAGGTCTTTAATAATTCTAATCTATCGAGCGGCTCATCAATCTCAAGATAGATCTGTCGCTGAGATAATTCAATAGGAAGTATTTCTGCCAACCTATATCCAACCCATGAAGCATCATTAAAATCTTTTTTTACAGATGCATATAGTTCTGAGAATTCATTCAGAATAGTCTCAAGTATTGCAGATAACGTTACATATCCCTCGGGGAGTAATAGTTTTTTTTCAGGCTCCAGTATCTCAATCTCACCCATATTCAGGCCATTTTCATCTGTATAATGACTAGTGAGTATAAATCGTTCCTTCCCAATTACTTTTAATCCTAATACGCCATCAGAACCTTGATCCCAATCAACAATTTGAGCTAATGTACCTATTTTAGAAAAGTTATTTATATCATTAGTTGATGATGGTTTATTAAGGATAATTCCAAATAACTGATCTGAAGCCATACAGCTACTCACCATATCCAAGTATCTCCTTTCAAATACTCTCAATGAAAGTGGGCCACCTGGAAATAAAATAGTTTGCAAAGGAAACAGAGATATTTTCATATTAATCCATCATATTTAATAAAGTTATAGTCAAACTTGTAATTTCTTCAATTGTGCTATCAATAAATCTTTTGCTCCACAAAAATCACCGTTACTCATAAAAATTAATACATCATCCCCTCTTAATACTGAGGTAAGTTTTTCTACCAATACATTGATATTATTAGTTATTTGCATAGCATTATTATCAAATAAATCTTGCTTTTCTAGTAAACATTCGATTTTGCTAGATTGAAAAAAAATAATGTGCTCAGCGCCTTTTACTGACTCTAATAATTTAGAATTATGCTGCCCTGAAACCATAGTGTTTGATCGCATTTCTATTGCTAGGATAATTCGCTTATAACTATGATCTTCATAAACAGCTTCGATAGTTTTCTTTATTGACGTTGGGTGGTGTGCAAAATCATCATATATTGTGATATCAGAAATTGTGATTAATTTTTCTAAACGTCGTTTTACCCCTTTATAATTTAACAATGATTTTAGAGAGCTAGCAGGAGAAATCCCTATCGAATTTGCTGCAGCAATCGCAGCCAGAGCATTTTCTATATTATATGAACCATGCATATTCCATGCACTACTATAAGATTTAGTATTTTTGTGTTTAATAGAGATATTATTTTTATTATTTTTACTAGCAACCCAATCTTGACAACCTTTAAGGCCAAAAGATTCTGTAGTTGTCCATTTACCTAACTTTATTACATCATGAATATTGTCATCAGATCCATTGAATATAATTTTTCCTGATTGAGGAGTAATCCTAACTAATTGATGAAATTGCCACTTTATTTCATCTATATTGTTATAAATATCAGCATGATCAAATTCTAAATTATTCATAATAGTAATTGTTGGTTGGTAATGAATAAATTTAGGTCGTTTATCAAAAAAAGCTGTGTCATATTCATCTGCTTCAATAATAAAATATTTTGAGTCGCCTATTTTAGCTGATGAGTTAAAGTTCTTAGGAATTCCCCCTATTAAATAACTTGGTGAATAACCATTATTTTCGAGTATCCAAGACAACATGCTTGTTGTGGTAGTTTTACCATGTGTACCTGCAACAGCGATAACAAAACGATCTTTTAAGATATTCTCTGAAAGCCATTGCGGGCCAGATTTAAAAGGTATTTTCTTATCCAGCATAGATTCTATAACTGGATGACCCCGAGTCATCACATTGCCTATAATTAAACAATCTGGATCCCTATTTAGTTGCGAAGGATCATAATTTTCATCAACATCTATATTCAAATGCTTCAGTGCATCACTCATAGGAGGATAGAAATTTTGATCACTGCCTGTCACTTGATGACCCAAAGATTGAGCCATAGATGCGATACCAGTCATAAAAGTTCCACAAATTCCAAGGATATGAATATGCATATATTATTAACTGGTTGATTCCAAGTAATTCAATATATTGGCCTGAAATATAAACTGTATGAGTAATGCAATAATAGCGATGATAATGCCAAAAAAACGGCTCTTCCCTATAGCAGAACTAATTAAATGCCCTTCAACTGGCACTGACCACAACATAATAAAACTAGCTAATAACCCTGCAAGATTGATTCCAATAAAAGGTGCGAATAAAATAAATTCAAGAACAAATATGATCGTAATCAAGGAACCGCAAGCAATTATGGCACTGAAAGTTTGTAATATACGTCCAATAAAACCATAGCTGATTAAAATCGCCCCATAAAAAGAAATGCCTAAAAAATAACCCAGAAAATTAATCCATGGACTCTGATTTGATGAATTATCAATTAAAAATAATACTCCTGAAGAAGAGATCAATAATAATCCCAATGAAAAAATAAAAACTAGCAAAGAGGATGGGATTGCATCTGCCCCTTTTCGTAACATGATCATGTCTAAAAAACTTCGTATTAATTGCTTCATTCTTTTCTCAAACATTTATAATTAATTCACGTATTATCACATGATATGTTGCAAAAAATCCTCATTTCTTAACATGATTGAATCTCAACTATTTGAATCAAACATCCCCTCAGAGGTAATAAAAAATATCGAGAGTCAAGATTATCTTGCTATTGATACTGAATTTATGAGGGAAAAAACTTTTTTTGCCCAATTATGTCTTATCCAAGTTGGCCTACCTAGTTCTATATATTGTATAGATGCTCTGCTTAATTTAGAGCTAGAGAAATTCTGGGAATCGGCCTCTAAAAAAAAGTGGGTAATTCATTCTGCAAGACAAGATCTTGAGGTTATCTACCAAACTTCAAATATACTTCCAGTTAATCTCTTTGATACTCAAATTGCATCAGGTATTCTTGGTTACGTGCCTCAAATTGGTTATGCCTCTTTAGTGGAGAATCTCTTCGGGGTAACTTTGGAAAAAAATCAAACCCGAGCTAATTGGTCAAAAAGACCATTCACCAAAGAAATGCTAAAGTACGCAGCTGAAGATGTTGAATATTTACTGGAATCTCATGAAATATTAACCGAAAGACTTCAACGACTAGGGCGAATTACATGGGCAGAAGAAGATTCAAATATCTTAATTAACAAAGATATCTTCAAAGCATCAACTAAAAATGCAGCTGATAGAATCAGAGCAATTCAATATCTCACGGGTAAGGAGAAAAAAGCTGCATACCTTATTGCTGGATGGAGAGAAGAACGAGCCATAACCAAGGATTTGCCTAGAAAATGGATTTTAAGTGATAAAACCATAATAGATATAGCAACTATGGGTATAAAAGAAATAAACGATCTAAGAAAAGTTAAAAATTTGTCAGCATCTTTCATCAGTCATTACAACGAGGAAATACTTAATTTACTAGAAGCTTCATCAAGTGACCATGAAAACTATATTGCACAATTAAAAATAACTGAGCAACAAAAAAAAATAGTAAATGAGATGTCAAAAACTATAAAAGAAGCGAGTGAAAAACTTGAAATTTATCCAGAAATTTTAGCCTCTAAAAAAGAATTAAAAGCATTAGTTTGTGGAAATATAAATTCTCGCGTCATTAACGGATGGAGGAAAAATATAATAGGAAATAAATTACTTAATTTAATGCCTTAATAAATATTATCAATCTTAATACTATAAAGCATCGATCAAGCGCTGATAAACCTCATCCATAGATCCCTCAGCATTAACCTTCTTTAGTTGATCTCTTTTTAAATAATAAGCAACTAATGGTTCTGTTTGATCCCGGTATATCTCTAATCGATTAACAATTGTATTCTCATTATCATCTTTTCTCTGAACTAACTCACCGCCCGCCTCAATACATGCATTCAATTCTTCTTTTCTAGAAAAATAAATATTCAATAGCTTACCAGTAATTGAGCATGTTCTTCTGCCCACAATACGCTTCATCAGAATATCATGATCTACGTCCATTAATATCACTCGATCGAGTGGTTTACCTAACTTTTGCAATAATAAATCTAAATCCTCAGCTTGTTTGGTTGTTCTTGGAAAGCCATCAAGAATAAAACCTTTATCAGTGTCATCCTTCGTTAACCGTTCACTAATTATCCCAATCATTATTTCATCTGAGACAAGTTTTCCTAATTCCATAACTTCCTTAGCTTTGACTCCAAAGCTAGATTTAGCTTTTACTGCAGCACGTAACATATCGCCGGTAGAGATTTGAGGAATATTTTTATCATCCATTAATCTTTGTGCTTGAGTTCCTTTACCAGAACCGGGTGCACCCAAAAAAACAATTCTCATTTTTTATCCTTTATTCGAAAATATCAAACCCAATACATTGGCGACTAAAATTACCGATAAACTATCTAATGGTCAATCCTAAAAATCAGGCTTGCAGTGACGATCACTTGCCATTAAGTTATCATAGATGACAATTTATTAATTAATTTAGGTAAAAGTATGACTGCAAAGAATGCATTTTATGCCCAATCTGGAGGGGTTACTGCTGTCATTAATGCCACTGCTTGTGGTGTTATTGAAACAGCCAGGTTACATAAAGATTTTATCTCAAATGTTTATGCAGGTAAAAATGGTATTATTGGTGCGCTTGAAGAAGACATGATAAATACTAACCTCGAATCTAAAAAAACTATAGCAAGTCTCAAGTATTTGCCAGGTGGGGTTTTTGGCTCAGCCCGATATAAGTTAAAAGGTATAAAAGAAAATCGTCAAGAATACGAAAGATTAATCCAAGTTTTCAAAGCTCATAATATTGGATATTTTTTTTATAATGGTGGCAATGATTCTATGGATACCGCTCACAAAGTATCTCTCATAAGCAAAGAAATGGGATACCCCGTTACGTGTCTTGGTATTCCCAAAACAGTTGATAATGATCTACCTATTACTGATAATTGCCCAGGATTTGGGTCGGTAGCAAAATATGTTGCTGTATCTACGCAGGAAGCAGCCATGGATGTCATCTCTATGTCTAAAACCTCAACAAAAGTTTTCATAATGGAGGTCATGGGTCGGCATGCAGGATGGATTGCTGCTGCAGGTGGCTTAGCAAAAAAACATCCGGATGATGCACCGCATATTATTTTATTTCCAGAAGTAGCATTTGATAAAAGAATTTTTTTAAAGCATGTAAAAGAATGCGTTAAAAAACATGATTACTGTGTCATTGTCGCGAGTGAGGGCGCTCGCTATGCTAATGGTAAGTTCTTAGCTGAAACAGGAACAAAGGATGCATTTGGGCATGCGCAACTGGGTGGCGTTGCTTCTGTTTTAGCTGACATGGTCTCGCAAAATCTTGGATTTAAATATCATTATGCAATTGCTGATTACCTCCAGCGCTCAGCCAGACATCTCGCTTCCGCGGTAGATGTAAAGCAAGCATATGCGGTGGGAAAAGCAGCGGTAGAGATGGCGATAAAAGGTCAAACTGCGATGATGCCTGTAATCAAAAGAATATCGGATAAGCCATATAAATGGAAGATTGAACAAGCTCCATTGTCCAGAGTAGCAAATAAAGAGAAAATGCTGCCCAAAAGATTTATAGCAAAGGATAATTTCTCAATAACACCAGCATGTAGGCGTTATTTATTACCCCTAATCCAAGGTGAAGATTATCCTCCATACAGCGAAGGATTACCAAAAAAAGTAACTCTGAAGAATATCTCTGTTCCTAAGCTATTAAATAATAGTTTTGTGGTATGATTGCGTGCGAAAAAATAAATAAACATATTTTTCACAACTTAAGTATCAATTGTGAATAGTCAACAACATTATACATTCTGTAAAAATATACTGGGAGAACAACAATGACGGATGACTTTGCCCTATGGTTAGCTATATCAGCTGGCGTATTAGCAATAATTTATGGTGCTATATCAGCACGGTGGATAGTGAAGCAACCCGCTGGAAATGAGCGCATGCAAGAGATTGCTCAAGCTATTCAGGAAGGTGCTAATGCTTATATGAATCGACAATACTATACAATTGGTATAGTTGGTGTCGTACTTTTCGCCTTACTGGCTTATTTTATCGATCTACCAACAGGCATCGGTTTTGCTATTGGGGCAGTATTCTCAGGATTAGCTGGTTATATTGGTATGTTTGTATCAGTTCGAGCAAACGTAAGAACGGCAGAAGCAGCTCGAATTGGTGTTAATCCTGCATTAAATATCGCATTCCGTGGCGGTGCAATTACTGGACTATTAGTTGTTGGTTTAGGTCTACTTGGCGTAGCTGGTTATTATCTCATTCTTATGAATATGGGTATGTCATCAGACAAAGCCATTCATTCATTGGTTGGATTGGCTTTTGGTGGCTCATTAATATCTATCTTTGCTCGACTAGGTGGAGGCATCTTTACAAAAGGTGCTGATGTAGGAGCCGATCTAGTGGGCAAAGTTGAAGCTGGAATACCAGAAGATGACCCAAGAAATCCTGGTGTTATTGCTGATAATGTTGGCGATAACGTTGGTGATTGTGCCGGTATGGCAGCTGACCTCTTTGAGACTTATGCGGTAACCATAATAGCTACAATGTTATTAGGCTCTTTGCTTGTATCGGAATATGGTAATGCTATGGTCCTATACCCATTGGTTCTTGGTGCTGTATCTATCGTTGCTTCCATTATAGGGACATTCTTTGTAAGCACATCAGATGGCGGAAAGGTAATGGGTGCTCTTTATAAAGGCATGATCGTTTCAGCAGCTCTTGCAGCAATCGTATTTTATCCTGTCACCAACATGATGATGATGTCGACAGGAAATGCTTCTGGGATATATGGCTCAGCTCTTATCGGTCTCGCACTGACTGCAGCAATGGTCATTATTACGGAATATTATACCAGTACAGAATACGCGCCAGTTAAGACAATTGCTGAGGCATCTCAAACTGGTGACGCCACTAATATAATTGCTGGTCTGGGCATCTCAATGAAAGCCACCGCAATGCCAGTAATTGCAGTTTGCGCAAGTATATGGGGTGCGTTTGAACTGGCGCCTGAAGGTGATTCTATGGCAGGGCTGTATAATATCGCAATTGCAGCCACTTCAATGCTTTCGATGACAGGTGTCATCGTTGCTCTTGATGCTTTTGGCCCGATTACTGATAATGCTGGTGGTATAGCTGAAATGTCAGAATTACCATCAGAAGTTAGGACAATAACTGATCAACTTGATGCAGTTGGTAATACTACAAAAGCGGTTACTAAGGGATATGCGATTGGTTCTGCAGGTCTTGCCGCATTGGTATTATTCGCTGATTACACCAATGCTTTAGAAGTGGCAAATATCTCAGTTAACTTTGACTTATCTGATCATCTTGTCATCATCGGGTTATTCTTAGGCGGCTTGGTTCCGTTTCTTTTTGGCTCAATGGCAATGGAAGCAGTTGGTAGAGCGGCAAGTGAAGTGGTAACTGAGGTTAGAAGACAGTTCAAAGAAATCCCAGGAATAATGGATGGAAGCGGTAAACCAGATTATAGTCGTGCAGTAGATATTCTAACAAAGGCTGCGATCAAGGAAATGATTGTACCATCGTTACTGCCGATTCTAGTTCCAGTTGCAGTGGGATTAATATTAGGTCCAAAAGCACTTGGTGGTGTTCTACTTGGAACTATCATTACAGGTCTATTTTTGGCAATCTCAATGACTACCGGTGGTGGTGCTTGGGATAATGCAAAAAAATACATCGAAGATGGTAATTGTGGAGGAAAAGGATCAGATGCTCATAAAGCAGCTGTGACTGGAGATACAGTAGGAGATCCATACAAAGATACTGCTGGACCAGCTATTAATCCACTTATTAAAATAATTAATATTGTTGCACTACTCATCGTTCCATTGATGTCGTAAAAAACGTAATATTTTAATAAATTGAAACCGCCTAGAGATGGGCGGTTTTTTTTATTTGATTATATAGAAATACTCATTATTAACTGTTCGTATCTTTGCGTTTCTTGTCAAAATTTTTAATGCTAAGAAAAACTAATTGTTTTTATTCTGGTAAGATAAGCAATTATGTCTAATAGTGAAAAATAGGAAAAAAATTGTATAAAAAATTATCACCAAAAGAGTATCTTACGTTAAAAAATAAAGACATAGCATGGCAGTTGTTGGATGTCAGAGAACCTTGGGAAACTGAAATTGCTAATATTTCTGGTTCTTTGAATATACCAATAAATGATATAAATATAAGGATGAACGAAATTGATAGAAGCCACCCAGTAGCTGTTATTTGTCATAGTGGTATTCGGAGTGCAAAAGTAGCGGATATACTCCTTGAAAACTCGTTTCGTGAAGTCGCCAATGTAGAAGGTGGAATTCATGAATGGGCTGAAAATCTTGATCGAACCATCCTCGAAAATTGTCCCATGAAACATGCAGATACAAAAAAAACACTGTATAAATTCTTAATTGACTAAAGATCAATTAAACTTGAACTCATATGAAAATTAAAATTCAATATAAAGCTATAATAATAAGTTTACTCTCCTTGGTGTTAATGGAAATATCCTATTCGGCGTCACTTCTAGAGGTATATCAAAGAGCATTACAAAGTGACCCAATGATTCATGAAGCAGAATCAAGACGTCTAGCAGCACTGGAAGGTGAAACACAAGCAAGAAGCTGGCTTTTGCCAGAATTAAGTGTTGGAAGTCGTTACTCTATAAATAATTTTGATGGTTCATCTGTCGAAGCAGGTGCTGCTGGAAGCATCGCTTCTGTGACCTCGCAATCAAAGAATATCAATACAGGCTGGCAACTTCAATTAACACAATCTGTATTTCAATGGGATAGATGGGTTGGATTAAAGCAAGCTGGAAAGCGGTCGGCAAAAGCTGAGATAGACTACGAAATAGCACAACAAGATCTGATCATTAGGGTTGTCACAAGATACCTAGATGTCCTTGCAGCAGAAGATAATTTAGTGTCTGTAAATAGTAATAAATTATCTATTGCACGTCAGCTAGAACAGGCAAAAAAACGATTTGAAGTTGGTTTGATTGCAATTACTGCTGTGCAAGAATCTCAAGCGGCATATGATCAAATTGTAGCTGGTGAAATAAATGCAAAACGATCATTAGCTACTGCAAGAGAATTACTTAGAGAAATTACAGGTGCTTATCTTCCTAAACTGAATGCACCAGATGATACTCTGCCTCTAAAAACACCTAATCCAGAAGTTGAAGCTGAATGGATAGCTTTAGCCATGCAACAAAACCTCAGGTTAATCTCCAATCGCTTTGACGAGGAGATCGCTAGACACCAGATCTCTTTCGAGAGAACTGGGCATTATCCATCTCTTAATGTGGTGGCAAATCTAGGTGCTCAAGATAGTGATACTGAAGACCAAATAAGAAACTCAATTAATTTCCCTAATATTTCTACAAGCAATCAATCTGACTCTATTACCTTACAAGTATCTATACCATTATATTCAGGTGGAAAAACCTCATCTAAAGTGCAAGAAGCAGTTTATCTGCATAGGGCTAGTAGAGAGAAATTACAACGAGTCGCTAGGGAAACTGAAAGAGAAACCAGGGATACTTATCTTGGTGTGACATCAGAAATTAGTCGGGTAAAGGCTTTAGGTCAGGCAGTTAAGTCCAGCAAAACAGCACTTGAAGCTACTCAAGCAGGATTCGAGGTAGGTACAAGGACTATAGTGGATGTTCTTAATTCGCAATTCGCACTTGAAGCTGCAAATAAAAATCATGCAAAAAGTCGCTATGATTATATTGCAAATGTCTTTCGTCTCAAAAAAGCTGCAGGTTCTCTTAGAGTTCAAGATATAGAGGAAATTGATGTTTGGCTTAAAGAGCGTCCCTCACCAGAAGAAATACTCACTCAATGATAACTAGTAAAATTAAATAGTCTCCTCTTTTAGAATTAAATCCAAGCGTTTCATCAGGCTATCCAAAGCACCTCCGTTAGTAAGCACAATATTTTTTGCTTTATTGCCAATGGCAGCACGTTTATCTTTATTACCATGATAGAAGATAATTTTTTTAGCTAATTCTGCTGCATTCTTTACAATGATAGCAGCATCTTCAATCATAAATAGATTCGCCATATCCTGCTGATCAAACATATGCGTACCAGTTAGAACAGGTAATCCTAATGAAGCAGGTTCTAGAAGATTATGCCCACCAATTGGAACTAAGCTTCCACCAACGAAAGCAATATCACTAGCAGCATAAAGCAGCAGTAATTCTCCCATCGTATCTCCTAAGTATACTTCACAAGATGTTGTGACAATTTTACTGCTTGTTCTAGAGACATAGTTCCAGTGATCTTTTTCTAGTAATTGCTCGACCTTTGTGAATCTTTCTGGGTGTCTTGGGACTATTATGAGTAGCATGTTTTCTACTTTACTTAATATTTCTTTATGCGCGTCCAAAATAATTTTTTCTTCGCCCTCATGAGTACTAGCAGCAATCCATATAGGTCTACCTGGAAACCTATCACGCCTTAGATTAATTCCTCGAGCTCCTATATCAAGTGGCGAATTAAAATCAAATTTTATATTCCCCATTACCCACGTTTTATTCTCATGAGCACCTAGTGACACAAATCTTTCTGCATCAACTGAAGTCTGTGCAGCAATCAAGATTCCATGAGACAAGGTTTCGCGAAATAACGGTATTAAGCGTTTGTAACTTATTAATGACTTGATAGATATTTTTGCACTCACAAGAACTAAAATTATGTTTCGTCGCCCACACTCTCTGTATAAATTAGGCCAAATTTCAGTCTCCATGATCAATGCAATAGAGGGCTTAAGAGCATTAAAAAAATTACTTACCGAAAATGAAGTTTCAAAAGGAATATAACAATGGATGACTTGGTCCTTATATATTTTCTTAACTTGATCAGAGCCAGTCGGAGTAACTGTCGTAATAACGATTTTTTTCTCAGGGAAGCGTTTTCTTAATGCTTTTACCAGTGGAATCGTAGCCTGAACTTCGCCTACTGAAACAGCATGGATCCAGATATTATTTGGATCTAAATTGGGGTAACCCCAACCAAATCGCTGTCCAATTCGATCCCAATATGTTTTATTGAGTATCCCTTTTGTTACCCAATAAAATATTGATATGGGAAACAAGATATAAGTAGCTAGTGCATAAATAAAACGTATCAACACTTTTCCTATTAGAAATATAATTAATTCAAAATTATATTATTTTGAATCAAATTTATGTTTGAAGTTTTTCGATAATTGCAGTGGTTGAGAATCCTTTTTTAAAGCTTAATATTCTAACCTCTCCTCCATTTTGGATCACTTCCTTGCCGCCAATGACATCATCCAAACTATAATCGCCACCTTTTACCAAAACATGAGGTTTAATTTTTTTTATCAAACTAAGAGGCGTTTCCTCAGAGAATGAAATGACCCAATCTACGCATGCTAATCCACTGAGTACCATCATTCTGTCATTTAGTGAATTAATGGGTCGCATTGATCCTTTTAATTGCTTCACTGAATTATCATCATTTACAGCTACAATTAGCCTATCACCCAAACTTTTAGCTTCTTCCAAGTAAGCAATATGGCCAGCATGTAATATATCAAAACAGCCATTAGTCATAATAATCTTTTCTGAATTACGATGACTAAAATTAACTAACTTATTGAGCTGAGATAATGATTGAATTCCTCGATTATCCTCAAA
>TARA_B110000444_G_scaffold161862_1_pt1 | contig 11887 bp, 9 predicted proteins | sample TARA_B110000444 | Tara Oceans TARA_B110000444 (sample SAMEA4398370) | marine metagenome | biome: Polar Biome; feature: [SRF] surface water layer (ENVO:00010504); material: water (ENVO:00002006), including particulate matter (ENVO:01000060) such as... | depth 5 m | reverse complement strand
GAACGAAAAGCATCAACAAACAATTACGCAGATTCTTCACCCCCTGGTGCTGGAGGAAGTGGGATTGCCAGATCTGGTAATGCGTCCATATGAGGTTCTGAAGGCATCATCGCATCGTTTGTTATGAGGAAATCGTCATCCAGTGTTTTTTCTTCTACTCGCAGTGTACGAGCGACAAGTGCTGCTGAAGCCCCAAGAATGAACGCAATGCCTACGATGAGATAAGTCATCCACGAAGCAGCAGGGTCTTCGCCCATGATAGCGAGAGCAGCGTTCCATTCACCATATTCATTTGACCACCCATCGTCATTCGAATCTTCACATCCTTGAACATCTCGAGTCGAGGTTCCAAAGATTTCTGGGCAATCATCTCGCATAGCACCGAGAGGTACGTCTCCAAATCCGTCAGCATCGGTATCTCGCCACTGAAGGGCTTCAGTTGGGAATGAATCAGCAGGCCCGTATGGATGAGCTTCCCAGCCATCTGTTGGGTCCGACCAGCCATCACCATCAGTATCTCTGCATCCAAGTCGATCGAGAATTGATGACCCTCGTGTTGTTGGGCAAGCATCTGCTTCATTTCCATCTTCTTGGTCCCCGAATCCATCACCATCAGTATCTCTCCATTGGGTTGGTTCGTGAATGAAGGCATCTCCTAGATTTGACCAGCCATCGCCATCGGTATCTGGGCAGCCCCAACGGTCTCCGCCTGAACTAGGTCCAACTGAAGTCCCTGGATGAGCAGGGCAAACGTCTGCCGTTGTACCCGAGGGATTGTCACCACGACCATCCCCGTCTGAATCATGCCATTGAGTAGAATCTTCAGGCCATGCATCGGCCATTCCGCCTGGACTGGCTAGCCAGTAAGATGTAGGGTTAGACCAACCATCACCATCTGAATCAGGGCATCCCCATCGATCGAATGTTGACTGTCCTAAGGTGGTTCTACAACCGTCTCCGCGGTATGCTAAGCGCCAAGCTTGGCCGTCAAACCATTCCAAGTTGTCTCCAAATCCATCACCATCTGTATCGTACCATTGGGAAGGATCGCTCGGGAATGCATCTGCGAACCCCTCGGGGTGAGGTATCCAATCTTCTGTTGGATCAGAATATCCATCAGAATCCACATCTCTGCAACCAAGACGATCAAATCTTGAAATCCAGCCACTTTCAACTTCTTCTGCATCTGAATTCGTGCAAACATCGCCTTCGAATCCATTTAGATTGTCGCCATAGCCATCGCCATCTGTGTCTCGATATTGACTTGGAATCATTGGGAAATCATCGACTTGTGTTGCCCCATAGGTTTGATTATCTCCCCAACCATCAAAATCAGTATCTCTGAATTGTGTTGGGTTGTCAGGGAAGTCATCAATGAGATTTGCTCCAATGGTTTGATTGTCTCCGTAACCGTCAAAGTCGCGGTCTCGCCACTGAGTTGGTTCCGCAGGGAAGGCATCTGCACCTTGACTTGTGGTCCAGTTTTCGCCTGGATCAGACCAAGCATCACCGTCTGTATCTGGACAGCCATATCGGTCAGCGAAGGAAAGTCCAACAATAAACGGACAGGCATCAGGTTGTTCTACAGAAAGCAGCCATTCTCCAATACCCCATGCAATGTGTGTATCGTTCCACATAGGATCATCCCAATTATCTCCGAAACCGTCACCATCAGTGTCTCTCCATTGAGAGGATTCGTATGGGAACGAATCTGCTAATCCATCAGGATGTGCGTACCATGGTTCAAGTCCATCAAGACCTCCTGGGTCAGCATCTGAAAAGCCATCAGCATCTGAATCAATGCATCCATACCGATCGTCAGTGGAATAGCCACGGTTATCTGGACAATGGTCTGGTTGATTACCAAGAATGTTGTCGCCATATCCATCAAAATCTCGGTCTCTCCATTGAGTCCCATCGTTTTCAAATGCATCTGCTCCGTTTTGAACATCCCATCCAGAATCTGTATCTGACCAACCATCACTATCACTGTCGATGCAACCCTTACGATCATTTGTTGAGGAACCAACAATCAGGTCACAGTCATCCTCAGCGTCAACAAATCCATCTTCATCGGTATCACGTGCTGTCTTATCGATGGAAGCGAGAAGAGTGTAGTCGAATCCATCATTACACCACGAGTCTTTTCCTTTGATTTTCACAAACACATTCCCGGCTTGTGGCATCGTTTTCGAGAGTGTTCCCGAAGGATTGTTGTCGTCTTTAGCCATGCTTGCGACTTGAGAACCTGTTTCATCATGCATCGAATAATCAGCTTCCCATCCATCTCCTGGGCACCACCATGCGGCATTGTTCATCGACCCTGAGAAAGCGATACTTACGATGTCTCCTTGATAGGCGTAAATTCGCCACCAATCCGTTCCATCATTCGAAGAACAACCATCAGGATCGCAAACGTAACCGTTGGAAGAAACGCCATCGGTTAGAAGATTTGACGATTGTTGAGAATCGTCAGCATTCACTGCAGGAAGCATCGAAACAAGCAGCAGGGCGAAGAGGCCGACACCTATGCAACGCCCGAGCATGTTACGCCAAGTTCGAATTCGGTTATGAATAAAGCGACGACTAGTTAAATCGCCCTAATGTATCTCGAAGTGCTGATTCAAGGTCTGAATGTTCAAAATCATATCCTGATTCTATCAATCGCTTAGGGTGGACTTTTTGCCCATCTAAAATCAATCCTTTACCCATTTTCCCAAAGAGGAGTTTCATCATGAAGCCAGGGATTGGAGCAAAAGCGGGTCTTCTCAATACACGGCCTAGTGTTTTGGCATAGACTTTCTGAGTTACTGGATTTGGAGCGGTAAGATTGTACACGCCATCAGAATCTTCTTGGTTCATGAGATGATGAATTGAGTAAATTTGATCGTCGAAGGAAATCCACGATTGCCATTGGCGGCCGCCTCCAACGGGGCCCATTCCACCCATCTTTGCAGGGAGGAGTAATTTCTGTAACATACCTCCGGCAGCAGTCGTAACAAGACCTGTTCGCAAGATGACTGTTCGGATACCTGCGGAGCGTGCAGGCTCAGTGGATTGCTCCCATTGCTGGCAGGTTTCAGCAAGGAATCCTGAACCGATAGAACTGGCCTCATCTAATTCTTCGTCCCCTCTGTTGTCATAGAAGCCAATTGCGGATGCGCTCATGAAAAGAGAAGGGGGTGATGCGAGATGTGCAATCTTTTCAGCAAGATTTTTTGTCGGAATAGTACGACTGTTGAGAATCAGTTGTTTTCGTTTCTTACTCCATCGCTTGTCGCCTATTCCTGCACCAGCCAAGTGTATGATGACATCAAAATTTTCCATCGAGCCTTCCAAAACTTCACCTGTTTGATCATCCCATCGAACGATTTTATTCTTATCAGAATCAGGGTGTAGAGCAGATGTCTTTCGCAATAAGCGGTGAACATCATGTCCATCTGTCTCCAAAAAGGCTGAGAGTTGAGTGCCGATTAGACCGGTTGAACCGCTGATAAGAATGCGCTTTCGAGGTGCATCTTTGAATTTTGCTTGTCGATTCATGTCAGCGTTTATTCTTCGTGTACGATGTTTGAACATCTGCCTAAGGCGTGGCATGACCATTATTGGAGCGCCGATCCTACTGAAGAAGTGGAATGGTAATCTCCAATCAACATGATCATGAATGGTCATTTCGTCATCACTTACTGCAAGGAATTTATGAGCATGGTCCCAACGTCCAAATGGCCCCTTGACCATATTATCGCAGAATTGCTCACCCTCGATGTAGCTGTGATGTTCGGCAACCCAGCGCTGTGGAATTGGCCCAATTGAAATTTTGAACGAGGTCTTTGCACCGTTGTGGATTCCTCCGACTTCGATAGGGCGTATACCTTCCCAACCAGGCATAATACGCCGGATTGCTCCTGGGCGGGCATGCCACGCCCAGACCTCTTCTCTCGAAAACGGGAAATTAGCTGAGTGTTCATAAATTGGCAATTACATCACCTCTGTTAAGAATCAGCGTACTTTTGTATATAATCCGCAGTTTTGAACTTACGTTGTGTTGATGCCGAAGTCATGTAGCGTATCTTTCCAAAGACTGCTCTTTCGAACCATCCACGATCGAATCGTCCGAAAATCCAGAAGATGCCTGTATAGGAATTTGGATCTCTTCCATCGAGTGCCCATCTGTCGTTGAGTCGAATTAACCATTCGCATGCTGTCTTCGGATCGGATGACCATTCAAGCACCTTCTTGCCCCATAGCATTCTCAAGTAGTTGTGAATAAATCCTTCAGTTCGCAGTTGCATTTGAGCTGCGTTCCACAACGGGTCATGGGTTTGTCCATTTTCAAGTTCTTCGAACGTGTAGAGATACGGGCGTTCATCTTCGGAGTGTTCAGTCAGAGTTTTCTTGGCCCACTCAGGCAAGGTTTCGTATTTTGCGTGATTTGGGGTTTGATGACAGTAAATGAAACCTAACTCTCTCCAGGTGATAATTTGGTCAAGGAATGCTTCTGCTCCTTCGTTCGCTCCCCACCAACCTTCTCTGCGGCCATTGTGAGGTGGAGTTATTTTCATTGGATTCCATTTTTGGTGTTTCAAGACTGCATCGACAATCTCGAATGAGGAGATGTGGCCGAAGTGCAACCATGGAGAAAGTCCGCTGCTTCCGTGACGTTCTGGATGATTGCGGTCTACATGGTAGTGATTGAGCCTTTGCTCGATGAATTTACTAAGTTCGACTCGTGCCTTAACAGAGCCACCTGTTGTAGAATCGATTGGAGTGACCTCATGATCAATATCGAGATAGGAAAGTGCGTCTCTTCCTTCACGAGAGGCTTCAGCAACTCTCCAAATAAATTCATATGGCGTGATTGGAACGTCCGCTCTTGCAAATGCTTCCTCGGCAATGGATTTACCATCAGGTAAATCGTTCAATGCTTTCAGAGGTTCAGCCATTGGAGGTCTAGCTAGGAAACCCAGTATGTTCTTGTGGAGGTAGCGTCGGAACGAATAGGCTGTGGTGAAGGAACGTTCAGGTGTTCGTAGAGGAAGAATACCATTACTGTCGACTGCAATAACACAACATTCGCCAATTTCCATTGCTCTGTTGGCAACTTCTCTCGGCATGTATGTTGGGTAGTCATCGATAACCATGGCTACTGCTCCTTTGGTAAACGAGCGCAAAAGGCCAGATGCTTGGCCGCGTTTTGTCTCTACATACGGGATGTATGTAAGAGGTGCTGATTCGAACAGCTTTCGATTATCGATCATACCTTGAAGGACGAAGGTGTGAATTCGGTCATTCGCCCAGCGATGTCCCAATGCAAGGGACTCCACCACGATAAGAGGTACATTTGTCTCGTTAGCAAGATCAATCGCATGATCTAGACCATGGTTCCATCGAGAGCGGCGTGCACTGGTCATCCAGTAAACAACGTGAGAACCTTCACGATTGATTGGTGTTGAATTTGCTACAATTCGTTCGGTGTCGATCATGCGCCAACCTCCTTAGAGAGTGAGGTTCTTGCGTCACTGAAGACAACATGATACGGTCGTTGAGATTCTTCAGAAAGGTCAACAATAGGAAGCTTCTGTCCAGAGACAGCAACTTCTGCAAACGAGCGAAGCGTGGGAGATATCCATTCTAATTGTGAAAACATCTCTTTGCTAACAAACTTAGCTTGCTGAATTTCTTCTTCCTGTATCGACAGGGTATCGCTTTCAACTGCGACTGAATAGCACAGGAATAATCCCACGTTTTCAGATGTCTTAGTAGAGCGCAGACCGATGAATCCTTCGACTACACCATCCAGGCCAGTCTCTTCCTTCAGTTCCCGTAGAACTGCATGCTCGATCGATTCATCAGGGTCAACGTATCCTTTTGGCAAGCCCCATCTTCCTTCGTAAGGGCCCCTGGCTTCTTGCACCAGAAGAACATGGTTGTTACGGACTACAGCAGCAGCCACACCAACATCAAATCCCATGCGAATCACGTAAGAAGGTAGAACACACAGTATATGAAGAACCGTTTATTGAAAACTCACAACCTCCTTTAGGCTGAGAACAGTGCTTTATACCTGAAATGCCAATCTTAAGGGTATGTCCAACCATGAAGTAGAACAATACACAGCAGTTCCAGCAGATGCTAAACTTCCAACACAGTACGGAGATTTCAGAATCCGCTCTTACATCGACCCTAGAGATGGATCGGAACATGCTGCAATTTATACTGGAGACATGGACACTCAAGAGCCCCCTCTCGTGCGCGTCCATTCTGAATGCCTTACTGGCGATGCCCTCGGAAGCCTTCGCTGCGATTGTGGCCCACAACTACAGAGAGCACTAAAAAAGATTCAAGAAGAAGGAAGAGGGATTTTACTCTATCTCCGACAAGAAGGAAGAGGGATCGGCCTGTTTGCTAAAATGCAAGCATACAATCTCCAGGATAGAGGCCTTGATACACTCGATGCAAATCTTGCCCTGAACCTTCCTGCTGATGGAAGAGACTACACCATCGCAGCGAGTATTCTAAAGGACATCGGCCACGATACTATCCGTCTCATGACCAACAATCCTGACAAAGTCGCTCAACTTGAGCAACACAACATTACTGTTTTGCACAGAGTCGAGCACAAAGCTGGAATCTGCAGTCAAAACAAAGATTATCTTCGAACGAAGGGTCAAAGAATGGGGCATATTCTCTCTATACTGGAGTAATACACATGGCAGAAGTTATTTTGACAGCAGACCGCGTCACCCTAAATGAGGCAAAGAAAATGAGCAAAGATTTGATCGGAGAAACCGCACCTGAATTCATACTAATGGACGATGAGGGTAACGAATTTGATAGCCGAAGCTTGGACGGAGAATGGAGAATTCTCTTCTTCTACGCCAAAGACGGCTCCCCTACGTGCAAGCGTGGCTGTTTAACCTTCAAAGAGCAACATGATTTGTTTGCATCTGCTGGCTGTAAAGTCGTCGGTGTTGGTGAAGGAACCGTAGAATCTCACTCGAAGTTCAAGAAGAGCCTTGGCGGACTCCCGTTCCCACTCTTGTCCGATCAGGATAGAACCGTTGCTGACCAATTCCTTGTCCCAGTACATCTTGGAATGTTCCCTGCGAAATCAAGTTTCTTGATTGGACCAGATAACCGAATCAAGCACGTTTACGATTGGCTTTTCCGCCCTCGACGACACGTTGCTCGAATCCTTAAGCACCTGTCACCAGTAACTGGAGGGGACTCTTAATGTGGGAACAACTCCTCAACGAAGCTGGCCTAACAGACCGTGAAGTCCGCTCAATCATGGTTCTTGGAAACAATCCAAACATGAGAGCAAGCGAACTTGCAAAAGAACTGCAGACAACTCGTCTCGATGCATACAACAGTCTATCAAGACTACAAGAAATGGGGATTGTTACAGCAACTGCTGACAGACCAATGCTCTTCTCGAGTCTGCGTGTCGACGAAGCCCTCCAGCACATTATCGAAATGCGCCGAAGACAACTTGACAACCTCCAGGAAGGCTTTGACGAAGTTGCAAAGGGCATTACAGAAAACAACGCATCTTTCGAGGCAAGTCGTCGTCAAAGAGACGAGCCAAGATTCGCAGTATTGAAGGAGCGAAGTCACATCTACAAGCGTCTTGAAAAGATGGCTGATGAGGCAGAAGAACGCCTCGTCCTCCTCCTGGGACGCTACGGAATTCTCCACCTCTGTCGAAGTGAAGCCCTCGACTCAATTAACACAGCAGCCCAGAAGGGTGTTGTTGTGCAAGTCATTGCACAACTCGACCGTCGAACAACCCGGTTCTTCGAGAAGTTGCACGATTCAATTGAAATCAAGCATTCAGACGATCTTGACTCTCAAGGTTTCCTCCAAGACTGTACACATGTTGTACAATTTTTGAACATTGAAGAAAATCCTGTAGGGCGCGGAAAAGAAGATGCTGCACTTGTTATCGAAAGCCAACCATTTGCCAAAGCACAAGAAAATCTCATTGACACCATATGGGAAGATGCTGTGAAGTTTGCTACTGCAGAAGCACGATTTACCAAAGGACGAATTCACGATCCTCTACGACTTACCATCGGAGAAGGTTCTTTCCTAGACTCCTTAGTCGGCGCTCTTGGAGTCAATGACCTTCCAGAACACGATACTCCATTCGATCCAGAAGCGTTCATGGCTGCTGGAAAAGAAGTCAGCCAAGCACGTCAAGAACTAACTAAAGGACGTCTTTCAAATCTGAAAATTCTTGGTATCGATCTTTCACGAATGCTTCGCCAAGTTGGAAACAGAGTTGGCCATGAACTAGCGTTCTCCCTACGCTCTATCGAAAACCACGTCGAATTCCTCGATGAAATGATGGATTGGTGGGAATATGCAGGACTAGGCCGTCTAGAGTACGGAATCGATCCTGTCTTCCACGTACAAGTCGGTCTTGACCATCCTCCAAGCGAGGATCCTGACGTATTGCCAATGTGGGAGCTAGACGATGGAATCATCGAAGGCGCGCTCATGACTCGTTTCCCACGTGACGGGCAAGTTACAGTACGTCGCTTCGACGGAACTGGTGATTCTGATGACTTGTGGCGTTACCACATCATCATGAACAGCGAAGAAGAACCTGCAGAATCAACTGCGTGATTGCCTTGAATGTCAACGCGGCAACGTGTGTTGTCATCTTTGCATACATCACTCTTGCATGGCTTCGAACAGTCTCAAGCGGTAAAGTAAGCGTAATGGATGTATTATGGGGGCTTGGTTTTGTCATTATCGCCTGGTCAAGGGCGTTGCAACTGAACTCATTCAATGCCATAACTGTACTCACATTAACTGCTGTTAGCCTCTGGGGACTACGATTAGCATTTGTCCTTCATCAACGCACGAAAAACCGTGGTGAAGATATGCGATATGTTCGCATGATGGAATCCGCAGGGAAAAATTGGTGGTGGATAAGTTTCCTGCAAGTGTTTCTATTGCAAGGGATCTTACTCATCCTCGTTGCGCTTCCAATCTTGTCCCTGATCTCTGAAGGCAACACTGACAGTTCATTGTCAACAAACCAAGTTATTGGGACAAGTTTGCTAATCGCAACATATTGTATTGGAATGATAATTGAGCATAGAGGAGATATCGAGCTTCGAGAATTCAAGAAAACCAGCGGCCCTGGGCAATTGAAAACGGATGGCATTTTCTCAATAACTCGTCACCCGAATCATCTGGGAGAAGCCATCATCTGGTGGTCAATTGGTGGATTCGCTGTTTTAGTCGGTGGCATCTCCTCCTCATGGGCCTTAATCGGACCCCTCATCCTCACCCTCCTCTTGCGATTTGTGAGTGGAGTTGCAATGTCGGAAGTCGATTTGAAGGATAGGGACGGATATCAAGAGTGGGTGGAATCTACTCCAGCCATGTTCGCTAATCCAATCAAAGTCCTGTTGCGCAAAAACGCCGATTGATAAACTAAAGGGGGATTTTCTAACTATGCGCCTCGTTACTTTTGCACGTTTTATCCGTATGATAACAAAAAAAGGACCTGCGGATTTAGATAAAATCCAGAACATGGGTTTACTCGCTGTAAAACTTACTCAGATTTTCGCTCTCCGCCCGGACTTGCTTTCTGAGGAAAAGTGTAAGCAACTCCAATCGTTGTACCAGCGAGCAAATTCAATACCTCGAGAAGACTCTATGAAACTGATTCATGATCGAGCGCCTGATGGTTTTCTGGATGCTTTTTCATCCTTTGATGAAGAACCCTTTGCAGCTGCCAGTATCGGACAGGTCCACAAAGGAGTCCTCAACGATGGAACAAATGTCGTTGTAAAGATTATCAAAGCGGACTTCGAAAAGTCATTCCGGAAGGACGTTATAAGAATGAAGCGATGGCTTCGAATCGGCCTCTTCCTCAATCCACGATTGAGAAAAGTTGGCAACCCAGTCGGTCTTCTCCAGCACGTTGAGGATTACACATTGAAAGAACTCGATCTTCGAAACGAGATTGAAGGGGCTGAACTCTTACAACGAAAGGCGAAAGAAGTTGAACACCAATTCCCAATGCCACTCCTAGCCTTCCCTCGTGTTTGGCCTGAACTTTCGAATCAGCACATCCTCGTGATGGAACACATCGAAGCTCCTACGCTGGAAGATCGGCTCGCTGAGGGGACAATGTCTTGGGACAATCTCCTGCAACTTTTCCGAATTCACGGAGCGTTCATGTTCGGTATAGGGACCTTCCATGGAGATCTCCATCCAGGCAATGCAATGGTTGATGATAACGGCAAATTCACGTTCATTGACACCGGTGCAATATCTCACGCACCGGATAAAGTTCGTTCAGCCTTATTTGGATTCTTTTTCCATCTTGCGAAAGGGGAATTAGATCAATCCTTTGAAGCAATGCTGTTGATGGCAGACACTCCTCCAAGTGGTGCAGCCAAACAAAAATACATGGAAGGTATGCATGAAATATATACTGGATTTATTGGAAAGACAGTGAGTGAAATTTCACTCACCCAACAAATGATGAAAACGGTTCGATGTGCAGTTCTTGCAGGATGTCGATTCGGAGAAGAAGCATTTCCAATTATCCGTTCGTTGATGTATATGGACGGGATGGTTCTTCGTGGACAACCAAATGTAGATCTTATCACATCAATGGGCCCCTATCTCGATGAGTTTGCATCGATTGTTGAATTGCCTTACTCTGAGAAGTCAAAAAACAACTCGAAGAACTGATAATTCAACCATCTGGGATTGGAATCTAAAACCGACTGTCTAGATGGTTGAAAACGCCGCTTTATAAGCCGAATCCCGGTAGTTAAACCATGTCCAACAGCGATGCTCAAAAAGTAATAATTGTCGGCTCAGGTCCCGGTGGTCTCGCCTCTGCTTTGCTCCTAGCTCACTCAGGTGTGGACGTAACCGTCCTCGAAAAAGCAGAAGCTGTAGGCGGACGAACCAGATTGTACAAGAAAGATGGGTTCACATTCGACCGAGGCCCAACCTTCTTCCATTATCCAGAAGTCATCGAAGAGATATTCCAAGCAATTGGTAGAGACGCTCACAAGGAACTCGGCCTGATGCCACTTGACCCAATGTACCGACTGGTGTTTGGAGCAGGTGGTCACATCGATGCCACGAGTAACCTTGATGAAATGACAGAGCGTATTCGTGAACTCGCAGGGGACAAAAACGCTAACGGTTTCAAGAATTACGTGAAGCAGAATCGCAAGAAACTCGACTTATCGAAGGAATGCCTTCAGACACCATGGTCGAGCCCATTGGATGTGCTCTCGAAGCGAGCCATCCGAGTGGCTACGGTTCTCAAACCGTGGGCAAGCGTTGCTGGCGATTTAGGAAAGCACTTCGACGATGAGCGCGTTCGATTGGCAATGTCATTCCAAACCAAGTATCTCGGCATGAGTCCATTCCATGCACCTTCGCTGTTCACCATCCTTGCTTTCTTAGAATACGAGCACGGGATTTTCCACGCCAAGGGCGGCCTCGGAAGCATCACAGCTCGAATGGCAGAGATCGCAGAAGAGATGGGTGTTAAAATCCACCTCAACACTCCAGTCAAGTCGTTGATCTATGAAGGAAAAACCGTAACAGGAGTTCGCATTGAAGGCAAAGAAATGCTTGCCGACAAGGTCGTCGTCAATGCAGACTTCGCCCATGCTATGACAACTCTGGTCCCTGATGAAAAGCGAAAGAAGTGGTCCAATAAGAAACTCGAGAAGAAGGGATACTCTTGCTCCACATTTATGCTATACCTCGGCGTTGACAAGAAGTACACCCACCCACACCATCAGATCTATGCTTCCACATCTTACGAGGAGAACCTGCGAGATATTACGAATCATAAGCTCACATGGGACGACCCGTCTGTCTACGTGCAAAA
>TARA_B110000444_G_scaffold222638_2_pt1 | contig 11899 bp, 8 predicted proteins | sample TARA_B110000444 | Tara Oceans TARA_B110000444 (sample SAMEA4398370) | marine metagenome | biome: Polar Biome; feature: [SRF] surface water layer (ENVO:00010504); material: water (ENVO:00002006), including particulate matter (ENVO:01000060) such as... | depth 5 m | reverse complement strand
GTCTTGAAGCTCAACAAGGGCAACCTCAAGCAAAAGAACATGACTGGTGCAGAAGTTAAGGATAAACTTGAGCGTGCTACACGTCTCTTGGTTCAAGCTGATAAAGAAAAGAACCCTTCCACATTAACCCTGATTCCAGGCGTTCACACAGAGGAAGACCTTGCTGAAATTGCTGAAAACCCACCGTCCTATACCATGCTCTTGCAATTGGAAGAAAAGATTCGTGACATGCGACTCAAAGGTATTCCAAACATCGCTCGAGCAAACGTTCAACTGAACGACAAGACTGGTGAATACTATCTTTCAACAATTGGTTCGAACTTGACTCGTGTGAGCGAGATCGAAACCATTGACCGTAACCGGACCTACACAAACAACATCATCGAAATCTTCGACTTCCTCGGAATTGAAGCAGCACGACAAGCAATTGTTAACGAACTACAAGCCACTCTTGACGGAGCACGCTTGGAAGTCGACGTTCGACACCTGCTCCTCGTTGCTGATGTTATGACCTCAGAAGGTGAAGTCCGAGCGATTGGACGTCACGGTGTGTCAGGGACAAAGCACAGTATCTTGGCTCGTGCAGCTTTCGAAGTTACCGTCAACCACCTGCTCAAAGCGGGTGTTATCGGTGAGAAGGATTACCTCACAGGTGTTGCAGAGAACATTATTGTCGGACAACCAATTTCACTTGGAACTGGCAGTGTTGAACTTTACTACATACCTGAGTGATGAATTTCCACCCATGAGAAACAATGTGGAGTATGGAGGAATAAAATATGGACCTAAACCGACAATTAAAGAACGCAATAGCAACTGGAAGCCTACGATTTGGACAACGCCAAGCACTCGATGCGTGTGCTCGTGGTGAAGCGAAACTCGTGATATTTGCAGCAAACTGCCCGACTGAATTTACTGATGATTTGCACGCAAATCACCCTGAAGTGACAAAGTTCCGTGCATCAATGGTCAACCGTGAACTCGGAATCGCATGCAGCAAACCATTTGCAGTTTCTACAATCAGCATCATCGATGCTGGTGACAGTGATTTACTACAGCTCGAGTCAAATCTTGAATGATTCACACTCTTTCACGCTGATGCCTTGGCATCTTCAAAGGAAAGGTTTGATGTCGGTATACTTCTTGGTCGGGTTATGCGCCCAAGACTTGCAACGTGTTCTGCAATTTTGATGACCTTCTTGATGCTCTCATCCTTGATGGCTCTTGAGCATCCTGGATCCTCATCGGAAGCACTTTCTGATTCCAAAATAGATGACTTTAAATTCACTTCAGCCCGCAGTGCCTCGAATTCATTCCTCGCATCTGGTGGCTCATCAACCCAAAGCATCGATGGGGAATATATTGAGGCTTCACTGAATGGAGAATGGGTCATTGGCTCAACCTTCAATACCACGCTTACTTTTGGAACTCAGACTCTTCAACCAACTTCACCTTACACTTTTGGTGAATTTTTCATAGCTTCAGTTGACAGCAGCGGTACATGGACGTCACTTTTTGGAGCCGATCATAGTTTTGGAGGGGGCGGACTCTCATCGCTAAGTGATATTTCAGTTGACGTAACCGGTGAAATCGTCGTTACTGGCTTCTTTTATGGTGATATTTCTTTCTCCAACAGTGGAGGTGGGCCAGGATTTATTATTTCGAATACCAATTCCGGTTTCCATCAAGAAGGTTTCATAGCGAAAGCAGACCAAATGGGTAATTGGCTTTGGGCAACGAGTTTCTCCACAATCGTCAACGGTTCAGGAGAATTCAGTACAACTAAAAATGTTGAAGTTAGTGCCAGCGGTGATGTCTATGTTTCTGGAAGTTTCCAAGGAGAAACTGACTTTGGAGGCATTGCACTTAATGTCTCCAATACTCAAATCTTTGTTTCACAATTTGACGGGAGAAGTGGATTATTAAATTGGGTCATTAGTGGTGGCGGAATAGGTACGAACCAAGTTTTGGATACGGCCGTAACCACATCTGGTGGCGTCAAGATAGCAACCATTACCGATGGTTTTTGCCAATGGGGGACTTCAAGTTATGTTGCATCTGGTACCATTGACTCCGTCATCGTCGAATTAGACTCCGCTGGAAGCGTTACCAATGTGAATGGAATTGGTGCCAGTGGCCAGCAGACCATTGTTACTCAAATTGTCATCAGTCAGTCTGGCGACACCTATCTTGCCGGTTCCTTTGGTGGTACAATCTCCAGTGGCGGTTGGACTGCAACTGCTTCTTACGGCGGTAATGACGTCTTTGTAGCAAGAACTGCCGCTTCGACTTCTAACAGCTGGGCCGTAGTATCTGGTTCGAGCGCTGAAGATGAACCATGGGCACTTTCAGTGACGTCCTCTGGTCTTGTATCCTTTGGAGGCTATTTCTCCGCAGCATTCACCGCAGGTTCAACGACCATGAGTCCATCAAATCATGACGGCTATGTAGTCGGGCTTTCTTCAACGGGTGCCGTTGACTGGACCGAGAGAGTTGGTGGTTCAGGATACGACTATGTGTGGAGTATGGTAGTCAATTCGAGTGATTTCATTGGAATCGGTGGTTCCTATTCAGGCTCAATGACTCATGATGGAACGACACTCACTTCATCGGGTGGTCGAGACGTCTATGTTTGGGTGTTTGATCCCTCAACTCTCAAGGATACAGACGGTGACAGTATTGTCGATGTCGAAGATAACTGCCCCACCGTCTCGAACCCTTCTCAAGCGAACACAGATGGTGATGAATTTGGTGATGAATGTGATTCTGATGATGATAATGACGGATTGACTGATAATTTCCCCGACCTTTGCCCTCGAAACGGGGAATTCAACTGGACCAGTAGCCAAGACTTCGATAATCCATCTGCCTCGACAGATTGGGATAACGATGGATGCAAGGATGATGTTGAAGATTCGGATGACGACAATGACCAAATCCTCGATGTCAATGACTTGTGTCCTTACACCTCATACAGTCCTCCACGGCCAACTTGGGTTTCTGACTCTACCAACGATATTGATGGTGATGGATGCAGAGACAGTGACGAAGACGTCGATGACGATGCTGATTCCTTTAACGACGTCAATGATGATTGTCCAACGCTTGCAGGGACTTCCACTCTTGGAACCACCGGCTGTCTTGACTCCGACAGTGATGGATGGTCTGATACAACTGATGATTGCCCCAATCAAGCCGGTAACTCCACCCTTGGTGGGAAAAATGCTTGTCCGGATAACGACGGCGACGGATGGTCGAATGTTGATGATGCATTCCCTGATGAAGTAAGTCAGTGGGCTGATGCTGATTCAGATGGCTTTGGAGACAACATTGAGGGTGTAACACCTGATGATTGCCCATCAATCCCAGGCACTTCATCGGTTGACCGTCTCGGCTGCTTTGACGCAGATGAAGACGGTTACTCGAATGCAGATTCGACATGGTATGTCGAAGACGGAGCCGATTCATTCCCTACCGATGCAACCCAATGGTCAGACTTTGATGGAGATGGGTATGGAGATAACTGGGCCAATGCTACTTGGGATGACCGAAAGACTTCATGGCCAGGTGAATTTGTCGAAGGCGCTACGTCTCAAGACGCCTGCCCCACTCGTGCAGGAGATTCTTGGAGAGCCGATACAATAGGTTGCCCAGATGCTGACGGTGACGGCTGGTATGACCTCATGGACGCCTTCACGGACGATGGAACTCAATGGGAAGATGCCGACATGGATGGTTATGGAGATAACGAATCTGGTAATGAAGCGGATGCCTGCCCTACAATTCCAGGGAACTCAACCCTTGATAGATTTGGTTGTATCGACACCGATGGTGACGGTTACTCAAACGCAGATATTTCTTGGGGCTTTGACATGGGTGGCGATGCTTTCCCAAACGAGCCATCACAATGGCTTGATGGAGATAACGATGGCTATGGCGAAAACCTTCTTGGAATCACTCCAGACGCATGTCCTACAGTTCGAGATACTTCCAATGTTGACCGCTATGGTTGCACTGATACGGACGGAGACGGAATTTCCGACCCTGATGATTCATGGACCCTAGCCGATGGAGCTGATGCTTGTATCGCTGGTGCCGGCAACTCAACGGCAGACCGAATTGGTTGCTTTGATGCAGACGGAGACGGCTATTCGAACCCTGCGGCAGACTGGAAAGTGAGCGACGGCGCTGATGCATACCCTGATGACCCACTACGTTGGCTCAAAGAAGCATCTTCCAGTGACGGTGCTTCTTCTTCTAACGCACTGTTTCTTGGTATCGGTGGACTTCTTGTTCTTGGCGTCATCGTCGCTGTTGCAGTTCTGTTCTTGAGGAAACCGGATGAAGACGTGCCAGTTAACAAGACATGGAATGATGGCTCTTTTGCTCCAATGGGTAGTGATATGCCAGCAATGCCGAACATGGGTGCTCAACCGGCTGTCATGATGCCGAATTACGCAAATACACCACAGCCTGTTGCTGGTGGAATGCCAAACATGTATGCACAACCTGCTGCACTACCTGCAGCACAGCCAGCAGTCGCCATGCCAGACTTCACTGCCCAACCAGTCGCTCAGCCTGCTGCTGTTGCGCCAGTTGCACAACCTGCGCCGGTCGCTCAACCAGCTCCTGTTGCACAGCCAGAATCAGTGGCACAGCCAGATCCAGCTCGAGAATATTACCATGGACTGATTGCTCAAGGTTATCCTCAAGCGAGTGCACTTCAATACACGCAACAATACTATCCAGCGTTCCAAGATTGATTTTCTTCGATTAAAGGAACTGACAATTATCGGGTATTGGGGCTGAGAAATGGTTGAATTACCTAAGAAAATAGTTGAGGATTTGACGGCGGGTAAGTTGTATTCGTTTGCAGAACGCCCTGGCAAAGGTCTTCCTCTGGTGGCAATTGGTATCTATACAATTTGGAATGGAGAGGAATTTGCGTATGTCGGAATCTCCGGTAGGGGTGTAAGAGAAGAGGATTACAAGAAAGACAAAGCTAAGGGTTTGAAACAAAGACTCCGATCTCATTACCGTGGAGGCATAGGAGGGGACAAATTTTGTGTATATGTCTTCGAACGTTATGTCTCGAAAGAAATTACTTCCTTTGACTTGAAGAAAATGGCAAGAAAAGAATTGTTCTTGAGGGAATTAACTCGCAGTTTCATTCAAGGAAACTTGTCGTACAGATTTACAATTCTTGATTCAAAAGAGCATATACTTGATTATGAGAAATTGATTAAACAAGGTGGTATCAAATCTATTGGCAAACCCTTCCTTAATCCGATAAACTAGGCGAAGTTGTCAATGACAAATTGCTAATGCCGGACATGGTATTTCAAGTGAATTCGAGGGCGGGCTCGCAGCGCTTATGTGGGATTTCGTATCCAGATTTTGAGTTGGTTTGATTGAATCAGTAGACGAGTTGAATGTCAGTTGCTGCACTGAGTTCGATGACTCCCGGGGGACCACTCCAAGTCATCCAGTCATTCCAACCTTCTAGTAAGAGTTCCGCTGCGTTTTCTTTCGTTACGCCGTTGGCTGCTTGAGAGCCTGTTGACACATAGACTCCTTTCGCGCCATCTGTGACTGTTTTCATCATCGTCAAGACCATTCCATCAGGAAAATCCCCACTGCTATCAATTGCATGAATGTATTCTGAATTGAGAAGTCGAACTGCATTGGATGCAAAGAACATGCTGACGTCATGCCCTACTTTCACTGCTTGAGCAGCACATGCTAGCCCAACGATGCATTTTCGTAGATCTACTTCAGGGTCGGTTACCAGTTTGATGAAAAAAGTCTTCGTCATGTATTTACGTTCAAACTGTTTTGTATAAAGTTAATCAAATTCTTTCCAGTATTTTTCTTCATCTTGTATTGAGAAGTTCTATGATTGATGACAATCTTTCAAAAGCAGGTTTGTTCATCTCGATTTATGTCAGAGTTCATTACGGCGCTCCGTAAAGTAGCTTCTGACATCAAGGATTGGCACTTTGTCGCTTACGATCAACTTCACCAAGTCCTTCTACCGGATACATTACCGCCCTCTTCTCTTGGATTAGTGTTCATTGAGACCTCTTGGAAAGCAAATAGGCTTCCCTACCACAAACAAAAACTGGCTCTCCTCCTTTCAAATCAGCGGCATTTTGCTCTGGAAATGCAGGAACTTGGCCATCCTGTTCGATATATTTTCAGCGACAAAGGGTATGACGAGGTTCTAAGCCAATTTTCTCTACAACATGGTCCACTTACAGCGATCATACCCGCAGAACTCACCTTGAGGCGTACTCTTGAACCACTTGAAGCGGCCGGTATTGTTACCCTTCAAGAGCACAAAGGTTGGCTGACGACACGTGAAGAGTTTCGAGGCAGCGTCGGGGAAAGTCCACCGTGGCGAATGAACAAATTTTACCGCCATGTCCGAAAAAGTCGAGGTATCCTTCTTGATGATGATTTGAATCCACTTGGCGGTTCATGGTCTCTTGATGAGCATAATCGCCTGCCTTGGGATGGAGCGGTTCCATTACCCGAACCACCTGTATTTACTGCCGATACAATCACTCTGGAAGTCATTGACATGATTCAAGAAAAGTTTTCTCACCATCCTGGCCAAATCAACTCGACGAATTTGCCTTCATCCAAACTACAGGCTCAATCACTTTGGAACTGGGCGAAGTCCACGGTTATGCATTGGTTTGGACCCTATGAGGATGCAATGACTCTGGAGCACAAAACCCTGTTTCATACCACTTTTTCTTCCTTATTGAACCTGAATCGATTGTTGCCTTCTACACTACTCTCTGATGCGCTGGAACTTGACATACCGCTTAATTCCAAAGAAGGCTTTGTCCGTCAGATTATTGGCTGGAGGGAATTTGTACGTCATATCCATGAACAAACCAATGGATTTGAGATTGAGCATGAAACCATTCCATCACGAAGTGGTGGAGGATGGGAAGGTAACTGGGCGCATTCAAGACCAACCCCGAATCTACTGGAGCAATCATTCGGTTTGCCACCTGCATATTGGGGTGAGAAAAGCGGAATGCTTTGCCTTGACACTGCGGTCTCAGATGTTCTTGAAACAGGCTATACGCACCACATACCTCGGCTCATGGTTTTAGCAAATATTGGAAACCTTTTGGGGATTCAACCTCGAGAACTTACCGATTGGTTTTGGGCTATGTTTACCGATGCCTACGACTGGGTTGTCGAACCCAATGTTTTGGCAATGGGCACCTACGCCGTGGGTGGTGTCATGACGACGAAGCCTTACATTAGCGGCACGCCTTACATCAAGAAAATGGGAGATTACTGCGGTGATTGTTCACTTCATTTCAAGAAGTCATGCCCGCTCTCTGACATGTATTGGAACTTCTTAGATGAGAATCAATCCTATTTTTCGAATAATCATCGAATGTCGATGGCCCTAAGAGCGTCTGCAAAGAGAACTCCCGATGTGAAACACAGAGCGAGAGCAGTGACGGAATATGTGAGAGACCGGTTGTCAAAAGGACTCGAATTGGAACCAGTTACTCTTGAATCACTCAAATCTTAGTGTTGGCAAACGGGGCAGTAGTCTAGCCTTCGTCCACCTGGCCGAGTATGTAGTATCAACTCGCCACACTGATGACACGGCCGTTCATTTCGAGTAAAGACCCAGTGCCTCGCTTGACCTCGGGACATGCCGAGGCTCCGGAGTTGGTCATACAACTCAAGTTCAACAGTGATTCCAGGGACGTCATAGGATTGGCGAGAAAGAAACAATGCTTGCTCAGATAACTTGGTTTTTTCTTCATCACTTAACGAGGATACCGTTCGGTCTGGATGGAGTCCAGAGGTGAACAAAACTTCACTTCGAAGGTAATTTCCAATGCCTGCAAAAAAACCTTGGTCTAAGAGTAACGTTTTCAATCGTCGTCGTTGAAATTTCTTATTCTTCATGTGCTCAACTAACTGCGAAGTGGTTGTTTCTGGAATGACTACATCAGGGCCAAGTTTCTCAAGATAAGGATGGCCAGATAACTCCCAAGGCTCCATCAATAGGATATCGGTTGCAGACCACAATCGACAGGTATGCTTGTCTGTTGTCAGTGATATCCGTAACGAGCGGTTCCATTTTTTGGGCTCAGTATCTTTTCGGTTGACGGTCCATCTTCCATACAGTTGATTGTGGCTATACATCACAAATGTATCAAAATGAATTAACATTGCTTTTCCACGTGCTTCAACACGCTGAACCGTCTTTCCAAGGAAATCTTGGGAACGTTCAAGGTATCGAGGTAAAGTAATTTCTATGTCTTCGATGACCTTTCCTTCAAGTGCTTTACGAATCTTGTTCGCAGCACGGTGGATTTCAGGTCCTTCTGGCATAGTCAATACTCACCCCGCCCGAATAAGAAGGTCTGTATTTTCCAGTGTTTCAGAGTGCTGGGTCAGTAATCCAATACATTGTAGCCTTCTTGCATCCAGTGGAAACCTTTGACGGCCCAATGAAGTAATTGGTCCACATGTTGTTTCGATAGTCCGGCAGCAGATGCTACTTTCAGTAGGACTGCACGCTCAGAGTCATCAACTTCTCTGTCAGCCATTGTCATTAAGCAGATGTCTCTCAAGGCCAACTTAATCGAACGAGGTTGCATCCGCGACAAGTGCGCATCTAAATCCAATTTTTGCAGCATGCTTTCTCGAAGCTGTTGCTTGCGACTTGGAGAGAGAAGAGTTGCACCAAGTCTCTGTTCATAAAATGCCATTTCAATACGAGTAATATCGTCATCAACACTTGCGAGATAAGCCAAAAGTTGTGCATATTGAAATCGTTCCGAGGGGTCCATTTCGTGGATGACGTCATGAAGCATGAGCATCCGTCCCCACCTTCATCCAAGAGCATTTTGGTATTGGTTGGATGGAAAATAGACATAAGGAGGGTTTGAACAGCATGGCACGAGGGGTAAAATGAACAAACGCCGAATCTCGATTTTTTTAATTATCCTCCTGATGATGCCCTTATTGAACACAGTTCAAGCAGACGGCACAAATGGACCGGATCTTGAAGCCAAGAACCTCACTGCTGCGTTTGATTTGACGAACGAAACTGTTACGCTCAGTTGGGAGAATATCGATACAAATGATTTCGTAATTCTTCAAGATTTACAAAAGACCAATTATTCACTTTACCGCTCGGATGAACCGTTGAACAGTTCGAATTATCAGAGTGCTCAACTCATGAAGGAAAATATTCAAGCATGCTATGAACTGGACACCTTTGCTGAATGTAAAAATCGACAACACATCGTCGTATTGCAGACTCCTGCAAATACTGATGGTGGGTTCTACTATGGCGTTCTCAGCACGTTGCTCAATGGCACCATTATTGATAATTTTTCGATTGGAAATGCTGCATTGGGTCAGCCGCTTTACGAATTTGGCTCGCCAATTGCTTCTCCATACAACCTTCAAGCAACGTATGATGCGGAGAACTCGACCACTGAACTAACATGGATTGATGTGTCGCAGGTTGATACTTCCGTTGATTCAAACCATACGACTTCCATTTGGTCACATGCGGTCAAAGCCAACCGAAGTAACTGGTATACCATCGCAAAAACCAATGTGGCATCAAACCTTACATCAGATACCTATTCTTTTGAGATTCTCCATCCTGCTGATGTCAGTCGGGTTCAATATTACACCGTCTTGCATACGATTGGCGGCGAACAAGATGAAAGGTTTTTGTCGAGTAATTCTCTCACTCAAGGAGTCACTGAAGACAATGTTGGCTCTTCAATCACTGGAACTCTTCACGTTAACTTCGATGCAGTCAATTTGACCACTGCACTGAATTGGAACGGTTCAATTATCGAAGATGCCAATCATACGCTGCACATTTGGCGTAGCCCTTCAGTAATTCTTGATCTACAAGCAGATGAGGTGCAAGAAATCATTCAATTATCAGCAAATACCACGCATTACAACTTCTCAGTTCCAGCAGGATACAGTGGTGATTCGTTCTACCTCATCACACTTTCAGACGAACTTGGAAATCAACAAACCAATCTTTCCGCTGCTCCAAATGGACAGAGTAATGAATTCACTCTTGAAGAAAACCAAAACATTGTGACGGATTTAGTTGCAACCCATTCGTTGAGTATTACACAATTGACGTGGACGGATTTAGTCAACCACTCTGAGGCAAAGTATCACATTTGGCGCTCTATCACCGGTCAAATTGTATCGGTCTCTGACGGTACGCTCATTGCGACCGTTGATTCCGGCATTGGACATTACAACTATACTTTAGATTCCGGAGTTTCGGAAAACTCATGGTATGCTGTTACCGTTGACGCATCTTTTGGAACTCAAAACATAACGTATGCACAAACCAACATTTCTCTCGGCCTCAATTCGCTTAACTCGCTGCTTGTCGAAGATACCAAGAAACCTACAGTTCCATCTCTTCTCAATGCAAACTATCGCTTGAATGGAACCACAGAACTCAGTTGGATGGGAGATGGAATGGAAACTGGAACCACTTGGATGCTTTATCGCAACCTCTACGCAGACATGGACGAGCCAGCCTTTTGGGAACTCGTTGCTCAAGTTGAAAACACTGTTGCTTCCCAGTACACCATCTCTGTCGATTCAGTAGCCCAAACAGGTGAGGAAGTTTCGGCAGTCTACGCCATTGGCGGAATGGATGTCTTTGGAAATGAAGTCGCCTTTGAAGATTGGAGACTGAGTGATTCAGTCAATGAAGACCGGAAGGCACCCGAGGTGCAATTGAAACTCTACAATTCGGAATCAACGCTAGAGACCAGTCGCTGGTTTGTCGGTGGAGAAAATGCGACTTTTTCGAACCTTCAAACCGATGATTATACGATTCAATTCCTGCTCAGTGAAGATACAGCGTCAATTGATTACACCATTTCGACGCTTGCTCAAAGCCAGAGTGTCGACGTATCACAAGGTTCAGCTTCCATTGATCTCTCGCTTTCCAACCAATCTCCAGACATCACTCTCACAATTACAGTCACTGATGTAACTGGAAACTCCGCATCGTTTTACACTGTCTTTTGCACCTCATGTTTGATTGAAGTCGCCGCAGAAAACCAGGGTAATGACCAAACTCTTGATGAAGACACCATGGCATCAGATGATTCAGATACAGATTCAAACATGCAGGTCAATGTCCTCATTGGTTCGTGTATTGTTCTCCTTCTCGCCCTTCTCAGCATGGTGATGCGTGATCCAAAGTCCGCTAAAACGCCATCCGGTCTTCCGACAAAAGCCGAAGATGAATGGCTTTCCAAGTATACAGACAAAAAGTGAGAACCGGTTGTGAATCCACTCGAACTGACCTTACTGAGTCGGCCCTGAGGCGCCAAAATAGTTGGCAAATTGTATGAAAATCATTATTTACCTTGCATCGCATACTAAAGTTATGAGAAAAATTGTAATTTTACTTTGTTTTTTGCTGATGACTGCCGGCCTATCTGGTTGTATAGGTGATACTGGACTTGAAACCACGGAAGAAGATGAGGTAATCCTTGAATTAAGCGATGATTGGCCAACCTACTATGTTGCTACAGCCAATGATCTCCCTACGTGTGATTCAACAACCCAAGGACGCTTGTATTATGTTGAAGCCGATACCAACTTCCAGGCATGCATGTCGACTGGATGGCAAGTTGTCGAAATTGGCGGTTCAAATGCAAACGTTATCCTGAACTCAGCCCCTATAGTCTCGGCTAATTTCGTCAGCTCAGATGATGATGCTTTGGCCGATGATGGCGACGGAACTTATTCGCGACTTGTCTATCTGTCATGGTCTGCAATGGATTTGGACGGTACAATCGTCTCAATTGGCCTGGATTATGATTCTGACGGAATGGTT
>TARA_B110000444_G_scaffold201534_1_pt1 | contig 11910 bp, 11 predicted proteins | sample TARA_B110000444 | Tara Oceans TARA_B110000444 (sample SAMEA4398370) | marine metagenome | biome: Polar Biome; feature: [SRF] surface water layer (ENVO:00010504); material: water (ENVO:00002006), including particulate matter (ENVO:01000060) such as... | depth 5 m | reverse complement strand
AAGTCAATGGCGCACATCGGCAATGACATTGTCATAGGTGTGCCTCGACATTCGGTGTAGGCACTCCTTTTTCAACCATACACTATACCCGCTAATACAATGGAAGCGTGGAATGGTGAGGAAAGGCTCCATTTAGGGGCTGAAGCGGAAGTGATTTCCGGAACCTGGTTCGGGCGCCCCGCTATACTGAAAAAGCGTAGACTAAGAGCATGGAGGCATCCTGAACTGGATAGTACTTTAACTCGAAAAAGAATGACAAATGAAGTGAAACTTACCATCTGGTTAGCAGGAATGGGAGCTCCGGTGCCAGCAATATGGGATGTTGACATGGATGAGTCGGTTATTATCATGGAAAAAATCGAAGGTCGGCCATTAATTGAAGTCCTCAGAGCAGGAGAATATGATGAGAAACTGCTGTTCAAAGTTGGTAAATCGATTAGAGAATTTCATCGCTATGCTGTTAATCATGGAGATTTGTCAACAAATAATATCTTGGTCACAGAAGAGGGAGACGCTGTTCTTATCGACTTAGGTTTAGCATCAAGAGAATATGAATTGGAAGGTTTTGGAATCGACCTCCACGTATTGTATGAAATTTTCAGAGCAAGCCATCCTGATGTTGAAAATGCCATGGACTTGGTCCTCGAAGGATATCTTGCACTCGATGAAGAACTAGGAAAGCCACAACCTGCACCGGGAGGACAGCCCCCTGATGCAGTTGATATTATCAAGAGATTAGAGCAAATCATGAAGCGTGTTCGCTATCATGGAGGCTAACCGCGTTAGCTTCATACTGCCTCTGCATGAGGTTGATAAATATTAGAGCGACCACTAAAATCACCCCGAACTTTAGGATATTCGAAGTATATGGTTGCAACTTAGGTTCTTTCTCTTGTACTTCAACACTAATATCTCCATTGGCACTAAGTTGCTGATATACAAAGTGGTCCTTCAAAACCATTGGACCCCATTGATCTAACTCGTCTGCCGTCAACTGCGTTGTAAGATTAGATTTCAGATTATGAATCATTATCTCCCTATCTGTTTCTTTGCCTGAAGCATTACTTGGGTCAATGTTTTGATATGCTGAGAACATCAATATCCCGTGACCCATATTTGGGTCGTACGCTGCATATTTAGGGTCTGAAATGATTTGACTGTCTCCAGTTGTAGTGTCTAATAGAATTAATCTCGAAGTTGCGTTGACATCTATGGTAGCCGCTAATTTGTTTTCAAAAATTGCAATATCGGTAATTGTAGCATTCTCTAAGTCTACATTAAACCCTGAATCTTCCAGTATCTCATCTTCAATTGGATTAGCAGTAGCGTTGATGTTAATCGCAATCAATCCTTCTCCATCGACCAACCCTAAGTGAACTGTGTCCTGGTCACTAGTAAAGACGAGCGCAATCAGGTCATCGCTTGATTCGAATAACCAAACTGAATCGTTTTCTGTTGCTGTTGGACCATCTAACTCTAAGCCTTCGAATGACCAGTACTTTACCTGTCCATTTTCTACAATCGCAAATCTATCATCAGAAACAAAGCTAACCTTACTGGGATTGTCTACTGAAAATGTAGTTTTTATTTCCCCGGGAGAATTAAGATCTACAAGCATAATCTGAGTAGAGTTTGCCATTAGGAGCATACCATCTCTAATATCATAGGTTGAATTAGAATCTAAAACTGGTTGAACTACGTCTATCTCATAATCCAAGTCTGACAAATCGTGAACCACAACTAATGCTGCTTCACCTCTGTCATCCAAAGTAACTAGCCAACCATCTGCCGCAGCTACGCCTACCGGAGCATCAACGCCTCCAGCAGGGAATGATTGGTGAGTTAAATCCCAGGTTATGACTCCAGCAACTGCTATCATGACAACAGTCAACATGACACTAGTCTCCTTGCTAGTAGGCCGGATATATCTTGAGAAAACTTCTGTAATATTGCTCTTTATTACCCCAAATGCACGTTTTGGATTAGTCAGTAATGTTGCTAACCGAGCGTTTATCGTCCTCTCGTCCAAAATACGCCACATCGGATCTGCAACTTTGTTAGCTAAGTGAACTGCTATTGCTGCAACAATCATGCCGCCGATGATATCCATGAACCAATGAATACCAAGGTATAGTATGCAAAATGCTGTGAGTAATACATACACAAATACAATTCTACGGTAGATGGTCCATCGTCCATCAGAATCAAAGCGAAGTAGACATAGCCAAACTGCGAATGGGAAACCAATATGCAAACTTGGCATTCCATTTGTCAAAGGATCGATTCTATGGAACCAATCATTGATTTCGGGAGTGTGGTCATATGCGAGAGTTTGCATTCCGGGAATATAATTGCCAGTAACGTGAACATTGAAGAATAAATAAAACGGGATTGCTAGGATGTAAACCCAGAAGATAGTCAAACTAATTCTATCTGCCATATATCGGTCATCGAAGTAAGCGAAGTAAAAGATTGAAACATAGCAGATGACCATGAATCCTACCACGTAAAAGTGGGTCATGAAAGCAGTTAGCCAATCTGACATGAACGTTTCTTGGACCCACAATGCCATGTCGCCTTCAATAGCATAAATCCACGGAGTCATGTTCAACATTCCATCTGTATTGGCCATTAGTATCCTATCGACTTCATCAAGGAAGTCCTTAGCATTGTAAATTAATAATACAATTCCGATATGTAACCAATATCTTCGTAAAAAGTCAATAAAACCGTGCGAAGTTACCTTTGCCCAAGGTGGCTTTACAATTGGCATTAACAGCACACCAATAGCCAATGCTGATATCAACCAAGTCAGATATACTCCGTCCACAGCAAGACCTCCAATTGATGTCGTGAGTGAATGGCATACAAGTGCGTTACTACGACAAATACGACCTTACAGGTCGTTTCACCATGCCCCGTGGACGTAGCCTTTGCCATTATCAGGGTCAAGTTTCTCTCCAAGGCGCCATATTCTCTCGAAACGATGGATTCCAGAAGAACACCCCGCATTCCAGTCAAAAGATAATGCATAATGTCCTACTGGGCGAACAGTTGGTTTCTCACGGGGTAATTTCTCAACATTACGGCGAAGAATCTTAGAAGATTCATCATCATTACGTTGAGGGGCACATTTTGCACAAGGACAAGCATGCCGCAAGTCATCATAGGTGACCTCGTGTTCCGTCCCATCCGACCATGTTAGATGCATATCGAATTCTCTGCGCTCTAAGCGATTTAGTTCAGGAATATCCATAGTAAAAACCTCAGATTATTTCCAAGCCTGAACTGTTTGAAGCCGATTCGACAATGTCTTGAATTTCTGTAACTACTTTGGCGAATGCCAGAGACGATTCTCCCTCTGGTTCAGACACAATGCGATGAACACCATCATCGCCACCGCGTACAAACCCTGGGTCAAATGGTAATTTACCCAAAAATGGTACACCAAAATCATTGGCGGTTCTTTCGCCGCCGCCTGCTTTGAAGATATCTAGAGTTCCTGCCCATTCTCCATTTTCATCTGTAGTAAGTTTGAGTGTTTTACCACCTGGTGCTGCAAGCTCGATTGCTGTTCCAGCAGGCGCTTTACCTCGTATGGTATAACCGCTCATATTCTCGACTACGCCTATGACGGCGACCTTTAGCGAATTAGCGAAGGTAATCGATTTCCTCGAATCTAATAAAGCGACGTCTTGTGGAGTTGTCACAATTACCATCCCGTCAATATCTGGTAAGTTTTGAGCAACTGTTAGGGGCTCATCAGAAGTTCCAGGCGGGAAGTCGATAATTAGGTAGTCTAATGCTCCCCATTCAACATCACCAATGAATTGTTGAATTGCCCCCAGTTTAATTGGACCTCTCCAAACAACGGGTGAATCTTCATCTTCCAACAAAAAAGCCATCGAGATGACTTTTACTCCAAGGTGTCCTTCGGCAGGATGGATTCTTCCACCCTCTACATTCAAACGCCTGCCGTCCAATCCCATCATCTTAGGTACATTCGGACCGGTTATGTCGATATCGAGTAATCCAACTTTGAGACCTTTTTGGGCCAGTGAAAGTGCGAGTCCAGTGGCGACAGTCGATTTACCGACTCCACCTTTGCCAGATAGCACCATAATTTTGTGTTTAATCGTCTTACCCATCTCAGATATTGCCATCTTGCGTTTCATCTGAGTGTACGCTGCTTCCATCTTTTTCTGATCTTCAGGAGATGCAGGTTCGGGAGCGCCGGGGTTGTTAACCTTCACAGGAGAGTCAGCCATCAGTTGCATCGACGGGTGTGACATACTTCAAACCTCTTTCAGTTAGAATGTGTATCATGATAGCCGAGACCACCCACAGTAGTATATTCCAACTAGCCTCCATACCAGCATATGCCCATCCCAAACCAGCGCTTAAAACAACGACTGGACCTCTAACGTGCAGAATATTTCCCCTGAGTAAATGAAGAATTAAACCTGCAAATAATGTTTGAATTGTTATCAAGGCTGCAATCACTTGGAAAATTAGTTGTAAATCTTTTGCTGCTGCTATGATGTGACTAACAAATAGAACGGTGAATACCGCGGAATAAATCAATATTGGCCTCCACATCTATTGAGGCTACATGCCATTGGTTCATATGTCTCTTCTGCTCACAGCCTGTCATGCGCCTACTCTTCGTATGTGTTGGAAACTCCTGTCGGTCACAAATGGCAGAGGGTATTGCTAGAAGCCTGGGCCATGATGCTGCAAGTGCGGGAACTCATCCTGCAAGCAGTGTTAGCGTCAACGCGTTGAAGGTCTTAGAATCCAAGGGAATTAGTACACAGGGACTTCACCCTAAACTAGTCGATGATATAGATTGGCAATCTTATGACATGGTAATATCGATGGGATGTGGAGTTAGTTGCCCCCTGATTAGAATAGATCAGGATTGGAATCTAGAAGACCCTGTAGGTCAATCACTCGAAGTCTTCGAAGCTTGTGCTGAGACAATTGAAAACCATATCAAAAATCTCGGTTCATAGGACCGTTTCTCTAAACCACTGGTGATTTAGAGATTAATTCTCGGCATCCAACGGTTTCGATTGTTCAGGATTAAATGAATACATCAATAAAACAAAACTTGCGGAAACGGGGATCATGGTGGCGAATAAGAACTTAAATTCAAATTCAATAAGCCCAGATGTCCAACCATAAATCTCCAATAATACGGTCGATACGAGACCGAATGCAAAGAAGCGTCCGAAAACGTGTAGGTTTTCCTTGACATAAATCGAGACGAGCCATTGTGCAGACCCGAGGAAAATTGCAAAAACACCCACATACATACTCACAAATATCCCATACTCAGTGAGTTGGGGACCAACTGCTATTGCTGTTTTTGGTGATAAAAGAAATGCTGCTCCAAGCATTATTGGTAATAGACCAGTTAATTTCATTATTCCAGATAAGCCAATAACAGGACCTTCATCACTTTCTTCCATAATTTTTTCCGCTAATTCTAGGCTAAGAATTTGCCGCCTACAAAGAAAATGTGGCACTTGTTTAGGCGGGATGGATTAACTCTCAGGGTCAACTATATTCAAATTAGTTAAAATGAGTTAACTATGACGCAAATACATGGGCAGGGATTGGTTTGTGCTAGGTATGGTTCTGATTTTTTCTATTTCTAGCCCAGGTTGCTTTAGTGAGAGCGAGGAATACTACTACTCAGTTAGTGACCCCCAAGATGGTTCTAACTCTGATGGCACCTCGGATGCACTGTTTACAATCACTCTTGATGACCAAGGCGGAATCGACATGGATTTTTCAGATCTGGTAGTAATAATTGAGAGAGATTCTGGCTCACATAAATGTGCTACAACCGGTACGACAGGGAACTGTACAGTAGTTCAGGCATCAGGCTCTGATGATTCCCTGTGGGAGATTGGGGAAATACTTGTTATTTATGAAAACGGTGTCGGTATTTGCTCGCAGCACTGCATTCTGGCATTCAGTGTGTCGGGACCCGAAGATGCTAAAATTGTCGGACCAACCATACTCAATACTACTTGATATTGGTAATTAGGTGGTGCGAGAGCCGGGACTCGAACCCGGGTTCAAGCGTTGGCAACGCTCGGTGATAACCACTACACTACTCTCGCAAGTGTAACCATCGGATTGGACGGAGGTATAAACCGTTATCGATTACAGAAAATAAGACTCTCAAGCGTCCCCAAAGCCACCTAGGCCACCTTCTTCATCAGACCCACGCATGATATAAACTGCAGCACCTGCAATCACGAGTATTCCTAAGCCGCCTAATGCAACATAAGTGAGCGTACTGCTAGAAGGCCCGTCAGAGGAAACCGGGTTATCTGGTCCCTCCAATATGATAGGGATTGATTCTTCAGCGGTTTGAGAACCATAGGAATCCATAGCTTTCACAAGTAGTTCATGAGTGCCAAGTGCTATGTATTTCTTTATTGTGATTTGCTTAGAGTAAGTTCCATCCCCATTGGCAGACATTGTATACCATGTTGTAGATTGGCCAGGAGGCGCAAGGTTTCCTAACCTCACTTTAACCCAATTAAGACCATCATGGTCTGCCACTGTTATTGTTAAGTTATATTCAACATCTTCATCGCCTAACTCAATCTTGCGTAAGTCTCCAATATCGATTTGCGGAGGCTCATTAAGAACTGTGACAGTAATATCTTCATCATTCTCTGACTGTATGTGGTAAAGACCGGAAGTTATTGTTCTATCAACCGTTATTGTTGATTCAAAAGCATCAACCATTCTGATCGCTAGATTTCGTTCACCGGGACTCATTCCATCTGGAACTAGAACTTGCCCTGCCCAAATATCTCCAATTTTATTCAATTGCGAAAGTTCTCCCCCGTAATCTCGCATATCAACTGAAACCGACGATACGCCATGACCATCGTAAACTTCTGCATTGATTATCATAATTTCACCACGAGAAATTATCGAAGGTACAATTTCAATCGATGTCAACCTTGGTGGTTGATTAAGAACGGTTATATTTGTCGAATTTGTATCTGATGCCTCGAACACATCAGTCACTGTTACATTGATGGGAAGGTCTCCAAACTCAAGCCCCGGCACAGCTATTTCGGCAGTCCAGATATCATCGCCGATAACCCTGTCCCCTGAAAGCCCCTTGTCATTTAGAATAATGAAAGTACCACCTATTGCAGAAGTATCTGCGATTACTGAGTCTATATTGAAATCGATATCTGAAACCGTTACTTCTATGAATCCAGGTGCTCCGTTTTCTCCAGTAACCACGCCCTGTGCTAGAGTGATCAAATCTATACTTGGAGCGTTATTATCGTGAACTGAAATAATCGAAGGTGACAAAACTCTGTTGACAGATTGATTCTCTGTCAGATTAACCATTTGTCCATCTTCTCCGAATTCGACTTGGAATGCTCTATTGATTTGAACATTCAAACCGGATAGAGGACCATCAATAATCAAATTACCAGAAGCAATTCCACTTACATCGGTTGAATAAACTCCAGACCAAACAACAGTATCGACCATGTGACCATCCATTGCAACAATCTGTGCCTCTCCTGCTGTAACAGTTAGTGCCATACCTTCTTGATGGTCAAGAGTAAAAACATCACCAGTTGCAGCATCTGTTGGAGCAAATCCTGATTCTCGACTAATAGTTACATCACCAAGGCCTTCTTCAACCGTTGGAGCCTCTAACTGGTTTTGTAATGGGGAATTAGTATGAATCTCATCACCGCTACTTGGGTCAGGCCCTGTTTGGCTCCAAACTGTCCGAATTGTACGGTTATCCCAATGCGCTTCTTTAGAATCATATGACCAAGATTCATTGTGGTGGGCCCCTGCGCCTAAGTCTGAATTAGGAAGTGCGGAAATTCCAGTAAGATTGAACCAATCTTCTTGGTGAACGATAATGACATCATACATTACTCCAGTATCGTTAGCCTGCATTGTGGAGTCTTCAATGGTCCTTACTACACCAAAGTTACCTTGAGCATCTCCTGTAATCAATCCATCAACATGTAAGTTGTCGACCGTTACCAAACCATCTTCTTGCTCTTGGTGGAAATCATAGATTGTACCATTTATCTGAACACTGGCATTTTCATCCTCTCCTGAGAAACCAAACGTACCATGTCCTACCATCTTACTCATCTGGTCAACTCTCTCTCCATCTTCCCATCTTTCTATGGATTCAAAAGTGTCTAAGGAAATATCCATTCTGCTATCGTTTGTATCCAAAATTAAGTCTGCTGTAGCTTCAAACTGAGTATGTGAAAGTCGCCTAGTACCGTTTGAATCCCATGTTTCGATTAGCAGTACTGCTAATTCTCCTGAGAGGTCCATCCTCTCATCATCATCATCGGAAAGAATTGAGATTGACCCATTGGCTTCTAATCTAAATCTCTCATCTACAATACCATTCACCATGGACCGGTTTATCCATGCGTCACTGACCACACCCTGAATATCAACTGCGCCTTCAGTCTCATCATTAAGTCCGATAACTCCACTTCCTCTAGCATCGAATACTTGGCCAGTCATAATTCCATTGACTGTTGTTTCATTTTTCCAAACCGAATCTAAATCTAACATCAGAGATAGACCATTTTCGGCAGTGTTGGAAAGAACGGTCAGAGTGCCGTTCCCCATCTCCCAAGAGTCAAGTGTGTCGCCAATTCTTTGTTGCCAACCTTGGCCATTGAATACTAAGATGTATTTTTGTGAGCCGTTTTCATTTTCCCACTGCTGATCCATCTCCCAATTAGAATCAAGGGTCACTTCGTGGTCAGCTAATGGCTGACCCCAAATACCCACAGTAACCGCTCGTGAAACCTCTCCTGCATTTACAGTGATTGTATCACCATGAGATAAAGTGGTATTGAGAATAATTCGAAGGTTATCTCCTGTTGTGTCATAGATAACTCCGGTATCAAGTTCCAAACCGTCGTGCAAATGGTTTACACTTATCTCTGAAAGATTCACATCACCTGTGATAATGTATGCGTGGCCGCCTGTCCAATCGACATTTATGGCCACTGAGTTAGATTCATCAGCATTCACAATTGGAATGAGTGATGTCAAAAAAAGAAGAATTAGCAGACCTGCCCTTGCCTTCATAGCCAACTGGCGGGCCTGCTAGTCTTCAAGACTTGTGGGGCCGTGTTCAACCCCAATGGTCCGATGTGAAGGCGTTCGGGTTACGAGGCTTGTCGCCTTCTCTCATCCAGATACTGCCAGCATCGCCGTATACGTCGCCGAATGGGTCGACTTCTACAACTTCCACTTCGCGATTCATGTATGCTTCAACACGCTCGCGCAGTTCTGGCTTGAAGCGCCAGTAGTGTATCCTCCACTCTCGACCATCCCAAAGAGTAGTTTCTTCAGATTCGGTTGTTAGAAGGTCATAATCTTGAAACATGTAAAACAGGTTGCGGTCTGTTGGTTCTAGGGCATTATCGATGATTCTATCGTAAAATCCAAAGAATCCCAATGCGTGCTCAGCCATACCACAAGCGACTTCTGGATCCATCTCCATGTCGATGTGTTGACGAATTGCTTCAGTTAGTTCTGCCATTGTCATTCCCATGAAATCACCGCCGCGCTGGGATATATGTCGGGTAACATTTCCCCTCTGCGCAGTAATATGTATAGGTCGAAGTCCCTAATTAACACATCGATGATTTTGGCCCAATCGAGGACTTCAAAGGGGAAATAGTCACCGCAAGGGTCATGGATGACGGGTTTGTTGAGGGTAATTTCCTCGGTTTAGCCGATTCTGGAGGCGATTCTGATGTCAATATCGCGTCCATCCCATACGAATTAACGACCTCATATGGCCAAGGAACTTCAGAAGGACCTGCTGCTTGTATCATTGCTTCAGGACAAGTTGAATTGTTTGACGATTTACTAGGAGAAGAATTGCCGGCAGGAGCAGTAATACGTACTGTTGAGCCCTGGGATGGGGAAGGTAGTTCGCTACAAGAGCAATTAGATGGTATCGGTAAATATGCTGAAGAACAGTATTCAAGTGGAGCATTTCCAATATTTTTAGGAGGGGAGCACGGAATGCTCCCCGGTATCTTACGGGGATGTCCACAGAAGGTAACCCTGATTCAAATCGATGCACATGCAGATTTGAGAGATGAATTAGATGGCGAGCCATATTCTCATGCTTGTGCGATTGCACGTTCTCTTGATGAAGGCGCAATAGGAGTTCACCAAGTTGGCATTAGGGCATATTGTAGTCAAGAGCGAGACTATATTGAAAATGATGAGCGAGTAAATACTTGGTTTGCTAAAGACGTCATGAGTCCAATTACTGGTTCAAAGTCTTGGAATGAATGGATTGAAGCCATTTCCAAAATCGAAGGGCCTGTTCATTTGACGGTTGATATTGATGGGCTTGATGGTTCATTAGTTCCGGCTACAGGAACTCCAGTTCCAGGCGGGCTATCTTTCTGGCATGTAGTTCAAACGATAGAGACTGCGTTCGCAAATTGTGAAGTCATAAGTGCCGATGTGAATGAGATTGTTCCGCAAAAGGATACACCTCTCACTCAATTTACAGCTGCTATGATAGCAACTAAGATTACTGCAGCATTTATTGCAAATAGGAGTTGATTAAATGGCACATGGCGCTCATATTATGCTCGACTGCAAAGGCGCTATTGGCGTCGAAGGCTCATGGATGCTAGCGCTAATGGAAAAAGCAGTTGATGCATCAGGAGCACGAAGAGTACATTCTCACAATGAGGAGTTTGACGGTAGTGTATCACCACTAGGTTTCGCAGCAGTTGTTTTACTGGATGAGAGTCACGTTAGTGCTCATTGCTATTCTGAAAGTGGTTGGCTTGCTATTGATGCCTTTACCTGTGGAGGAACCGACCCTGCGCGAATTATCGAGATTATCGAAAAGGAGCTACAAACTAACTATCCAGAGATGATTATCAACCGTAGAAAGCGAGTTGAGAGATTCCTTAATGGTCCAGTAAATGGTGGCGTCAGAGGTTTTGTTGACAGACATTTCAACCACTTCAATGCGGGCGCACTTCGTGATTGTGCAGTTTCATTAGACCAATTTCTAAACGAAGGTGGCCGGCTCATGGTCACCCTTGCAGGAGCGATGAGCACCGCTGAAATCGGACGTTCACTAGCACCAATGATTAGGTCGGGCAAGATTCATGCGATCACATGTACTGGAGCGAATCTAGAAGAAGATGTTTTCAATTTAGTAGCTAATTCTCATTATGAAAGAATTCCAAATTGGCGTAATTTGACCGAAGAGCAAGATGCTGAATTACACGCAACTGGCTTCAACCGTGTGACGGATACTTGTATTCCGGAAGAAGAGGCTATCAGACATATTGAAGATAAAATTCTCAAGCAGTGGCAGAGTGGTCCTGCCCTCCCTCACGAACACCTGATGGCGATTTTAGATCAACTTGAAGCGGACATTCCTAGAACTGATTCTTGGCTAATCGCTGCAAGAGACGCAGGTATTCCAGTCTATGTTCCCGGCTGGGAAGACTCTACTTTGGGCAATATATTCGCAGCACATTGTATCAAAGGTGATGTTGAACAGAGCGCTGTCAAAAGCGGGATTGACTACATGATGCACTTGGCTGATTGGTACATGAATGCTGAACACCCAATTGGTTTCTTACAGATTGGTGGAGGAATTGCGGGTGATTTCCCGATTTGTGTTGTACCAATGCTAAGACAAGACATGAAAGAAAAAGCACCGCTGTGGGGATGGTTTGCTCAGATTTCGGAGTCGACTGCATCATACGGTGGATATTCAGGAGCTCCTCCAAGTGAGAAAATAACTTGGGGTAAATTAGCACCTGGCACCCCTATGCACATGATTGAATCAGATGCTACAATTGTAGCACC
>TARA_B110000444_G_scaffold122362_1_pt1 | contig 11933 bp, 5 predicted proteins | sample TARA_B110000444 | Tara Oceans TARA_B110000444 (sample SAMEA4398370) | marine metagenome | biome: Polar Biome; feature: [SRF] surface water layer (ENVO:00010504); material: water (ENVO:00002006), including particulate matter (ENVO:01000060) such as... | depth 5 m | reverse complement strand
GAATATGTAGAAGGTAGAAGTCTCGCTGAAATTATTCGAGCTGAAGGGCCCCTACATCCTGACAGAGCAGCCGACATAGCAATCGATATTTCGTCGGCATTGACGTTTGCTCACCGCAACGGGGTAGTACACCGAGATATCAAACCAGGCAATGTCTTAATCACAGCTACTGGTCAAGTTAAAGTAACTGACTTCGGTATTGCACGAGCATTGACGGGTAACACCGATGACAATTTGACTCAAACTGGCTCAGTAATGGGAACGGCAACATATCTGTCGCCAGAGCAAGCGCAAGGCCAGCCTGCAGACCCACGAAGTGATGTGTATTCACTTTCAGTAGTCCTATATGAAATGCTAACTACAAGGCCACCATTTACTGGGGACACACCTGTAGCTATTGCTTATAAGCACGTGCAAGAAGAGCCGCAACCCCCCTCACAGCTAAATATTGATATACCAGACCCCCTCGAAGCTATTTGTCTTCGCGGTCTTGTCAAAGAGCCATCAGAGCGCTATGCCTCGGCCGAAGATCTAAGAGGTGATCTCAGACGCTTTCGAGAAGGTCAGCATGTTTTAGCTACTTCTTATCGTCCATCAAAGAGTGATGATCCAACCACTAAACAGCCTGTCGATCTTGGTGCGAACAACACCGCTACTCTCAATCCGAAGCATCAAAAAAGTCAGCTAAAAGCACAGTCAGTGCCAAGTAACGGAACCAAACTCCCACCCAAAACTGCTAACACCAATCGACCGGCTATACCTTCGACCGGCAACAATCAACAAACAGGTACGCCAGTATGGATAACTCTCCTTGTTATCGCCCTAATAATCATTGGCGGCCTTCTTTTTCTATTAATTGACCGCTCGTCAAACAACAACGAAAATGGTCTCGAGATAGAGAACCCAAGTGAATTGAAACTCCGTGTCCCAGAATTACTTGGCTTAGATTGGGAGGATGCGGAAGCATTACTGGACGAATCAGGATTTGAAAACATAATAATTGAATTCCAAGAACGCCAAAACACGCCTGAAAATCAAGTCTTTCAACAAGACCCACGTTCTGGGTTGTTACTCGCAGACCCCAACAACCCCGATAACCCAATCAGGCTTTTTGTATCAAAAGGATTGAATGTTATCTCTGTTCCTTCAGTTGAAAGACTTAACTTCGATGAAGCCGAGCAGCTTTTACTTGCTGCAGGTTTTTCTGTTAACCGGATCGATACAGAAACTGATGAGTTTGATATCGGAATCGTGATAAGCCAGGATGTTCCCAGCACACAAAAACGTCCTCAAGCATCGCTTATAACTTTAACAGTTTCCGTTGGAAGGGGAGAGGTAGCAGTACCTCAAGTCGAAGGACAAAAACTAGAAGATGCAAGGGTTACGCTTGCAAGAAAAGGGTTACTAGACGAAATTTTACAGGAGTTTTCGCTTGAATACCCTATAAATCATGTAATCCGTACCGAGCCATTAGCTAATGAGAAGATTGAGCGCGGAAGTGTTATTAAATTAATTATTTCAGCTGGACCTGAAATTGGGTTAGTCCCAAGCCTTGAAATTTTAGGTATCACAGATGCTGATTCAGTCGAATCAGCAATAAAAAATCTCGGCTACACGGTCATCAGAGTGTTGCGAGAAGTATCTATAGACGATTCCCGAATCGGTCACGTCATTGGGATTGAACCGGCGCCTGGAACAAGTCTACTTCTTGGTTCAGACGTCATCTTGATCGTTGCTGATTCACAATCTGCTTCGCTGCCATCTAACCCAAACACTGAAAACCCAAACACTGAAAACCCAAACACAAACAATGGCTTTATAACGGTGGAACCAAACAATTAAATTCCAGGAACTCGCTGTGATAACTTAACGTCCGCTTTTCGCCCTCTATGATAGATATTCATGTCAAGGCCAACAAAAAGTCGACTAACTCCTAAAGGGACCCGACCCGCAGGGACTCCAAACCCAGAAGCACAAATCTCTGATGGAGAGTCGCCAAGCCCTGCGTGGTTTGGCTGGATAATTCTTGCGTTAATGATTTTTGGGGTCGCCTATTATTTTTTCAAACTATATGAGTTGGTTACCCGGTAGTCCAAGTAGCAGATGGATTCTTGGCGGTCTCGGTTTCGTGCTCGCTGGTCTTCTTACAGCCACCCGGTGGCGCTGAAAATAAAAGGCCACGCTAAGTGTTCTAACTACAATTATGTAATTAATCCCCAACCTGTGCACAAGTTGTGGATTTGATCTTACAAACTAGTCATCATCATGATTTTTGACAAGTTCCATTTCCTCCATACAACAACGCGGTCCTTCAGGCACTTGGTTGGGGGAACGAGTCATCCGTATTTCCGTCCCACAAAGAGTGCACCGGTAAGTCAGCTTCACCCGTCGGAGTTCTCCGGACGGCGGAGGCGGAGGGACTTCACGCGAAAAGCTGGCCATCATACGCAGGCCCATTGAATAGATGACATAGACGAAAACCAAGGAACCTAAAACCGGAATTACGATATCCACACCTAAACGGTACCTTGAACAGAGTATGCCAAGGCTGGGTAAATCCAATGTCTTGAATTTTTATCTAAAATCCCCGCTCTCGCTAGAAGATAAATCAACCCTAAACGAATTACAGGTTCAACTTATAAGACCCATCAAATTGTTCAACTGCCGCAACTAATTCTGTCAATCTGGATACCAATGTTCCCAAGTGCTTATTTCGTCTGTGAGGAGAATCCGCTAGACCTATTACAAGCGCGTACTTGGTTAAAACAGCATCCTGGGTGCAGTACAGATCTTGAACTCGTCGTGACGGAGCTTTTAACTAATGGGATGACTCATGGATTCGGCCCGCAGGTAATTCAAATCCATCAAATTAAAAATGGAGTAAAATTTACTATCACCTCAAATAACCCACCATTTGATATCACACCACAACGCACATCTCTGAAAGAGAGCGGCAACGGATTAATGATCGTAGAGGCTTTGCTTGATTCATTTTCCCTTCGAATCGATCCAAGAGGTAACTCAGTTTTAAGCGGTGTTTATAAACAAGCCAAAAGACTGAACAAATGAGGGCTATCGGCACAGAGCCAGGAGATTTTGTTGAATTCGACTTAGATTTAATCGAGGCAGATCGACGTCAAAAAATTCGTGATCTTCTAGAAGAAATAATTCCTGCTCTCCAAGGTGAATTGAATTGCGAGCTATCAGTCGGTAATGACGGGGTCGAATTAGTTCTTGTGGATAATAATTCAATTAGATTCCGAGCAACATTTGACTTTAAAGGTCGTTTGGTATTGACAGACCAGCGCCCCAACAAGCTTCTTTAAAATATTTTCACTAGGTCAAGTTGAAGAGCGGAAAGCTCTCTCTAAAAGAGGACTACTCTTTCCTAACCAATTCGGTTTGTTATCCACATAAACAACGGCGCCAGGAATTAGCTGCGAAGTATGAACAGCTCTCTCGGTTGCTGCATCATCAAGTTTTTCTGATGTTGGAAATAATTGTAATTCTTCAATTTCTATAATTTTTCCACTTTGTGTTCTTTGCTTTCGAACTACCTGTTTTTTCGAAACATTCGCTCTTTGTTTCTTCTGGACATCACCAGTCCACAATCTGGCCGTTCCATCACGTTCATCATGCATACTCCAACCGATTGGGACCCTGAGACTATCGACGTGTTTTTGACACACAGCCAAAGCATCACCGGATTCAGCATCCATTTCAGTGATCCATACTGAACGATTTTTCGAATTATACCTAAGTTTTAACACTGCGGAAGCTCCACATGTACTTCGGGCACAACAAGTCATAGACCAAAAATAGCCTCACTCTTTAGCAGTTCTGTGGATGCTCTAGCTATTCAGAATCGATGAGTCAATAACGCTTCTCATGCAGATAAGCATCATGGATCACTTAAAAACGGTGTTCGTTGTTGCTTATTGGCGCATATAGCGGGCGCTTGTTTCGATAATTCCGAGGCGTCGCTCATTCATTATAGATATTAAGTTTTTGCCGTGGAGCCCCTGCTTGTTCTAAGTATTGGCCAAGCGCTTCGAGATGACATCAAAAACTCCGATAAGTATTAGGAGCTCGACCTAACGGCTTCTAAGGCGTTCCCAGAAACCAAATGGTGGATAACCAGTTTAGTACGTTCAACAACACGATTGGATGGAGGAATGATGATCGAACTTAATGAGAGCTTTGACGGTACGTGGCCGTTCTCCCCACTTCTATGATGGATTTTGCCATTGGTTGTTTTCGCGATCTGTAGCCTGATGGTCCGCTCACGACTCTGCCCGATGTTGGCCACTTCCTACAAGAAGACGCGCCGGAAGTGGTGTCAGCACTCATTATTCAGTTCACCCAGATGCCTTAGCGGCGGGACAAGGACACACCGTCCCTAAGCCCAAAAGAGAAGAACCCAATTTGCTTAGCTACTTGCTCATTTCAGCTTCAAAATCAACATCAGATATTGTTGTTTCGCCGTTGTAGAACTTGTCTAAACGTTCAACTGGCTTAAATCCAGAATCTTTCAGCGAGCGAGCAACCCGGATCAACTGGTTCCATATTTGGACCTGGATCTCAGTGTCAGCTTTGTTGTACTCACGTACCTTAGCCACGTGCTCCAAATCACCATCAACAGCTTTTGCGTACCACTGAGTCGAAGCAGCTCCCCCAGCGTCAACCATTGGCCATCTGAAAGGCGTACCGTCTTTACTCAAAATCATTTTTGCTACGTCCTTAATTGAATAGGAAGCAGTTGGAACAATAAACATGTCCCGCATGATCACCAGCTGGTCAATGACGTGAGCTTCAATAAAGGTCTCAAGCTCATCCAAAGAAGGTAAACCAGGAGCACCGAGATGCTTATTAACGAGGTGACGCATTGTCTGTTGTTCAGCTGAGGACCATACATAAAAACCAAAAGCTTCAGGAATTTTGTACTTACGGATCGCAGCGGCACGAGCTTTTTGAGCTGTTTCCCACATCTGTAAAAACACTTTCAGCTCACCTTCATCTGTGTGGGTGAAATCATCGAACTGTAGATGTTTGGCTTTAACAGAAGCGACATCGTTGTACTTTTCACCGATGACTTTGTTGTCTGCGTCAACCTGGTAGTTAACAAGGTGCATTCCCCATTGGTAAACAATTTGGGATGCTTTAGGGTCAAACGATTTATCTTGGAGACTTACCGAGTTTTCCATGTCAACAAACAACGCGACAGGTCGACTGTCGATCTGCACTGAAGGCAGGCCACGGCGACGGTACGCATAAACTTTTCCTGATTCACGAGCTGCGTCATATACGCGAGCGAAATCGATGTGCTTATCAAGCTTGTCTGTACCCAAAGGTAAGTGGGCTAACTCAGAAACAGTAGTGATGTTCAAAGCAGCTAGTTTCCCTTCAGCGATTTTAGGAGTAACACCAGCTATACGAGTTACTTCGTCGTTCTCTTCCCAAATCTGGCTACATGTTGGGGCATATACGCACTCGGCACATAACGAGTTGACCATTGGGCGTGGGTAAATGCCGTGGTCTTTGGCGTTGCGTACGATTCGTGCAGCCTGGGTGAAGCCTCGTTTGTACGCTCCTTCAGCTGATTCTGCGTTGATAGTTCCATCAACAGCTGAATACACACGGGCTGAAAGATCCATTCGTACAGCAACGAAAGATAAACCAGATATCGCTTTACCGATCACGTACCCGTACTGCTCATCGGCTCTACCGAACCCCCCAGCTGCGAGCATGTCACGGTAATGGGAAAGTTGGAGTGCGTCTTCCATTTTCGCTCTGCCGCCTTGGTTAAGGGTTCCTGAAACGTTACGTCCCAAACCCATATCTGCAAGAGTTACATACTCCATTACGTATTCGACTTTGGATCCGTTTGCGTCAACAACTCGACCTGAGCCTTTACCGGATTTCTTGTTGAAGTCTATGGAGCCATGCATTTTCGCATCGACGCCAAGCCACGCTGGTTTGTTATTAGGGAGATCGGTTTCGCTACGAAGAATGAAGTCAGGTTCACCAACACGGGAGTTATCTGAAGGTGGAGGCAAACGGGGGTTCATCAAAACTTTGATGTCGCCTGGGTTTCTAAGTAGTTCTTTAGTTGCGAACTCGCGAGCTGCACGAGATGACTGTTCGTACGTTATTTCTCCAGCTGCGACCTGATCGCGGTCCTCTTCACCGAGCAAAGTGATAACTCCTACACCGGTTCGCATTGAACGAAGCGAAGCTTTGAACTCTTCTTTATTTTTTTTGGTTGCTACAGCACCTATTGGGCAGTTAAATACGTTGCTCTTACCTCGAGGGGCTGAAGCGTTGATCTTATCCATTAGAGCATCTTCGAAATGGTTACCTTCAGAGAAAAGAGACTGCGTGAACTCTGAGTGCTCCACTGCTTGAGCTGCAATGTCAGGGATGTGGTTGAATGCCAGCTCTGTAGGGCATTTCTTCTTCGAAACTATTTTGGCGTCGTAACCACCAAGCCGTAAACCCGAAATGTCTACATCTGTGTCAGATGATGAGTCGGAGTAGTCGTCAAATATTGCGTTGACGGCGTTAGGTGAGGAAGACACTGCATCAATGTTGACACGTCTTTGGTACTTTTTGAGACCTAGAACACGCTTATTTCGGGCCCAGCCAGCAGTTACGGTATCGCCAACTATGCGTTGTAGTCGTGCTTATAGTTCCGCTAAACCAGCGTCAGGGAAATCAGAAGCTAATTGTTGCAGAACGCTTTTTTTGGTTGCTTCAGAGTACGAGAGGGTCTTTGTCATGCTTGCCATATAGCGACCCATAGTGGAAGTAACTTTTTGTTCAAGGGAGGTTAGTCCAGTCATTGTGTGACTAAGAGTCCCGGATCTTCAACCCCAACACTCACCCCCGTTTTGAGGGCATAGTTGCTCTACTACTTATTTCCCTAAACAATCGCCAGGTGTTCAGATTGCAGAACTACTATCTGTTCATGCAAGACAACGACGGCAACACCATGATCAACCTGAAAAATATTGGTAACGGCATGATGATTGCGTCTTTCGTCCTGTTAGTCGCACTGAGTGGGCAATACCAGCCAGTACCAGATTGGGTTGTTCCGGCCCTGTTCGTTGGAGGATTTGTTCTGCTCATCGTCAACGGATTATTAAACAAAACTGATATTTCGAACGCCAGGTGGGTACCCGGTGAAATATGGCGCTCGCTGCACGACGCTTTGAGTCACCGCTCATTAGAGCTGTGTCAGCTTAAGTTGGTATCGAAATGGGTCCTACACTGGCGCGTCGATTGGCGTCGAGACGGCTGTTCTCACCCGGGCTTACTGAGCGGATGACCGGCGGATGTTCTTTGATTCCAGACTTTGGGCACTAACTAAGGGGGCACGAGGCGCTGTCGCACAAGCCGTAGTCATTGGTGTCGTGGCTTCGGTCACAGGCATAGTTCGACTTGGTTTGCTCGGGTGGTTGCTAGCCAAAGTATTTAGTGGAGCGAATCTCAACGAGTTAGCGGGCCCTGCGACGGCTGTGGCGCTTGTCATGATCGCGCGCGGCGTGCTTGAACATTGGCGCAAAATGCTTGCACATCGCACCGCCGCCAGAGTGCAACTGGTACTTCGTAGCCAACTCCATGAACACGTTTTGCGGTTGGGCCCAGCTCAATTTGGGGACGTACGTACCGGTGAAGTTTTACTATCACTGGTAGAAGGTGTTGAACAGTTAGAAGTTTGGTTTGGTGAATATCTCCCGCAGCTATTTGTTGCCTCGATCACTCCTCTGGTGATTTTCGCCATGTTGGCCCCTCTCGACTTGCCAGTCGCTGCCATCCTGATTGGTTTCGCACTGGTGACTTTGGTAGCGCCCTCCGCGTTTCACCGTTGGGATGCTGATCGAAGCTTGCAACGTCAACAGGCATACAGTCTTTTTGCTGCTGACTTTTTGGACTCTCTACAGGGGCTAGCGACACTAAAAGCTTTCGGCCAAAGCGAAGAACGAGGCCGCACACTGGCAGAACGTGCCCACGACGTATTCAAGAGCACCATGTGGGTACTTGCCACTAACTCTTTAACTCGCGGCATCACCGATACTGGGTTAGCGCTAGGAGCAGCCGCAGCGTTGGCGTTAGGTGCATACCGAGTGCAGGCCGGCGAAATGGAAATAGTGACACTGCTCATCGTGTTGATGGCTGGCATCGAAGTGTTCCGACCCCAACGCGACCTGCGTGCGATGCTGCACAACGGCATGATGGGCCTCTCGGCTGCACAAGGCATCTTCAAGGTCTTCGACGTTGAACCCCAAATTCAGCAACCGACAACACCTGTGAAACTAACTGGCCCCGTTAACCCCCGACTGTCCTTTGAGAAAGTGGTATTCAACTACCCTGGCGCCGCCGAAGCAACGCTTACTGGTCTTGATGTTGAGGTTGCCCCCGGTGAGCGAGTCGGAGTAGTCGGGTCAAGTGGCGCCGGTAAGAGCACCATGGTCAAGTTGTTATTGAGATTCCACGATCCCGACAGTGGTCGAGTCATGCTCGGCGGTCACGACCTCAAAAATTTGTCGAGTCAGGACCACTATGGAGCGATCGCCGTAGTGTCCCAAGACACTTTTCTGTTCCACGGCACAGTGCTCGAAAATATTCGGTTTGGGGCTCCAGATGCGAGCATGGACGCGGTGGGTCAGGCAGCTCGTGATGCCAACGCACACGATTTCGTGATGAATTTGCCAAATGGTTACGACACCGTCATTGGTGAGCGGGGTATCCGTCTGTCGGGTGGCCAACGACAACGCATAGCGATTGCTCGGGCGTTGCTAAGAGACGCGCCGATTCTGATACTTGACGAAGCTCTGTCCTCAGTCGATGCTGAGAACGAGGCGATTATCCAAGAAGCGTTGGATCGTCTTATGGCTGGGCGAACCACGCTTATCTTCGCCCATCGACTTTCCAGTGTGATCAGCGCCGACCGGATTCTCGTGCTTGACGAAGGCAATATCGTAGAATCCGGGACACATGGCGCGCTAATGGAAAATCGAGGGCGCTACTACGCTTTGATGGCTGACCAGTTGTCCCAACCAAACTTTTCCAACCCGAATGTGGCGGATCACACCAACAATGTCTCAGATGCATCTGAGGATTTACCTCTTGATGGTGGGGACCCCAACAACTCGGAGATTGTTCCCGCAACCGGCCTTGGTTGGGTTGGCGCAGTACGTTGGCTTTTTAGCGAGATCCGTCCATGGCGCGGAAAGCTAGTAGCCACCTTCTTCTTCGGGGTCACGCGGGTTGCCGCGCTTATTAGCGTCGGAGTACTGAGCGCATTGGTAGTTGCCGCCGTCAAACGAAATGAACCCTTCGGAGGGTTACTCGTCGCTCTTGGTGTAGTCGCGCCGCTGGCGGGCATCTTGCATTGGTTGGAGTCTTGGATCGCTCACGATATGGCGTTCCGCATGTTGGCCGAAATGCGAGTAGCGCTCTACTCGAAGTTGGATCAACTCGCGCCCGCATATCTGGTGCGCAGACGTACAGGCGACATGGTCGCTATGGCAACACACGACGTGGAGATGGTGGAGTACTTCTTCGCTCACACCGTGGCGCCTGCTTTCGTTGCTGTGCTTGTGCCTGCCTCAGTGCTGATCACGTTAGGTATCTTGGGTTGGCCAATGGCCGTCGCTCTGGCGCCATTCTTAGCTGTTGTAGTCATCAGCCCCTTCTTATTGCGCCGCCGGCTCGACACCCTCGGCTCCGAGGACCGTGAAGCGCTTGGTGATCTGAATGCCTTTGTGGTGGATACCGTTCAAGGACTCGGCGAAGTTCTGGCATTTCAGCAGTCTGGAGCGCGATCGGAAGCCTTTTTGAAACGAGTGCAGCGTCACGTCGACACCCGGTTGCCCTTCTACCGGGATCTCTCCCGCCAAACAGCGGTGCTTGAAGTCGTTACCGGACTCGGGGGGCTCGCTGTGGTCATAACCGGAGCGGAGCTTGTTTCGGCCGGAGATCTAGCTCCGACCACCCTCCCGTTGTTGACGTTGCTCGCTTTAGCTTGCTTCTTGCCAGTTGCTGAAATTGCTCACGTTGGGCGACAACTCGCAGACACGCTCGGTGCCGCGCGACGTTTACACCAAGTGCACAACGAAGATGTGCCCGTAGTCTCGTCTGTAACGCCGGTGCCTCTCGACTCAGCTAAAGCCACCAACGCGGTCACCTTTGAGAATGTCGTGTTTAGCTATCCAGGTACTAAGACCGAGGCCCTATCAGGCGTGACTTTCAATGCAGCGGTAGGTACAAGCGTGGCGATCGTTGGACCATCCGGCGCCGGTAAGACGACATCTGCCCAACTCATCCTGAGATTCTGGGACGCAACCGATGGTCGCATTCTTCTGTTTGGAGAGGATCTTCGCTCATTAGATCTCGATGATTTGCGCGCCCATGTGGCCATGGTTAGCCAAGAAACGTATTTATTTCATGACACTCTTGCCCATAACATCGCCATGGCGCGACCCGGCGCTTCAGAGACAGAACTGCGCACGGCCATTGAGCAGGCCTCATTGGGCGACTTTGTGGCAAATTTACCTCAGGGTCTCGATACTCAAGTCGGAGAGCGAGGCGTGCGCCTTTCGGGAGGCCAGCGTCAACGCGTGTCTATAGCGCGAGCGTTTTTGAAGGACGCCCCGGTACTGGTGCTTGACGAGGCCACCTCACATCTTGACGCAGTTAACGAAGCAGCCGTCCACAGTGCACTGCAGACGCTCATGCGGGGCCGGACCACGCTGATCATCGCTCATCGATTATCCACAGTGCGTAACGCTACGCAGATTGTGGTGATGGACGCTGGCAGGGTCGTCCAAGTCGGGGACCACGAAACGCTTCTGAGCGAGGATGGTCTTTACTCCCGCCTGGTAGCTCACCAGCTCTCGGCTACCGCGACGTAGCGGTTGGTTCGAGCGGCCGCCTGTGTCAACTCGTGAAGATAAGTAGGCTTTCAGTCAGAAAAATCTTGACGGGAAGCGGCAAGAAATTCAAGCACCTCCCTTGCTAAACGGAATTACAATAAGGATGGTTCATGGAAGTGGTAATGATTCATTCTGATGGTCATTAATAACTTCAAAGTCACACGCTCATAAGAGTAGGGACTGGGTGCCTCCGACAGCTCCTTAACTTGAAGAATTTAGTTTGCTTCCGTAGATTGAGATTTCCTCGGCAACCGCTGAAGACGCATGATATGTCTCTGACTGATTCGGGAACAAACCGGACCGAACATCCGAGGCGTAGGCACTAACTGCCTTAGTCGCATCTTCAGCAAGCTCTGCGTACCGTCTCACAAATTTTGGACGAACCCCGTTTTCTAAACCAACAAGGTCATGGAATACAAGCACTTGTCCATCTGTATGCGGACCAGCGCCAATTCCAATCGTAGGCACGTTAATCGACTCAGTCACAAGCCTTGCTGCTACGTCCGGGATACCTTCAAGGACTATGGCGAACACGCCAGCTTTCTCTAATAGCTGAGCGTCTTCTATCAGAACAGCAGCATCTTCGAGATTCTTAGCTTGCACTCTAAATCCGCCGATCGCGTTGACAGATTGCGGAGTAAGACCTACGTGACCCATAACAGGAATCTCAGCTGATACCAAAGCATCAATCATCTCTAGGCGCTTACGCCCACCTTCTAATTTAACCGCTTGAGCCCCAGCTCGAATCAATTTCGCAGCGTTCATCAGGGTTTCAGAAGTAGAGATGTGGTAGCTCATCCAAGGTAAATCCGCAACGACTAATGAGCTTGGACGAGTTCGAGCCACGGCTGCAGTGTGGTGGGCAATGTCTTCGACTGTGACTTGGAGCGTGTCCTCGTAACCGAGGACAACCATCGCGAGAGAATCTCCAACTAATAACAGATCCACGCCGGCATCCTCAGCTATCCGCGCCGATGGAGCGTCATAAGCCGTAAC
>TARA_B110000444_G_scaffold145002_1_pt1 | contig 11935 bp, 3 predicted proteins | sample TARA_B110000444 | Tara Oceans TARA_B110000444 (sample SAMEA4398370) | marine metagenome | biome: Polar Biome; feature: [SRF] surface water layer (ENVO:00010504); material: water (ENVO:00002006), including particulate matter (ENVO:01000060) such as... | depth 5 m | reverse complement strand
TTTGGTGGTCGAGCAAGAAGAAGAGAACAAAAGTCAGCAAATAAAGAATTTGCCGGAGCAAAAAAAAGTTTTACAGATTTTAAATTTGATGATAATTATGCTGGTCTAGAAGCGCAACAATTAGGTAACGCTGCCCAAGCTACAGCTGGAACTCTTGGTAGTGCGGATCAAGCTGCAATGGCAACGTTAGGAGAAGCCCAAGGATATGATGCTCAGGGTTACGACTCACAAGGTTATGATTCACAGGGTTATAGTGCTGAACGAACAGGTGTAGGTAATTTAGCTAGAGGCGCAGATAGTGGCCTTACTAATACAATGAATAATTTACAAGTATCTACTGCAGGCGCTGACATGGCCAATAGAGAAGCTGATCAAGCTTTAGCTGCATCTCAAGATTTAGCTGCGCAAGCTGGAACTGGAGCAGGTGGTGCTACAGCTTTAGCTAATGCTGCGGCAAAATCTAAAGCAGGTATATCAGCTGATATTGACAAGCAAGTTAAATCTAACGAGCAAATGAGAGCAGCTGCTGAATCTCAACTTCAACAAGGTCAATTAGCTCAAGGAAATCTAGCCTCTCAGTTTGATTTAGGTCAACAACAATTTAATGTAGGAGCAGGTAACGAAGCAGCTAAATTTGGAGCTGCAGCACAAAACCAAGCTGCACAGTTTGGAGCATCAGCTGCTAATCAAGCCTCACAGTTTGGAGCAGCCGCTCAAAATCAAGCAGCACAATTTGGCGCAAATGCTAAAAATCAATTTGCACAATCAAGATTTGGTGCTGAAAATGCTATGAATCAATTTAATGCTGGAGCAAATAATCAATTTGCACAATCTCAATTTGGCGCAGACAACAACATGTCACAGTTTAATGCAGGTGCACAGAATGATTTTGCAAGAGCAAATCAAAGTGCTGCTAATAATATGGCTCAATTTAGAGCTCAAGGAATGAGTGATATACAAGAAAGTCAATATACTCAACAATCTGATTTATTTGATATTTCAGCAGGAAGAAAAGCAGCTGGTGACAATGCTAGAAAACAAGCCACAAGTGATTTAATTGGTGGTATAGGAGGAATAGCTGGTGCGCTTATGTCAGATAGAAGAGCTAAAAATAATATAAAACTTATAGGTATATCTAAGTCAGGTTTAAATATATATAGTTTTAATTATAAAAACAAAAACAACGGTCAAGGTACATACCAAGGTGTTATGTCTGATGAAATACCTAGTAACGCTATTGTTAATCATTTAGATGGATTTGATAGAGTAGACTATAGCAAATTAGATGTTGAATTTAAATTAATTAATTAAGATATGGCAGTTAGATCGTCAATAAATACTCAATACGCTCCTGGGCAAAACCCATACGATACTTATGTAAGTTTAGAAGGAGCAGCTAAAGATATTGATGCAGGTATCGAAAGAGGTCAGAAGCTTCAAGAAAGACAAGAGCAAGCAAGACTTAGAGAAATGCAGTTAGCTGAAATTAAGTCAAAAAACATGGCTGGTTTAATGATTTCTTCTGAAACTGAATTTGAACCTCTTCAAGGTTATATGCAGAGCATGAGTAGAAATCTTGTAGATAAATATAGTGGTTTGGTTTCTCAATTAGAAAAAGGAGAAATTGATAGTACTTATTTTGCAGCTGAATCAGCTAAACTTCAAGGCCAAGTACCTCAAGTTAAAGGCATGGTTGATGCTATCTCAGCAACTGCTGGTATGTATTCAGAAGGCTTATCTCAAGGAACTTTAAGTGGAGCAATACCTAAAGATCAAGAAATGTATTTTCAAGCTATACTTAACAACAAAGGTAGTTTTGGTATGGATGAAAATAATGTACTTGTGTTTCAAGGAGAAACAGCTGATGGTGAACCTTTCAGTATTCCAGCTAATAAATTAAATCAAATGCCACAGCCGATAGGTAAGGTAGATGATTTTCAAGCTTTAGTGTTACCTACTGTTCAAACTTTAATGAAACCAGAAGAAAGAAACGTAGGTGGTAGAGTTGTAAACGCAAGTGTGATTGGTCCATCGGCTGATAATCCAGCTGGATCTCAAGAATGGCAAAATGGTATTGCAGCATCTTTTGATACTTTTTTACAAACTCAAGGAGAAAACGGTTTAAAATCTTTAGCTGTAGATCATGCTGGTTACACTATACAAGAAATGAACGATGCTTTAAACTCAGGTAGTTATGAAGGTAATGACGGTGAGCAGTATAGTAGTAGACTTGAGTATGAGATGGAAAAGAAATTTACAGAACAAGCTGGTCAAAACTATGAATTAGTTCAATTTGAAAACTTTAATCAATTACAAGCTGATAGAAGTAGAAAAACACAGCAAATTCAAGCGATGAATGCTGAAACAAATAGAATTAATGCTTTAAGTGCTCAAACTCAAGGAAGAACTAAACCAGAAAGAGCAATAATAGCTAATATAAAATCTGTTGAACAAAAATCAGCTCCTAGAACTACTGGAAACTTAGAAGAAGACATAAGATCAATTAATGAAAATTTTTTACTTGATGTTCCTGGAATGAGAATTGATGCAGATGAAGATGGAATATTTTTAGTTAATCCAAAAGGAGATGGAATTCCTATATCTGAAAGTGTTTGGAAAGACCCAAATCTTTTAGCTTCATGGCTTGCTGCTAACGCTATGGGGATACCTTCAGGAAGAGCACCTGTCTTTAATTTTGAAACAGCTCCTATCGGAGGCGGGGCTTCTCCAATGCAAAAAATAGCAAATTTTTTTACTGGTAAAAAATAAAATCTTATATGGAAAATAAAATAAATATTGTTGATCCTAACGCTTGGCAACAATTAAATTTTGGAACTACAGAAGAAGAAGAAGAAGAGTTAGATGAGTTTGGTAATCCAATTGTAGCTGTAGATTTGTTTAGTCAAGGTAGAAGAAATTTAGATGAAACAGTTGAAGAAAGAGAATATAGGCAAGAAGCTGAGTTAGCTACTAAAAGAGAAGAAACAAATAGAGATCGTTATACTTATAATGAAGCTGGACAAGTTGTTTTAGATGAAAACACAGGTCAACCTTTACTAGAAGAATTAAGTTCTTTTGAAAAAATGGCAAATAGTTTTGGAAACATGGTTGATCAAATTCAACAAGCTATTCCAAATGCATCTTTAGGCGTAAATAGTTTAGTTAGAAAAGTTCTTGGTGATGAAGCTATAGATAATTTTTTAGCAAACGAAAATGTTCCACAGTTTTTTAAAGATTTTGGTACAATGACCACTGAAGAAGCTGACGAAGCTTTACAGCAACAACAACTACAAGAAGCAGAAATGCAAGAAACAGGTAGTATAACTGAAGGATTAAAAAACTTTGATGTAGGTGAATTAGCTGCTGGTATTGTTAATGGTTTTACATCTATAGGTTCTACAGCTTTTACAAGCGCTCTATCTGGAGGTACCTCTTTAATACCTGAAATGATAGGTAGATCATATGTTGGTTATAACGAAGCTTTAGCTGAAAAAGAAGGCAAGTCTTTAAATCAGTATATGGAAGAAACTGGTGGTGGAGAAAACACTTGGACATCTATTGCTATTGGAGTAGGATCTGGTTTATTAGAAAGAGCTGGATTAAAAGGAGCAGGTAAATATTTGACAAATCAAATGGTTAGTCGTGGATTAGGAAAAACTTTTACTAACGTTTTTTTATCTGGAAACAAAGAAGGTTTAACTGAATATATTCAAACAGGATTAGAAGCTGTCAACGTAGCTGATGCAAAAGGTGAAAATAAAACAGAAGCTTTTGTTGATGCTGTTATTTCTCAAGATGGATTAGAATCTTATTTGCAAGGTTTTGTTGGAGGTGCAGCAATGAGAGGTGGCCCAAAATATGTTGATAAAGGAAAAAATCTTAAATTTAAAAAAGCTACAGCTGCTTTACGTGGACAAAATGAAACAGTTTTACAGAATCAAGCTTTAGAAAATATAGCTGAATTAAGAAAAACATTATTTACAACAACAGATCCACAAGTTAAAAAAGAAATAAAAGAAGGTATAGCAATAGAAGAAGCTAAAATTATTGATATAACATTAAGAGCACAAGCTAAAGCTGAAAAATTAACAGATAAAGAGCTTGATGAAGTTTCTACTATACAAGATGATATAGATGCTATAAGTAACGGTATAACAGAATTAGATCAAAAATTAACTGATGGTGTTATAAATACAGAACAAAGAAATGCTGCTGTTAGAACTTATGAAGAACAATTTTTTTCTAAACAAGAAGAATTAAATGTTATAAATAATGAATCTAGTAAAAGAATAATACCATCTGCTTTTGAAAGCAGAGAAAACACAGCTTTAAATCTTGTAAATCTTTATGATGATTTAGATAGAGCTATTGTCAATGGAGATACTGAATTAGAATCTGAAATAAATTCAAAAATATTTAAAGCAGAACAAGTTTTAAAAACTAGTGATGAAATTATTGCTGAAGATAGTGTTATTTTATCTGAACAAGCACAAGAATTATACGATAATAGAGGTATTGAAGCTTTAAATAGTATAGTTGAAACTCAAGAAGGTACTATAAGAAAAGTAGCTATTGACAAGTTAAACTCTGTGCCTAAAAACCGTAGATATGATGGTGACGTTGAAGCTTTGGCTAGTGAATTAAGATATGGCCCAGAAGGTGTTGCTAGATTAATTGAAACATATAATCCTGAAACAAAAGTTCCAATAGCAGCTTATATAGCTGAACAACTTCCTAGAAGAGTTCAAAGAGCCGCTAAAAAAGTTTTGTCTCAAGATAACACTATTGATTTTAACGCAACTGAAGCAGAAAACTTATTAGTAGAAGATCAAAATGAATTTGAAGTTAAAATAGGATCAAAATTACTTACTGATCAACTAAAGCTTCCTATATCTATTGTTGATAAAGCTAAAAAAATTATACCAGCTGGCTTACAAAAAGCTGTAAACGAACTGCAAGATAACAAAGATTTAACTATTAAAAAAAGACAAGCTATTGCTGAGCAAGCTGTAGCTAGTATATATAACAGTCAGTTAGTTAAAGATATAAAAGCAGAATTTGGTAAAAACACTAAAACTAAAGAAGATTTTTCTAATTATTTAAATAAAAACTATAGAGCTTTAGCTACTGCTTTTATAGCTCAAAATGCAGCTCAAAAAGGAACTGGAATATCTAAACAATGGGCCATGTTTCCCCCTACTAAATCAGAGTTTGTTGATTATTATGAAGGAAAAGATATAGCTTTAGATAAGAAAAACAGATCTCAACCAATTAGTGACAGAAAAGATGCTTTAGCGCAAGCTGTGTCTCGTCAAATAGCAGAAGATGTTAGAGCTGAATATCTACAAGATAATCCAGCAGAAGCAAGACAAATAAATAAGGCTGCTAATAAAGACGTTGCTGAAGAAAGTAAAATTGTAATTGCAAGTGCAATAGCAAATGCTCAAGAAACTCCTAAAAAAGCTAGAGTATTTGACTTTGACGATACATTAGCTAAAACTAATTCTAATGTACTTTACGCACTTCCAGATGGAACAGAAGGAAGTTTAGATGCTACACAGTTTGCTGAGCAATTCAGCGGTTTACAAAAAGAAGGAGCAACTTTTGATTATTCAGAATTTAGCCAAGTGAAAGATGGAAAAAAGGGTCCTCTTGCTGATGTTGCTAAAAAAATAAATGATTCTGAAGGAGAAAGAGATCTTTTTGTTTTAACAGCTAGACCTGCTAATGCAGATATAGCAATACAAGAGTTTTTAAAACAAACTTTAGATATAAATATACCTTTAAAAAATATAACTGGATTAGGTGACGGAAAACCAAGTGCTAAAGCAGATTGGATTGGTAGAAAAGTGTCTCAAGGGTATAATGATATTTTCTTTGCAGACGACGTTGCTGCTAATGTTAAAGCTGTTGGTGAAAAACTAAACGAGCTTGGTGTTAAAAACAAAGTTCAACAAGCAAGAGAAAATATAGTATCTGCTTTTGAATTTGAACAATTTCAAAAAAGTTTAGAAAAAACAAAAGAAGATTTTGCTGAAAATTCATTAGATTGGAAAAAACTATTAGAAAATGAAGGCATTGAAGATTTTAATTTAAATAACGAAGAAAGAGTACAAACTTTTTTAAAATTATTAAAATCCACTGGATTAACTAAATTACTTCCAGCTAGCTTTTTTAGACAATTTAACGGAACTACAGATCCTTCATCAGTAATAAGAGGAGGAAAAGTTTTTTATCAACTTAAAAATGGAGGAGAAGTTGAAGCTGTTACAAAGATAAACAATAAAGGTGAAGAAGTTTTTACTTATCCTCCAGAATATGGTAAAAACGGAAAAGGTGAGTTTAAAAATTCTTTACTTAGAACACGTAGAGGTCATGTGTTTTTTAAATCAGCGCCTGATGCAGATGCGTGGATAGCTGAAAATGGTCCTTTTGCTGCTGAATCTGAATTATATAAAGATCTTTTTACATCAACTAGTTATGATAAAATTGTAAATGGAAGAAGAGAAATTAAATTAGAAAATGACTTTAAAAACCCTGAATTTAAAAAACAACAAGAAAATAAATTAAAAGCTTTAAAACAAATTTTTAATATATTTGAGGATTTTATTGCTAAAGATCCTGAAAATAATAATGAGCCTTCAACTCAAGCACAAAGAAAAGCTGTAATAGGTGGTCTTTTAAAGTCTTCTTCAGGATGGCAAGGTCATTTTATGAGATTAGCTTCTCCAGTTAAATTTACTTCTAAAGGTAAAATGTTTGATTATTCTAAAAATCCTAAAGGTAAAGCTTTGTTTACAGAAGAACACACTCTTCCAGCTTCAGCTGTAGCTAAATTTTTATTCAGGCAAGCTATAAATGGAAAAGTAAATGATAATTTTAATTTAATTGAAAAAAATTATTTTCAAGGGGCTTTGTTAAATGTTAATGACGATAAACTAGCTGGAAATGGTCCAGATGGTAGACGTTTTTCATATAAAAGCAAAACTCCAGAAGGATGGATGTTGACTGATAGTATATGGGCTAGATATTTCAATGCAAATGTTAATTTTCAAAATGGTGGTATAGATCCTAATAGTATAATATTAAGTAATGGTCAAACTATAGCAGAATTTTTTGGAGCAGGTTTAGATGGAATAACATCAAATCCTGATTTAATAAATGCTCAACAAAAAGTTATTACTGAAAAAGCAGATCCAATAGAAACTATATTTTCATCTGCAAGAGAAGATATGTATAATGAACCAGCTAATAATAGATTAAGTCAAGAAGAAGCTATAGAAGCGTTAAGTGATTTATTAGAAGCTAATTGGAATAGAGATGGTAAACAAAACGTAAGATTTATAACTGATCCATCTGTTATACAAGAAGAATTAATTAGAGACGGAAAAACAGAAAAACAAGCAAAAGACGACACTGAAAATAATCATGGTTTCTTATATGGAAACAGTATATTTGTAAACTTAAAAAGTAAAAAAGGTTTAGAAACATTATTACACGAGGCAGGTCATCTTTGGAATGGCATTGTTCGTAAATCTTCTCCAGAAGTTTGGAATAGACTTGTTAATCAAGCAAAAGAAAGCGGTTTGTTTGCTGAATACTTAGAAAAAGTTAAGCAAATACCTACTTATAATAAAATAGTTGAAGACTATGAAAATGGTATTAATACTTATAAGCTAGAAGATGAAGTTATAGCTAGAATATTAGAAGATTATAGTGCTAAAAAAGGTTTTAAAACTGGTAATTCTTTTGATAAAATTAAAAATTTAGTAAAAAAATATTTTACTGAACTAGCAAATATATTAGGTTTTGATCCTACTACTAAAAATTTAGCTGATTTAACTATAAATGAAATGCTTGAATTGGCTGTTTCTGAAATTGTATCTGGTGATCCTTTAGCTAACTTTTCTAAATTAAAAGATTCAGAAGGAAAAACTTGGTTTAGAAAAATGAAAGCTAACGTTGATCCTTCGTTTAAAGTTTCTATTGATCCAGAGTATCAAGGTTTAAAAGCTGTAGAAGAAATATACAAAACAAATGGCAAAAATCTACTTAATGCTATTAGAGATTCTTATGCACAGGTTAAAAATATAATGAGCCTTGCTGAATGGTCTGAGTTTGTTGCAAACACTTATGTGCTTGGTCGCGAATTTACTCCAGCAGAAAAAGCTTTATTAGTTGCTAAAGAAAATGTTAAATCAAACGAAACTGCTAGACTTGAAAAAATAAAAGCTTTAAAAGATGCTAATAGTTATACAGAACAAGATCAAAACAAAACATCTGAAGAATTAGATAAAAAAATAAAAGAAGTTCAAGATGAAGCTATTAAAGAAGAAAAAGAAAAAGCAGCAGCTGATGGAAGAGCTGAAGGTTTAAATAGAAACTTTAGAAGAATAATAAATTCTTTAACAGGTAAAATGGGTAAACCTTCAAAATGGTTTATACCACCAAATGCAGAAGATATAAAAGGATTATTATATGCATTTTTACCAGGAGGTAAACTAGGTAACGAAGCTAAAAGATTTTTTAAATCAACTATATTAGATCCATATTCAAAAGGAGTTGCTGCTGCTGAAGTTGAAATACTAGCTAAAACAAAACAGTTTGCGGAAATAATGAAAAATTTTAAATCTGATTTAAAAGAAAACGTTGCTGGTACACCTTATAGTAAAGGACAAGCTATTAAAGTTTATAATTGGATTAAAAACGGAGTAGAAGTTGATATAGAAAAACAAAGTTATATAGATGCTTTAGTAGACGCTGTTGAAAATGATCCTGAGTTAAAAGGGCTTGCTGATCAGATTGAACAAAATTTTCCTATAGATTATAAATCTACATGGAGAAATGATACTACTATTAATAAATCAATTTATGATGCTATTAATTCTGGAACTAGAGCAAGACATTTAGAAACTTTTGCTGAGAATGTAGACAATATATTTAATAAAGATAACATGCAAGAAATAGAAAACTTGTATGGTAAAAAGTTTAGACAAGCTTTACAAAATTCATTACAAAGAATGAAGACTGGTAGAAACCGTGTTAGCACGGATGCACAGTCAAATGCATTTTTAAATTGGATAAATAGAGCTGTAGCAACTACTATGTTTGTTAACACTAGATCTGCTGTATTACAGTTATTATCTTCATTAAACTTTATAGGTAAACCTAATAATAACATATTTCAAGCAACAGCTGCTATGTTTAGCAATAGTTGGAAAAAAGATTTTAATACTCTTTGGAATAGTGATTATTTAAAAAACAGAAGAGAAGGTGCTAAGTTTGATGTATTGGCTGATGAAATGTCTGAAGGTGACGTTACAGGTTTAAATAAAATACTTAAATTTGGATTTTTACCTACCAGAATGGCGGATAGTTTTGCTATTGCATTAGGTGGTGCTGCATTTTATAGAAACACTATGAATGCATTAATTGCTAATGGAATGTCTGAATCTGATGCAAGAGCTGAAGCTATGAAACAGTGGCAAGGTGCTGCTGAAGAATCTCAGCAATCTTCTGATCCTTCCAAAATATCTGAAATACAATCAAGTGCAGTTGGTAAAGTTGTGTATGCTTTTGCAAATACACCTTTTCAATATGCTCGTATTGTAAAAAGAAAACTACAAGATGTAGTGTCAGGAAGATCTGCTGCTGAAGGTGGAGGTGATCAAATAAGAAAAGATTTACAAAGTGTTTTATATTACTCTGTAGGTCAAGCAATGATTTTTAATGCTTTACAAACTGCTTTATTTGCTGTAGCATTTGAAGATGATGAAGATGAAAAAGAAAAGTTAATGGATACCAAAACACTTTTATCCGTTGAAAGAGCTTTAACATCTTATGCAAAAAGTTTAGGTAATCCAGGTGCAGTTGTAGGTGCTATATATAGCGTTATAGCAGAAGCTAATGAACAACAAAAAAAATATGGTAAAATTGATAATCCATATAAAATTGCTTTAGAGGCAACAGCTATATCACCACCTCTTAATACTAAGTTAAAAGACATAGTTGCAATAGGAAATATATATAAGTATAATGAAAAAGAAATTAAAAATGATCCTTTTAAATTTTCTCCTGACAACAAGGCTTTGGAAATTGTTGGTAACGCTGCTTCATTTGTTGGTGTTCCTTTAGATAGAGTAATAAGAAAAGCGCAAAATTTATCTGCTATAGCTAATGAAGAATCAGAAGCTTGGCAAAAACTATTTTTAGCTTTAGGCTGGAGTAAATGGGAATTAGGATTACAACAGAATAAATCTAAAAGAAAAAATTTTAATAAAAGTTTTAATAAAAATTTTAATAAAAAATTTGACACGCCTTTTAATAAAACTGTTTTAAATAAAAATTTACCAAAAAATGTTTTAGGTAGAGCTAATGATGATGGAACTATTGAATTAGATCCTTCACTTAAAGGTAAAGAAAAAAACAAAGTAATAGCTCACGAAAAAAAACACCAAAAAGATATGAAAGATGGAAAGCTTGGATATGATGATAATTTTGTATATTACAATGGAGATAAACATGAACGCAAAGCTGGTAAAATAGAATATAACGGCAAAAAATACATAGAGGGTCATCCCAAACTACCTTGGGAAGCGGCTGCAAACAAGGTAGAAAGACAAACAACTTAATATTTATTATGGCAAAGAAAAAAAGAAAGGGACTACTTGATGATGATTTTCAATCTTTAACTTATAAAGACAAAAAATCAAAAATAAGTGAAACTAAAATACCTACAATACAAGATACTAACATAACTGGTGACAAGAATATAGAATACGGTTTTGCTGGTGGAAAAAAATTAGGTAAAACAAATGTTGGTGCTATACAAACAAAAGCTCAAGAGCAAAATAAAACAACAAAAAATGGTAAAGATACTTTTTTAGACTCTGATGGAAACGAAGTTGGTAAGTTTAAAAGTGAAGTAAGAGATAATAAAAGTTTTAAAGGTAAAAAAAATACGCTTGGAACTGATAAAGGCAATAAGCTTGATAGAATAGAAAAAAGAGTAGCTAAAAGACAAGGACAAAAAGAAGAAAGAAAAAACTATCGAGCAGCTAAATTAGCTAAAAGAAGAGGTATGTCACCTGAGCAAGCTAAGGATTTCATGCAAAACCGTAGAACTAGGCTTAATCAAGCCGTAGGTGAGTTTGGTAAAGCTTTAGCTACTGGTGGTCAAATGGATTGGGGTAAGTTAGATAAAAGACTTTATAGAAAAAAAGGTACAGGAACTTTACAAAACATGAAAAGTAAAGATGGTGGTACCTATGATGCTACTGCACCTTACAAAGGTACTGCTGAAAAAGGATATGCAGATAGAGGTCTAGCTAGAGATGAAGCAGATACATACACTAAAATAATGGGACCAAAGGTTAATATAAAACCTGCTGATCCTATAAAATTAACCGCTTTTAGGAATGCTAACAAGAAGCAAGAGGAAAAACAAAATACAAAAGATAATAGCACGCGTAGTATTACTCATAATATTGATTTAACTCCCACTACAGAAAATTTTCCTGAAATTCAAGAAGGTAAAGCATATTCAGCTACCGCTAATTCCACTGTAGATAATAATATTTTTAATAAAGACCAACAAGCTCAAAACTTGCAAAGAAATGAGCAAATGAATCAAGGTTCTACTCAGCAAGCTGGAACAATGTTTAGTGATTTTTTAAATCCAAGTAAAGGCAATGCTGGTAAATTAAAGAATGCTGTAACAGCATGGTCTAATAGTAGTGGTATGACTAAACCTTTTGGAGAACAATCTAGAGGAAAATTTGGTGAATCTACTGAAAGTTTTTCTGATGGAAACGACAGAAGCAGTGTTCAAGGTAATATGAATGACGATTGGAAAAGAAAAAAATTTCCTCAGTTATATAAGGATTAGAAAATAAAAAAAGGGAGCAAACCGTTACGGCGTGCTCCCTTATAATTA
>TARA_B110000444_G_scaffold147928_1_pt1 | contig 11936 bp, 9 predicted proteins | sample TARA_B110000444 | Tara Oceans TARA_B110000444 (sample SAMEA4398370) | marine metagenome | biome: Polar Biome; feature: [SRF] surface water layer (ENVO:00010504); material: water (ENVO:00002006), including particulate matter (ENVO:01000060) such as... | depth 5 m | reverse complement strand
TAATGTGTAATTATCCACCAAACCAACATATCGACTGTTGGTCCATTCAGGACTTGATGTATGACGCCAATATACCTTATACCCTCTTAGATTCTCAGCAACATTACTTTCTGGGATGGTCCATTCAAGGATAGTATTAGCACTTACCGCTCCCTTTATCTTTACATTAGAGGGAAAAGGAGGAGCTGATGCCATGCCGGCTAATGAAACAACATTCAATGCGGTTAATTTTTTTGCATATTCAAAATCCACGCCCTCAATCACGTCACCGTATTCAATGCCATTTTCCAACCTAATATCTTGATGTTGACGGTGATAATGTTCGTGCGTTTCCATGATTCTCACACCAGGAATACCAAGCTCATTAAAGGGACGATGATGCCCGCCTCTTCCAAAACGATCAAGCCTATAAATCATCATCACATCAAGATTGGTTATAAATTGGTCAGCCATTTTATCTATGTAACGAGCAATATTCCTTGATGGCGAATCCACTTCTCCACCTCTATAGCGTCTTTTTAGAGCCTCATCTTTGGTTTCAAGAAAACGCGTACCTTCTGAAAACACTCTGGCTGACGAATTGTCTGTAACGCCGTCAATACCAGTAATATTGCCGATCATATCGTTGTTTAAGACCGCTTTTATTTGCCAGCCTTTCTCTAAAGCATGGCGTGCCACGATCTCTCCACCAAATAAGCCTTGCTCTTCACCAGACAGCCCAGCATAAATAATAGTTCCAGGAAATCTTGATTTGGAGAGGACTCTAGCCGCCTCAATAACACCAGCCATACCACTGGCATTATCGTTAGCTCCTGGCGAATCTGAGGTATAATCCATAGGATCACTCACTCGAGAATCTATATCGCCACTCATCATAACCATTCTATTGGGGTCTACATTGCCCCTTTGAATAGCTATAATATTGACAATCTCTGTCGCAATTGGCACTCGCTCTTTTCCAGAGACAACACCGCTGATTCGAATAACATCAAGGCAATTACCGCAAGCTGACGAGATCTGATTGAATTCATTTTCGATCCATCGGCGAGCCGCACCAATACCCCGCTTATCTGAGTTGGTTTCTGACAAGGTATGTCGTGTACCAAAACTAACCAACTGCCTTATATCGGCTTCAATTCGTTGACTAGAGACTTGCTCTGGTAATAATTCCCTTATATCTTCGATACTCTCTGCAAATAAAAAGGGAGAGGAAAAAGAAGCAAGCAATATAGAGACTCTAAAAAAATGATTCATTTCAATATTAAAACTCTCTAATGAATGCTTCTATTCAGTATTAAAGTTTTGGTGTCAACTTTAACATCCGAGCACCTTTTTTATCTTCCAGCAGCCAAAGTGCGCCATCAGGGCCCTCCTCAACTGAACGAATACGTTTGCCCATATCAAAGCGCTCTATTTCTTCAGCCGATGAACCAGAAAACTTCACATGCACCAGAGATTTCGAAGACAATCCCGATATAAAACCATCACCTTTCCAATCGGAAAATAGATCACCTTGATAAATTATAAATGAGCTTGGAGAAATTACTGGAGTCCACCATTCTTTTGGTTCTATAAATTCGGGCCTTGTGTGATGGTCAGGAATCTCTCCCATATTGTAATGCCTACCATTTGAAACCAGCGGATAACCATAATTCGCTCCCTTAAATACTCGATTCAATTCATCTCCACCTTTTGGTCCCATTTCTGTTTCCCAAAGTTGTCCATCAGCATCGAAATCAAAACCCAACGGATTACGATGCCCTAGTGACCATATTTCTGCAGCAACTCCACCATAAGCATAAAAAGGATTATCCTCTGGAATACTGCCATCATCATATAAGCGAAGGATTTTACCTAAATTCATGGTCATATCCTGAGCTGGATCAAATTTTTGACGATCGCCCGAAGAGATATACAAAAAGCCATCACTGGAAAATTCTATTCGGTGACCGTAGTGACCGCTTCCAGTAACTTTTGGTACCTGTCTCCAAATATATTTTATGTCAGTAAGTTCGGCACTATTATTTTTGATATTCAGTTTCGCTCTAATAACAGCTGCACCTTTCTTGTCTTTATCATCTTCGTCAGCTTCTGCAAAACTTAAATAAAGCATTTTATTATCTACATAGTCTGGATGCAGCGTGACATCACCTAAACCACCTTGTCCATCATAGGCAACAGAAGGAATTCCTTGAACTTCAATCATATTACCATTTTCAGAGCTCATCATTAAAAGACGGCCTGATTTTTCAGTAACCAAGATATCTCCGTCAGGTAGAAATGCCATCGCCCAAGGGCTATCAAAACTGGCAATTCTTTCTATTTCAAAAGGGAGTGAATTTTGACTTAACGCAGATCCCATCGAAAAAAATAGCAGATAAATAGATAATATTATTCTCATTTCTTATTCCTCATAACTGTATTAATTAATAATTTTTTTAAACTTTTATTTCAAACATTGATTCAATCTCAACAGCTGCATTTAGTGGTAATGTATTAACACCAAGAGCAGCTCTAGCAGATAATCCCGCATCACCAAAAACATCACGTAGTAACTCTGAAGCGCCATTTATAACATTTGCCTGTTTAGTGAAGTCATCTGTAGAATTTACAAATCCTCGAATTTGTATACATTTTACGACTCGATCAAGATCACCATCACAAGCTGCTTTGAGCTGAGCGATTATTCTAAGACCAACTTGTTGCGCCGCGATATAACCATCATCAACCGTTAAATCTTTTCCTAACTTACCATAAGTTGGAGTATCCAAATCATTAGGAGGAATCTGACCCGCAATAAATACTTGATTGCCCGATATTCGATATGGAACGTAAACCGCAACAGGTCGGGCAGCTTCCGGCAAGGTAAGCCCTAATTGTTTGATTTTTGCTTCTGCGCTATATGATACTTGTGAGTTTGCACTCTTAGAAACACCAAAGGCAACTGCGGCTGTTCCCAGCATTTCAAAAAATAATCTTCTATTCATTTTCTTCAAACTCTCCATTGTATTTTTTAGCAAATTCTCTAATAAAGAATAATATACTTTTTTTATCGGACTTCTAAAAGAACTTAATGCCGAAGATACCTAAGAATAGTCATGGTCAATATTTGTATTAAGAACATACATAAGACAATCCATGTCATTGAGGTGAGTCCAGCTATCAAAAAACCTATCGAAGCTATTATACCATTTGTTAGCGCATAAGGAATTTGCGTACGAAAATGTGATAATGGCTCAATACCTGCGCCAATTGAAGAGAGGATAGTTGTTTCAGATATGGGGGATGAATGATCACCAAATAAAGCACCCGAGAGAACTGCGCCAATGATTATTGGAAACTCATTTCCCGTAGCTATAGCGGAAGGAATAGATAAAGGCATCATAATAATTATAGTTCCCCAAGATGAGCCAATAGCAAAAGAAATAACGCCAGAGACAAGAAAAATTACAAAAGGCAATAAACTTGGACTCACTATTTCTTTAGCTAAGTTACCAACATATTGTCCCGTTCCAAGCTCCTCACTGACTTGACCTAACGCCCATGCGAGAATGAGTGTTGCTGCAATAGGGAGCATTCCAGACATACCCTTTATATAAACAGAAAGTAAATCACTGAGTTTTTTTACCCCCTTAAATAAAACCAAAGAGATAAGAGTAATAGTTGCCAAAAAATATGCGGAGGCAAGTGCTGCTCTAAAATCAGATCCAGGTATCTGTTTATCTGGGAATCCATAGATACTGAGAACAGAAAATAATGTTAAGCCCAAAACTAAAAGAGGTAGCCAAACGAAAATTGCTGCAATATTTTTAGGATAACTTTTAGATGAGTTTTTTGAAATTTTTGTTGCACTTTCCGCGACACGCATTTCACCATAGTCAAAACCTAATATTGATAATACTGGTACAATACTAATTGCCAGCCAAGCGTAAAATTGATAAGAAATAGCGGAAACAAAAACTTCCCATTCACTGAGGATTATCTGGTTAATCTCAAAGCTATCCTTAATAACACTCATCGTAAATACCCCCCATCCGATAAAAGGGATTAATATTGCAATCGGTGATGAGGTTGAATCGATTATAAAAGCTAACTTCTGTCTTGAAATACCATACTGGTCAAATAAGGGTTGAAATACTGGACCTACAATTAATGGCGTACCCAGATCAGAAAAGAAAATTAGAATACCACTAAACCATGCGCTAATTTGAGCTGATGCTTTATTAATTATAAATTTCATGGTGATCTTTGCGAACGCTAAACCACCACCAGAATACTGGATTAATTTTACAAAACCACCAATAAACCCAAGTAAAATAAGAATACTTGCATTATATGTATCAGCAACTTCAGGAACTAAATAATCATTTATAACCAAAGGAAGAAACAAAAGTGGTGACGTTGAGTGCAGAAGAAAGACACCCAAGATTACTCCCGAGAATAATCCTAAGAGAACATTTCTTGAACTTAAAGACACACATAGTGTCGCAACTACCGGTAATAGAGAAATAACGCTCGCTTCACTCAAAATAAACTATTAGGTATTTTCTTGCAGCGCCTTTTCTAATGCCCCTATGATTTCATTATCATAAGGTTTTGTACCAGATCTGAAGTCAGTGATGAGGTCGCCATCTCTACCAATCAAATACTTATGAAAATTCCATTGCGGATAGCTACCGGCCGAATCAGCTAAACCATGATAGAAGGGATGAGCATTGTTCTTTTTAACAGTTGTTTTTTCAAACATTGGAAACTTTACGCCATAAGTAAGTCTACAAAAATCTTGAATCTCTTCTTCAGTTCCTGGCTCTTGCCCCATGAAATCATTAGAAGGAAAGCCAAGCACTACTAACCCCTCATTGCCATATTCCTTATTAAGTTTCTCTAAACCATCATATTGATAAGTATATCCGCACTTGGACGCTGTATTGACAACCAAAATAACCTTGCCTGAGTATGTTTCACATAAATTTACTTCTTCATCTGAAGCTAATTTTTTGAAATTATGATCTAAAAGCGTACCTTTGCAAGCCAGTGCAGTGATGCTGAATAAGCACAGTATAATTGTTGTAAGACTTCTCATAGCTTTTCCTCTAAGTAAATGAAAAAATATATTTAACCGCTTTACGATAAATACTTTTTATAGACACGATAATACTAAATTTTTCATTAATGTTTGAATGTATTTGTATCTAATATTAGCATACCTACTCATTTTATTATTTACATTGAAAGAAACTGGTTAATAATAGATCATTAATATAAACATAAACTACTAAAAATAGGTGCCATCTTGCTCAATATAAAATCCTCAAGACTTTTTATATCAATCGGTGTTTTATTATTCATTATATCAACCAACCTGAGTGCCGCTGGAAAAACTCCTGAACGTGGCAATAATGGCGCTATAGCTTCTTCTTCCTTGATAGCCTCAAAAGTGGGTATTCAAATATTAAAAGAGGGGGGGAATGCTATCGATGCAGCTGTTGCTACTGCATTTGCGATGGCGGTCACGCACCCAACAGCTGGGAATATAGGTGGGGGCGGATTTCTCGTCTATCATGGAGTTAATGGCGAAACCACCACATTTGATTTTCGTGAGAAAGCACCACTCGCTGCAACTAAAGACATGTATCTCGACGCTGATGGTAAGGTCATTAATAACGAAATAGGACCTATAGATCATTTTAGCATCAAAGCAGTAGGTGTTCCTGGAACTGTTGCTGGTCTTGAGTTAGCGCATCAACGTCTTGGTTCTCTCGAATGGAAGCAATTACTCAGTCCTGCTATTAAACTAGCTCGCCAAGGGATACCAATTACTTTCAAATTACATGATGATTTTAATAATCAAAGAAGAAAATCTTGGTTTGGTAACTACCCTAGTTCGCAAAAAATCTTTTATAAAGATCAAGGTAAACCCTATTTAGTTGGAGATCTATGGAAACAAGATGATCTAGCAAACACTCTAGAAAGAATTCAATCTGATGGCAAAGAAGGTTTTTATGGTGGTAGAACTGCAGAGTTAATAGCTAATTTTATGACTGCGAATGATGGGCTTATCACACTTGAAGATCTAAAAAAATACGAAGCAGTTGAACGGAAACCAATTAAAAATAACTATCGTGATTATGAAATTATCAGCATGCCACCGCCAAGTTCTGGTGGAGTAATTATATCTGAAATGCTAAATATTCTGGAACAGTATGATCTTAACCAAATTGGTCACAACTCAGCTCAATATCTACATATTTTAACCGAGACAATGCGTCGTGGTTATGCGGATCGAGCAAACTATCTTGGTGATCCTGACTTCAATAAGAATATGCCTCTTGAACGTTTAACATCAAAAGAACATGCAATTAACTTACAAAAAACCATTGATTTGAATACAAAATCGGAAAGTGATCCAGCGTTATTTGCAGAAGTATACGAAAGTGATGAAACTACACATTTTTCAGTGGTAGATAAAGAGGGAAATATGGTCTCCCTGACATATACATTAGAATTTGGTTATGGATCACATATCGTGGTTGAAGGAGCAGGCTTCCTGTTGAACAATGAAATGGGTGACTTTAATGAACAGCCTGGAGTGACCAATATAAGGGGAGAAATTGGTACCCCTCCGAACCAGATAAGACCAGAACAAAGAATGTTATCCAGTATGACCCCAACAATTGTAGCAAAAGATGGAATCCCAGTTTTCGCTACTGGTAGCCCGGGTGGAAAAACCATTATTAATACCACCATGCAAACCATCCTTAATTTTGTTGATCATGGAATGACTATTGCAGAAGCTATTGAGGCGCCTAGAATTCATCATCAATGGCTTCCTGACATTACGACCTTTGAGAAACTTGGAATCTCAGCTGATACGCAAGCCATCTATGAGTCTTATGGGCATAAAGTTCGCTCAAGAAACTCAATAGGAACTGCGATGGGAGTCCATCGTGACGCTGAAACTGGTGTAGTTTCTGGTGCTGCTGACTCTCGTGCTGAGGACGGTGGGGCAGCAGTTTACTAAAAAATTATTATGATTGCTGTAATATGGGCCTTACATTCAAAAAGTCTGTATTGGCTTCATAGGCCATCGCAAATTCAATTAATTTAGCATCCTCTCCCATACGGCCAATAAACTGCATACCCATAGGTCTTCCCTGGTTATCAAAGCCCGCTGGTAAATTAATTACTGGAAGTCCAGCTAATGTGCCACCAATTACCACTTCCATCCAACGATGATAAGTATCCATTTTTACCCCATTAATGGACTTTGGCCAATGCAGATCTACTGAAAAAGGGAATACTTGTGCTGAGGGTAAGGCAAGAAAATCATAATTTTTCAATAAACTAAATAATGATTCATACCACAAAGTCCGAGCAATTCCTGCCTGATGGAGTTGATCTGCGGTGACCTGATAGGCTCCTTCCACCTCCCAAATCAATTCAGGCTTGAGTAATTTTCTAGTTTCTAAATCTTCGTAATAATCTTTAGCCCATAAACAATCCCAGTGCCTCAAGGTCAACCAAGTTTGCCATAATCTATTCATATCATAATTAGGGGAACAAGATTCTGTAATAAGACCAGTATGTCCAATATCTTCCAGAGCTTTCTCACATAGCTTCAATAGACCATTTTCAGTGGGTAAGTAACCCTCATAATCTCCCATCCAACCTATCTTGACGTTATTTAATGATGCTGGCTTAAGTTCTTCATATTTTGGTAATCGCTCCATTAAGGTCAGAGGTAATCTCTTGTCTGGACCAGACATAATCGATAGCAACCTCATCATATCTTCAACATTTCTTCCCATTGGTCCATCAGTCGATAATTGTTGATAAAAATTATCATAGCCCGAAAAATAACTGGGAACACGCCAGCGACTTGGACGAAAACCAATCACATTATTAAAAGCGGCTGGATTCCGCAATGAACCCATCATGTCACTACCATCTGCAACAGGTAGCATATGCGTAGCAAGTCCTACAGCAGCTCCCCCACTACTTCCACCTGCCGTAAGAGACGGATTATAAGCATTGCGTGTCGCACCAAATACCTTATTATAGGTTTGCGAGCCGTAACCAAATTCAGGAACATTAGTCTTTCCAATAAAAATGGCTCCTGCCGCCCTGAGCCGAGAAACAAATAAATTATCTTTAGTTCCTCTAGTACCAGCTAAAATTGGAGAACCCTCACTGGTAGGGAGGTCTTTTGAATAGGCCAAATCTTTAATGGCATGAGGCATTCCATGCATCCAGCCTCGATACATATCCTTTGATAATTCAATATCCGCAGTGCGCGCTTGATTTATTAAAATTTCTTCATTTGGCATGCTAACAATAGCATTATAAAGTGGATTAACTGCCGCTATTTTGGCCAAATAGGCATACATAACTTCTTCACAACTAACTTTCTTGGCAAGAATCATTGCAGATAATTCAGAGGCACTGAAATCGGTAATCATAGATGATGATTTTCCTATTCCTTTGAGTGGCAAGCTCATCAATAAAGCAGACGAACTGAATGCCTTAAGCGCCTCTCGACGAGAGATATAATTTATTTCTTTGATTAAATATTCCCCTAAATCATGAAACCAATGCACGAACAATTAAAAATAATACAGAAGGTGCGAGCAAACAACCAACACCAGTATAGAATGTAGCAGTCATTGCTCCATAAGGAACCAGCTTTGGATCAGTAGCAGCTAATCCGCCTGCTACTCCACTCGTGGTACCCATCAAACCTCCAAAGATCATAGCCGATTCTGCGTTATTCAATTTTATGTATGGTGCGACAAATGGAGTGACAATCATAACCAAAATTGATTTTATTAAACCAACTGCAACACTAAGAGCTATGACTTCAGTACTCGCGGATAGAGCCGTTCCAGTTACAGGCCCAACAATATAAGTGGCAGCTCCAGCACCAATAGTGGTAATTGAGATCGCATCATTATAGCCAAACATAACGGCAACAATGGCACCGATAAAAAAAGAAAGTACCACACCAAAGACAACCGAAATAGCACCAATTAATCCTGCATTTTTTAAATGTTTTAAGTCGACTCCAAATGCCGTGGCAACTATGGCAAAATCACGAAACATAGCTCCACCTAGAATACCTATGCCAGTAAAAATTGGAATATCAGCTAGGCCTTTATCACCGCCAGTTAGATGCCCTCCGAAGTAAGCCATTAACAAACCCAAAGCAATAGCAATCGCTGAGCCATGCAAGTATCCATTTGTCAGATTGGTTGAGATCCAATAAGAAATTGCTGTAACCAAACCTACAAAAAAGAAGGCTGTTATAATTGCATTATTAGTCAATGCATTAGATAAAGTATCAAGAATCATCACTTCAATTCCTCTTTATCAACTTATACAAAACTGGGATCATCATAAAACTGATAATTACTGTGAGCACCCCGGCTACAAGAGCCATCCAGCCACCTGAAATGGCAGCAAGGACATTTTGTTTGGCTGCCATTGCAACCACGATTGGAATGTACATGGCACTCCAAAAATTTACGCCAGATTTTGTTAGTGAATTAATTTCAAAAAAACTATTTTTTATATTTGCCATAAAAATTAGCAATAGCATTGCAATACCGATACCACCTACATTAGCATCTACTCCAATTAATTGGCCCAATAGGTCGCCTAAAAAAATTCCGGTCAGCATACAAAAAGCCAATAAAGCAACTCCATAAACTACCATTGATACACTCCAAATTATGCTTACTAGAAATTATTGTTTATTATTTATATATTGTTTTAACATTTATCTTTACATAGGAAAAGAATGACATTAAAAAACTGCAACCTTTTTTCTCACTTTGATGCCTCTCTGAAGAAAACAGATAATAAACCGATATTAATTCTTGATAATGGAACAACTTATGATTATGAAGTCATAAAAGGTAAATCTGCTCAAATTGCCTCCTTATTAATCAATCTAAAGGTATCTCCTGGAGAGAGAATTTCTATTCAGATAGAAAAAAGTCCAGAATCTCTTTTTCTATATCTTGCATGCTTAAGAGCAGGCCTTATTTATCATCCACTAAACCCAGGTTACACTGAAAGTGAATTAGAATTCTTCATAAGTGATGCTGAACCAACTGTCATTATCTGCGATCCAAAAAACCTCTCAGTGTTTGAAAAATTAGCCAAAAAAAATAATATTAATCATGTCTTTACACTTGACCAAAACGGGCAAGGTACATTAACTAAGTCATCAGAGTCAGAAAAAAAGATATTTCAAAGCTACATTACGCCCAAAGATCATGTAGCGGCGCTTCTCTATTCTTCTGGAACTACTGGCAGACCCAAAGGGATCATGCTCACCCATCAAAACTTAATAAGTAACACTCAAACATTAGTCGATAGTTGGCAATTTACAGAACGAGATACATTATTACATGCCTTGCCTATCTTTCATGTGCATGGTCTATTTGTAGCTATAGGATGTGCATTATTAAGCGGTGCGAGCATGTATTGGTTACCAAAATTTGATGTAGCAAGAATTCTTCGAAATTTGAGTCAATGTACAGCACTTATGGGAGTTCCCACTTATTACACAAGATTGCTAGCAACAAATAATATCACGCATAAAAATTGTAAAAATATGCGTATATTTATCTCTGGATCAGCACCTCTATTGGAAGAAACATTTCATGATTTTGCAACTAAAACAGGGCATGAGATTTTAGAGCGCTATGGCATGACAGAAACTAATATGAATACCTCTAACCCAATCAAAGGTAAACGAAAGCCCGGTACGGTAGGACCTCCACTTCCAGGTGTTGAAGTTCGCATCATGGATGATGAGGGGCAGGGTTTAGAAAAAGATATGATTGGTAATCTTCAAGTAAAAGGTCCCAATGTATTTAAGGGTTATTGGAAAATGTCTGAAAAAACTGCAGAAGATTTTACTAATGATGGTTACTTCAAAACAGGTGATAAAGCGAAGATTGATATAGACGGCTATGTTTCAATTGTAGGTCGATCAAAAGATATGATTATCTCTGGAGGACTCAATGTCTATCCAAAAGAAGTAGAATTAATAATAGATGATATTGATGGCGTCTTGGAATCTGCAGTGATAGGTATACAGCATCGAGATCTTGGTGAAGGTGTAGTTGCTATCGTAATCGAATCTGGATCTATTAAGGTTAAAGAAAAAGACATCATCAAACTATGCAAACAACAACTCGCTGGTTACAAAATACCAAAGAAAATTATCCTTGCTAAGGCACTTCCAAGAAACTCAATGGCAAAAGTACAAAAAAATATATTGCGTGAAAATTACAAAGATTTATTTATTTAGGTGCAAATTTATCACCAAAAAAATCATCTGCATTCCAGGTTGGTTTTTGCTCATCATTTGCAACTATAAGACCTAACAACAACCCAGTTCGAGCAAAACGTTCAGTACCTTCATTGCTAAATGGTAAATTTAAATCATCCGTCGGCTGGTGGTAGTGGTTTTTTAAAAAATTATCTAATTCTTTACCGCCATCTATATTTGGGTCTGAAGAGATAGTTCCTGCCTTAAGAGCTAGTGCTGGGATTCCTTCTTTAACAAAAGAAAATTGGTCTGATCTAACGAATCGACCCTCTTCCCGAAGAAGTTCAGGCGTAAATTGAATTCCTATATATTGAGTGGCCGTCTCCATAGCTCCATAGAGTGAACTATGCTCCGCCCCAAAAGCATGTATATCAGCCACAGGAAAGCCAAGATAAGGCATATCGATATTTATATTAGCAACAAGACTTTCAATTGGAACTGTGGGGTTTTTCACAAAATAAGATGAGCCTTGCAATCCTTTTTCCTCAGCTGTTAGTGCGGCAAAAATAATGGAGCGTCTTGGCGGTTGATCCATAGAGAGAATACTGCTGGCTATTTCTATGATAGAACCTATGCCCGCAGCATTATCATAAGC
>TARA_B110000444_G_scaffold92596_1_pt1 | contig 11941 bp, 5 predicted proteins | sample TARA_B110000444 | Tara Oceans TARA_B110000444 (sample SAMEA4398370) | marine metagenome | biome: Polar Biome; feature: [SRF] surface water layer (ENVO:00010504); material: water (ENVO:00002006), including particulate matter (ENVO:01000060) such as... | depth 5 m | reverse complement strand
ACCGATAAGCCGGGTTCTGTCGTGGACAGTCATTCATCTGGGACAAATGTCGCCATTTGCCTCAAGCAACCTACCCGTCCCCAACGCGGGTCACGCCTTATGGGAACCTATTTGGTCTTGCTCCGAGTGGGGTTTACCCTGCCACTGTTGTTACCAACAGCGCGGTGCGCTCTTACCGCACCTTTTCACCCTTACCTGTATTCGCAAGCGAAACATCGGCGGTCTACTCTCTGCGGCACTTTCCGTAGGCTTTCGCCCCCCAGGCGTTACCTGGCACTCTACCCTTTGGAGCCCGGACTTTCCTCCACCCTGTTCCCCTAAAAACGCATGCGAATCTTGGAGAGTTCAGCGCAGCGACTGCCTGGTCAACTCACGCCAAAGTTTAGCACAGAATTAACACCTAACACCCTCATTTTACTTAAGCAAAGGGTGATCAGCCGGTAACTGCCGAGAGATCCATAAAGCCAGTTTGTGGCGCATATTGGGGTCGCTAATTTGATCTTTGGCAAGCGGCTGAATCAGTTTGTCTTCGATCAAAACTCGATACACAAACTCTACCTTTAGCTTAAGTGAGTCTTCATTTTCAATCTCACCATAACCACGCTTTTTAGCATAGACTGCGCCAATCTGCAGTGCTTTTTTGACTAACTCGGGTTCGTTGTGGATTTTATTCATGACTCACATTACCTCTATTGGGGCTCGATGATGAAGATCATCTCACGTTGTAAACTTAGTCGACAAACTGTCTTGCATTTCTAAATATTCTCATCCAGCCACTGTCCTCGCCCCAATCTTGTGAGTGCCAAGAATTGAGCACAGTGCGGAACACTCGCTCAGGATGTGGCATCATTAGGGTGACTCTTCCGTCGGCCGAGGTTACACCGGTTATCCCTTCAGGCGATCCATTAGGGTTGGCGGGATAACGCGAGGCAACCTGCAGATCATTTTCCAAAAACCGCAACGCTATTTGGTTACTATTGTTAAGATTAACAAGTCCTGCGGGGGACGAGAACTCCGCTCTACCCTCACCATGAGACACTGCTATTGGCATTATCGTGCCCTGCATATTGCTGAGCATAATAGAATTTGATTGCTCGATTCGCACTAGAGAGAAGCGTGCTTCAAACTGCTCTGAGAGGTTACGAACAAAGCGGGGCCACAACTCTGCCCCCGGAATGAGTGATTTGAGATTACTCAGCATTTGACAGCCATTACACACACCCAGACTAAACGTATCTGGACGCTGGAAAAACCCCTCAAATTGATCACGAAGCTGCTTGTTAAAAAGGACTGTTTTAGCCCAACCTTCGCCTGCTCCTAGCACGTCGCCATAGGAGAAACCACCACAGGCAACCATGCCTGAATAGTCACTAAGAGTAGTGCGGCCAGCCAACAAGTCGCTCATATGGACGTCTACCGCGGTGAATCCAGCACGGTCAAAGGCAGCAGCCATCTCTAAATGGCTATTAACGCCCTGCTCTCGAACTATCGCCACGCTGGGCTTGATGCCAGTAGCAATATAAGGCGCACTGATGTCATCACTTGGATCAAAGGTTAGGTTTGCTGACAATCCTTGATCGATAGTCTGTAGTCGCTCAAATTCTTGGCGCACACACTCAGCGTTATCACGCAACGAAGCAACCTGAAATGAGGTTTCGCTCCAAGCACTTTGTAGGCTAGCACGGCTGTCTTTAAAAATTCTTTCACCCTGATAATTGATCTCCACAGTGTCTGTGCCATTCAAACCACCTAACTCAGCTATATTGACACCAGCTAGCGAGAATTTTTCAATCATATCGCTAACACGATCTACTTTAACTTGAATGACGGCGCCCAGCTCTTCATTGAACAATGCCGAAAGCGCACTACTTTCTGCCGTACCCTCGCCATTATTAATATCAACCGTTATCCCGACATGACCGGCAAAGCTCATTTCAGCAAGCGTCGCTATCAGACCACCATCAGACCTATCATGATAAGCCAAAATATCATTATTCTCGATCGAGGATTGCATGGTATTAAAAAATCCGAGCAACGCATTTGAGTCATCAACATCGGGGATAGAGCACCCAAAGTCAGAATAAACCTGCGCTAAAATAGAGCCTCCAAGTCGCTCAGAACCCGCATTTAAATCTAGCAACAGCAGCGCTGTGTCACCGCAGTCTGTTCTTAACTGAGGCGTCAATGTTTTGCGCACATCTAACACCGGCGAGAACGCGGTAATGATTAGAGAGAGGGGCGAAGTGACCGACTTATCTTGGCCATCTGATTGCCAAGCAGTGCGCATAGACATTGAGTCTTTGCCTACGGGAATAGTGATACCAAGCTTGGGGCAAAGGTCCATACCCACCGCTTCAACGGTTCGATACAGTTTTTCATCCTCACCCGGAGATCCAGCTGCGCACATCCAGTTAGCTGACAATTTGACATCTTTGATGTTCCCAATACGCGCCGCAGAAATATTGGTTAACGCTTCACCGATAGCCATGCGTCCCGATGCAGGTCCGTTTACCAGCGCCAAGGGCGTTCGTTCACCCATGGCCATCGCTTCTCCTGCATTACTATCATAGGTCACAGTCGTCACCGCGCAATCTGCCACTGGGACTTGCCAAGGACCGACCATCTGATCTCTGGCCACCATGCCACTGACACTGCGATCACCAATCGTGATCAAAAAACCTTTACTGGCCACGGTTGGATGCCTAAGGACACGAAAAATAGCCTCAGTAAGATCTATACCCTTAACAGAAAATTCATCGTTTGGTATTTCATGGCGAGTCGCATGCCGATGCATTTTTGGCGTTTTCCCGAACAACACCGACATCGGTAAATCAACGGGGTTATTACCAAAATGTTCATCAACAACCGTTATATTTTTGTGCTCTGTGGCCTCACCAACAACCGCGTAGGGGCATCTTTCTCGCTCGCAAATTGCGGTAAATCGCTCTAAATCATCAGGCATCACCGCAAGTACATAACGTTCTTGAGCTTCATTACACCAAATTTCTACCGGTGACATACCAGGCTCGTCGTTGGGCACTGATCGAAGATCGAAGCGTCCGCCCGTGCCGCCATCTTTGACCAGCTCAGGCAGCGCGTTGGATAAACCACCTGCACCCACATCATGAATAAAAGCAATAGGGTTAACATCGCCCAACTGCCAGCAAGCATCAATAACCTCTTGGCAGCGTCGCTCGATTTCTGGATTTTGTCGCTGCACAGATGCGAAATCTAGGTCAGCCGAACTGGTTCCCGTGGTCATTGATGATGCCGCACCACCACCAAGTCCGATTAACATAGCGGGGCCACCCAGCACAATTAATTGCGCGCCAGATTCAAATTCAGGCTTATCCACATGATCTTCGCGAATGTTGCCATAACCGCCAGCGATCATTATCGGCTTGTGATATCCACGACGCTCTCCGGCGAAATCGACCTCGAAAGTTCTAAAATATCCACAAATATTAGGACGCCCGAATTCGTTATTGAAGGCCGCTCCACCGACTGGCCCCTCAATCATAATGTCTAACGCCGATACGATACGATCAGGTTTGCCGTAATCCTGCTCCCAAGGCTGAACAAAGCCCGGAATCTGCAAGTTTGATACCGTAAAGCCCACCAAGCCGACCTTCGGCTTAGATCCTCGACCAACGGCACCCTCATCCCTTATTTCTCCCCCCGAACCAGTACCAGCTCCTGCATAAGGTGAAATAGCGGTAGGATGATTGTGGGTTTCAACCTTCATTAATAGATGAACGGGCTCCTGACTGTAGCCGTAGTTTCTGGTCACAGGGTCTGGATAAAATCGACCGCCGGGGGTACCCACAACAACGGCAGCATTATCGGAATAGGCGGACAACACATTGTCCCCATTGACTGCATTTGTATTTCGAATCATGCCAAATAGCGAGTGCTGCTGATCCACACCATCAACAGTCCAGCTAGCATTAAAAATTTTGTGACGGCAATGCTCAGAATTTGCCTGGGCGAACATCATTAGTTCGGCATCCGAGGGATTGCGCTGCAAATCAATAAAATTAGCCACTAGGTAATCTATCTCATCAGCGGCTAGAGCTAAGCCCAAATTGACATTAGCGGCCTTTAAAGCCGCCTGTCCACCATTGACAACATCAACAAGCTTAAACGGTGCTGGCTGGTCATGGCTAAACAGAGCGCTGGCCTCGGATAACTCCCCAAAAACTGACTCTACCATCCTATCGCTCAGCAACTCTGCTACTACTGCAAGCTGTTGCGCTGACAGCAGAGTTGAAGCTTCAATATAGTAAGCAGTGCCTCGCTCCAACCGAACGACTGTCTGCAGCCCGCAATTGTGGGCAATGTCAGTCGCTTTACTCGACCAAGGAGAAATAGTCCCTGGACGGGGCACAACAAGAATCATTTGGCCACTTTTATCCACGTCTTGCTCGCTTGGACCATAGGTCAACAGCGCTTGTAAGGTCGTTGTTTCCCGCGGCGTGAGCGGCTTAGCTATCTCAGCGAAATGGATATATTCCGCGCAAACTGAGTGAATAGACGTATCTGACTCACGTAGCTTTGCCAGTAATTTTTCGCGCCGAAACGCCGAGAGAGAGGGTGCACCGCTAAGGATCATCATGGATGTTAGTCTCAAAATCATCAAGATTGGAAGTCGCGTATTCTAGCCGAAAAATTACGTCTTTGGCAGATAGAATTTGGCAAACCATGTACAATCTTTTGCAGGCCCTTTTGACAACGGCTGCAATGACAACAAAATAGTCCGGAGCCTGTACAACAAAGCTATGCGGCAACTATCGAAAAAAGTAAGAAAGACTCGCAACCGGATACTCCTGGCTATGATGGCATTGGGGCTAATACTGTATCTGTCGAGTAGTCGGCAAATGTCGGATCTTGAGCGAATACAAAGTCTTGGCTATTTGACCATGCTGACTAACCCAGGCCCAACTACCTACTTCGAAGATGGTAGGGGTGAAAATGGTTTTGAGTACTTTGTTGCAAAAGAATATGCCAAAAGCCTTAATGTCGAGTTAAAGGTACAACCAAAAAATAGCCTTCGCAGCTTGCTACTTGCCGTCGGTGGACCGCAGGGTGACTTTGCCGGATCCAATCTCGTTAAAACTGAGTTGCGCAGTGAATCCCTCACTTTTTCTGACCCCTATCTAGAAGTCACCCAACAGCTACTCTATCGTCGCGGACATACTAGACCCCAATCACTAGAGCAACTGGATGGTGATTTGCTCGTGATAACCAGCTCATCTCATAGCGAGCGACTTAAACTTTTGAAGAAAACCGTCCCTTCTCTAAATTGGCGAGAACAAGAGGACATAGAGATGCATGATTTAATGAGGATGGTGGATAGCGGTGAGATTGACTATGCCGTTGTCGATTCACTAGCCTACTTAGTCAACCGGCATATTTACCCCAATGCCGGACTTGCTTTTAATGTCTCTGAACCAGAACGAGTGGCATGGGCTTTTCCCGCGCATAGCGATGGCACCCTTGTCGCGGCGGCTAACAAATTTCTAGAAACCTATATTTCCAGTGGTGAGATGGCTACTTTAGAGTCTCAACTGCTTTCTCAAAGTGAAAATTTCTCTGTGGCGGATTCGAAAAGACTCGGAAATTTGGTCGCCAGCCGCCTGCCAACTTACGAGGAATTATTTCGCAAGGCGGGAGAAAAATACAGCTTAGATTGGCAACTTTTAGCCGCCGTTGCCTATCAAGAATCTCATTGGAATCCTAGAGCCAAATCGCCAACGGGTGTTCGTGGATTAATGATGCTGACACTAGACACAGCAGCAGAAATGAACGTCTCTAATAGGCTAGATGCCGAACAAAGTCTCAATGGAGGCGCTGGTTATCTCAGTAAACTCAAACAACGGTTACCCCCTAGAATAGTCGAGCCTGACAGAACCCTATTTGCATTAGCCGCCTATAATGTTGGATTTGGTCATTTGGAAGACGCACGCATTTTGACCCAACGCAGCGGCAAGAGTCCCGATCTATGGTCAGACGTACGGTTATTTCTGCCCCTCTTAAGTAAGAAAAAGTTTTACTCTAAAAGCAAGCATGGCTACGCGCGTGGTGCTGAGCCGGTGTTATATGTCGATAACATTGAATATTACCAGCATTATTTACAACTACACTCGCGAGCCAATCAAGATGATTCGTCCACAGATACCCCGAACGGTAGCACTAATACCGACTGGCAAAAAAGTAATGTGCCCTCTATTTAGCTACTTTTTTATGCTTCTCTTTTGCCGAAAAAAATCAGCCATCATCGCAGCGCATTGCTCTGCTAGAACGCCACCATTCCAAGCTATAGAATGATTATAAGAACTATTTTCCATCAACTGAAACTGACTTTGTAAGGCGCCCGCTCGCGGTTCCAGTGCCCCAAAAATAACTCGTTTGATGCGCGCATGAACCATTGCCCCAACACACATAGTGCAGGGCTCGATGGTGACATACAGTTCACAACCGGTTAATCGATAATTATTTAAGGTAGCGCAAGCCCGGCGCATAGCCACCACTTCCGCGTGTGCAGTGGGGTCGCAACTGGATATCGGCTGGTTGTAGCCTTCAGCTATGATCATACCCTCATGAACAATCACTGCACCAACAGGCACTTCACCATGCTCAGCAGCATACTTAGCCAACTCTAACGCCCTTGTCATGAATGCAGTATCTGCAACCGTGGTAATGTTCATTTGCCCTGACCCAAAACTAATGTCGTTAACGAGACTTGTCATGATGCCAGTATTCGATCTAAATAGCGTTAACTAATACTGTGCTGACAAAATTGACCGCGGTACCGAAAAACGCGTATGTCAATAGTGACGATCATATACGCAGCAAAAAATTCACACTTCGGATAGTGTCTAACCTCACACTGATTAACAAAAGTGCTGGAGAATTAATGCGTATTTGAGTATACTTTATTCTAAGTCGTATAGACTTGTACTGTAGTCTGCGATCCGACCGGTTCATTCACAGCGTTTTATCCAACGTCAGAAAACGGCCAAAAAAATATCCAAGTTAATATTAATTTCTCTAGGGGAGAATTATGAAAGGTAAAAACTTTTTTAAAGTGAATGCCATTGCTGCGGCAGTCATTGCAGGTAGCGCTATGCTGCCAAGCACTGCGCTGTTTGCACAAGAAATGGTAGAAGAAATTATTACCCTTGGCGCACGCGCCAAAGCACGTTCAGCAACTGACTCAGTAGCACCAGTTGATGTGATTAATGCGTCAGAGCTAGCAAACCAAGGTGATGTTGATATCACTAACTTGTTGCGTAACTCTGTTCCTTCGTTCTACGTCAGCGATCAACCGATCAGTGATGCAGGTACGATGGTCCGTCCGCAAGGCCTTCGTGGCATGGCAGCTGACCACACGTTGGTTTTGGTCAATGGCAAACGTCGTCATCGTTCATCTGTAATTCTTTGGGCTGCTGGCGGTATTTCAGACGGCGCACAGGGTCCTGACACGTCAGTATTTCCAACCGCTGCACTTAAGTCAGTTGACGTTCTTCGTGATGGTGCTGCATCTCAATACGGTTCGGATGCACTAGCCGGAGTTATTAATTTTAACCTAAAAGATGCAAGCGAAGGCGGAAGCATTTCGGTTAAAGCTGGTGAATATGGCGAGGGTGACGGAGAAATGACGTATGTGTCGGGGAACTTTGGTTTACCCCTTGGTGCTAATGGCTTTGTTAATACTACATTCGAAATTGGTTCTTTAGGCGATACTAACCGCGCAGTGCAGCGTGCAGATGCGGCTGGTCTAATTGCAGACGGATACCCGAACGTTCCAAACCCTGCGATGATCTGGGGTCGCCCGAAAGTTGACGACGACATGAAATTATTTGTTAATTTCGGCGCAGATTTGGGTAATAATACTGAGATGTATGGTTACGCTAACTCCACTACTAAGAAGATCGATGGTGGATTCTATTTCCGTAACCCGACCAACCGTGGTGGTGTTTACGGTAACGGATCAACACTTCTTATCGGTGATATGGACGGTGTTGGCGTGGGTACTGATTGCCCCGTAGTGACATTAGACGGCAATACTCCAGATCCAGTTGCGATGGCTCAGGTCGCTGCAGATCCAAACTGCTTCTCTTTCCAAGAAACGATTCCTGGCGGCTTTACTCCACGATTTGGTGGCACCATGACTGACCAAGCAATGTTGTTTGGTCTAAGAGGTGAGATGGCTAATGGCGTTGGTTGGGATGTAAGCAGCTACTATGGCAAGAACGAAGCTGACTTCTTCATTAATAACACTGTCAATGCAAGTATGGGTCCTGACTCACCACGTGACTTCGATCCTGGTCTTTATCGTCAAGTCGAAACGTCGTTAAATGCTGACTTCACTTATGCTATGAGTGACGCTGTCAACTTGGCATTTGGTGCAGAGTACCGTAATGAAGAGTTCACTATCGGCGCGGGCGATGTTGCTTCATCTACTGCTGGAGTTCTGGGGACTCAAGGATTCAGCCTTTCTAGTAATGGCTTCCCTGGATTCTCTAAAGGTATTGCTGGTGTTTTTGACCGTAGCAACACTGCCGTTTATGTGGAAGCCGATTGGCAAGCGTCAGATGACTTAGTAATCATTGGTGCATTACGGTTCGAAGACTTCGATGGTTTCGGTACAACAACTAACTACAAGTTGGGTGCTAACTACCATATCAGTGAAGATACGGGCGTTCGTGGAACCATTAGCACTGGCTTTAAAGCGCCTACACCAGGGCAATCAAATGCGTCAAACGTTTCCACCGTAATTGATGGGAACCCAGATTCTGCTACCTTCGGTAAGTTAGTCAATAGGGGCGTTATCCCTTCGACTAGTCCGGTTGCCGTAATTTACGGTGGTAAGGAATTGGGCCCAGAAGACTCTGAAAACATGACCTTCGGTGTCTATACTACAGTCGGTATGTTTGATATCACTCTGGACTATTTCTCGATCGACGTTGATGATCGCTTGAATTTCTCTAAGAATGTTAACTTGTCTACCGATGACATTAATGCTTTGATCGCCGCAAAAGTTCCTGGCGCTGGTGATATGTCTCAATTCCGTTTTTACACTAATGATTTTGATACTAGTACTACCGGTGTTGACCTCGTTGTATCAACGAGCACTGATTGGATGGGCGGCACTACAGATTGGAATCTAGCTTACAACCAAACCAATACTGACGTTACTAATCGTGGTGCTACTATTGATGACGAGCGAGAGAAGCGCATCGAAGAAATGACTCCAGATACTCGTTGGAACTTGTCTGCTAATCATATGATGGGCGATTGGAGAATGCTTGCCCGCATCAGCTACTATGATGATTGGTATGATAGTGGTGAAGGACTTGTGTACCCTGGCGAGAATGTTGTTGATTTAGAACTAGCGTACAACATCAATGACAATTCATCAGTCATGGTTGGCGGTAACAACGTACTTGATGAAGCGGGAGATACTTTGCACAACATCAATTCGTACGGCAACCTTTACAGCACACAAGCGCCTATGGGCTTCAGTGGTGCATTCTGGTACGCCAAGTACAGCTACAACTTCTAATAAGCTGCGTAAGCGCTAATTAGAATACTAGATCAGTGCAACAAGACTGACTTAGGGTAAACAAAAAGGGATACCAGATGGTATCCCTTTTTTTATCCGTGGCCGGTTAGTTATGAATCGAACAGTTATTCAACCTCCTTATATCTATATCTGAATGCTCAAGCTCTCCCCCGAGCCGTATGTTATTTTTTAACAATTAACCATTAGTTTTCCCTAATTAATGCTCAGTTGTACTAAATCAATACAAATATCAATAACGCTCTCAGTTATTGTGTCCACCGTCTGGCGTTTTCAAGCTAACGTGACTACATTTAATAGGTTGCCAATTTTGGTAATGAATACTTAATTTCTCTAGGGGAGAATTATGAAATCTAAAAATATATGGAAAATTAATGCAATTGCAGCAGCAATGGTTGTGGGGGGCTTTGCTCTACCAGCAGTCGCTGACACCACTGCCACCTTGGAAGAGGTTGTTGTAGTGGGTTCTCGAGGCGCACCTCGCTCTGTAGGTGACTCACCAGTGCCTGTCGATGTAATTGGCTCAGAAGAGCTGGGCAAAGCAGCTAGTAACGATCTAATGATGCAGCTTCAGGCTGCGGTTCCGTCATTAAATGTCCATTTACAACCTATTAGTGATGCGGCAAGTATGATTCGTCCGGCTAACCTTCGTGGTTTGTCATCAGACAGCACTCTAATAATGATAAACGGCAAGCGACGTCACCGTGCTTCGGTTATCGCCTTCCAAGGTGGCGGTGTTAACGATGGCTCTCAGGGAGCGGACATTTCTGTGATCCCGAGTATCGCCCTTAAGTCCGTAGAAGTACTGCGTGACGGTGCAGCTGCTCAGTATGGTTCTGATGCTGTTGCTGGCGTGATCAACTTTGTATTGGATGATTCTTCTGAAGGTGGTAGCTTAACTATCAAGCAAGGCGAATACCAAGCTGGCGACGGAGCAAGTACCGTAGTCGCAGGAAAAATGGGTATGCCACTAACTGATGCTGGCTTCATGAACGTTAGCTTTCAAATGAAAGAAAACGATGCCACATCACGCAGCATGCAGCGCCCAGATGCTCAGAGCCTTATTGATGCTGGAAACACTGCTGTTACTTTACCTGCCCAGATTTGGGGCGCTCCAATCATTGATGATGATGTCACTTTCTTCTTCAACTCTGGCTTGGATCTTGGTGATGGTAGTCGCGTCTACGCATTTGGTAACTACTCTGAACGCGACATCGATGGCGGTTTCTATTACCGTAATCCCGATGGCCGTGGCGGTGTATTTACTAAAGGTGACGGTACTCGTCTCATTGCAGACGTAACAGGTGATATGTCAGGTAACTGCCCAACGGCACTTGACCCATCTGACTATGCCGGAAGAGATGCTGTTATAGCAGATCCAAACTGCTACATCCTCAACCAAGCAGCACCTGGTGGCTACACACCTCGCTTCACTGGTAACATCACCGACTCCTCCTTTACCATGGGTCGAAGCGGCGAGATTGCAGCAGGACCAATGTCCGGTACTGCCTATGATGTAAGTGGGTCCGTGGGTCGCAATGAATCCTCATTTGGCTTGAATAATACGTTCAACCCATCAATGGGTCCTGACTCTCCTCGTGACTTTACAACGGGTAGTTATATTCAACTAGCCAAGACCTTCAATATTGATATGTCGAAGGAATATGGCTCTACACTTGTTGCTTACGGTGCTGAATGGCGTGAAACAACATTCTCCGTAATTTCAGGTGAAGAGGCTTCTTGGAAAGCGGGTAAATATGCCACTCAAGGATTCAACGTAGGGTCACACGGTTTTGCCGGTTTCTCTCCTGATTCAGCGGGCGCATTCTCACGACGCAACTATGCTGTCTACGGTGATGTTTCAAACCAGGTTAATGATGACTTGTTTGTGCAGGGCGCTATTCGTTATGAAGACTATAGCAGTGGTATTGATACCACTAACTACAAGGTAGCCTTCAACTATAGATTGAGTGACAACGTAGCACTTCGTGGCTCACACAGCACTGGCTTCCGCGCGCCAACACAGGGCCAGGCCAACGTCGTTAATACTCAAACCACCCTTGTTGATGGTCAATTGACTCAAGCGCAAACGCTTCCCGGTTTTAAACTGGGTGCTGATCAATTGCAACCAGAGGAATCTACGAGCTTTGCAATGGGTATCGTAGCTACTTTGGGCGAAATTGAGATAACTGCTGATTGGTTCAATATTGAGGTAGATGATCGTATTGCTCTTACCAGTAATGCTGCGCCAACTGATGCTCAGCGCGCTGCCATGGGTGCTGCTGGTGTTCCTAACCCAGAGTTGATCGGTGAAGTTAACTACTTTACCAATGACTTCAACACTGAGACTTCAGG
>TARA_B110000444_G_scaffold44942_1_pt1 | contig 11955 bp, 16 predicted proteins | sample TARA_B110000444 | Tara Oceans TARA_B110000444 (sample SAMEA4398370) | marine metagenome | biome: Polar Biome; feature: [SRF] surface water layer (ENVO:00010504); material: water (ENVO:00002006), including particulate matter (ENVO:01000060) such as... | depth 5 m | reverse complement strand
CATACGAGGTCAAGATGTATAGAAATTTTTTTATCTTAAATTTTTTATTATTTATATCTGGTTGTGCGACTACATTTGGCCAAAACTCTCAGTATCCAGCTCCACATAATGATTATACGGGTATTGTTATTCAAGAACATTTTAGTGAAGAAGACCCTACTGATTTTATGATAAGAAGTTGTAAAATGTATGGAGGATTTAATCAAGATAGCGTTAAAAATATAGGTAAAGATCATTTAATGCAGTACATCATGCAGTTTAAATGTAACTATAGTGGAAAACTTTCTAGCGAAATAAATATTGATGGTAAATCATCAGTTCGATTAAATGGTTCAATTGCAAAGATAAAGTGCCAAAATCTTGGTTTTATGGTCGGTACGATTAAATTTAGAAAATGTATGGAGGAACTTACTCGTTAATTTCTTATCTGTTTACTTATGAAAAATAAAATTTTACTTCCATTTATGATCTTTTTCTTCTCATCAATTTTTGCGCAAAATACAATAGATTTTAATTGTAAAGGGATGAGTCAGTTCGAATTAATAGGTTCTTCAGGATCAAAAGAGGAAATGAAAAATGTAACTTTCAAATTTATAGAAGGAAAATTACAAGATCTTAATAATATTGACTGTACGTGGACAGAAGATAATATTACTTGTGAATCAAGTTTTCTAAATATCCGTAAATTGGTTATTAATCTGAAAACAAAAGAGGCATCTGATTTTATTGCCGGTAACAAAGGATTTGGTCAATATGTTGAATCTTTCCAGGGAAAATGCGAATAAGGTGAATGATATTTCTGTTAAATTGGTAAGCCCAGGTAACTTTAATGTTATTGTTCACAGTATTAGTCCTACAGAACATCATGTAACTGCTAATAATGATTTTCTAGATCAATTCTCAAAATATGATGTTACACCTGAAAAAATTATTAAATCTTCATTCAAATTTTTACTGGACCGTGAGCCGAACACATCCATACTAAATAATTTTGATATTACGATAATTAGTAAATATTTTCCTGAGTATCCAGATATCATTACCGAATATTTCTGAAACTCTATTTCTCACACAGAGTCATTATAAAGTCATAAGAATTGGAGAATTTATGGTTAGGATCTTTATAATTTTATTATCTTTTATAAATATAGTTAACGCAGATAGTTTAAGTAATGGAAGATACTCGGAATCTTTTGATAATGGAAAACCAAAATACGAAATTACATATAAAAACTCAAAAAAACATGGGAAAGAGATTTTTTGGTTCGAGTCAGGAATAAAAAAAATGGAGAGTCATTTTGAAAATGGAATTGAAAATGGTGCTTGGCGTCAGTGGCATGATAATGGAAAAATTAAATTAGAAGTTTTTTACGAAAATGGCAAAGAAAATGGCTTCTGGAAACAATGGTATAAAAATGGTCTTTTAAGATCATCAGTAAAATTTATTAATGGTATCAAAGATGGCGAGGAACTCACTTTTAACGAAGATGGAAGTATCCGCTCTAAAGATATTTATTTAAATGGTAAAGTAATTAAATAATTGGTTAGAGGTTATTTTATGATTAAGTCATACGCAGCAATGAGACCGAAGGCAGCTCTTGAAGAATATTTATATGAAGAAAAGCCCTTAACTTCAAATGAAGTAAGAATAAAAGTCCACTCTTGTGGTATCTGTCATAGTGATCTTAGCGCAATTGACAATGATTGGGGTAAATCGAACTATCCGATGGTCGCAGGCCATGAAGTTATTGGTGAAGTCATTGAAATCGGCTCTGCAGTTTCATTACATGCTATTGGAGATAAAGTTGGTCTAGGTTGGCATTCTGGCTATTGTAATGCTTGTGAATATTGTAATAGAGGTGATCATAACTTTTGTAGTAAGACTAACAAAACCGTTTACAGTCAATTTGGAGGTTTTGCTGAACAAGTTTCTGCCAATGAAGTTAGTGTAATACCCTTACCAAAGGATCTTAAATCCCGAGATGCAGGGCCACTACTTTGTGGTGGTATAACTGTTTTTACTCCTATTGTAGAATTTGATATAAATAGAAAACATAAAGTTGGTGTTATAGGTATTGGTGGTCTTGGCCATCTTGCTGTAAAATTCTATAAATCCCTTGGTTGTCATGTAACAGCTTTTACAAGCTCAAAAGATAAAAATGATTCTTTAATTGATATGGGTGCTGACAAAATCATATCTTCAATTGATAAGAGCGAAATAAAAAAATATGTATCAACGTTTGATTTTATTATTTCAACAGTGAACGTTAAGTTGGATTGGAATCTATATTTAAGTATTATAAAACCAAGAGGAAGACTACATTTTGTAGGAGCAGTTCTTGAAAACATAGATGCCTCTGTATTTTCTCTCATGGGTGGTCGTCGATCAATCTCAGGATCACCCGTTGGTAGTCCAAAAAATATAAAAAAAATGTTAGATTTTTGTGTTGAACACAATATTTATCCTGATACCGAGAGTTTTCAATTTGATAAAATAAACGATGCTATAAAAAAATTGAGAGATAATAAAATTAGATTTAGAGCAGTTTTATCATGGTGATAATACGATGATTAATTTTTTTGCATCTACTTTGTTTGGAATTATGATTGCATTTATGGCGTTGGTTTCACCAGTAGTGTTCTCAACCTTAACAAAAGAATCATCTCAAGCTTTCTTAAGGAAATTTTTTCCTAGGCTGTTTGTTCTTGGAGCTTTTATATCAAGCATCCTTGTTGCTATGACTCTTCAAGAAATAGATATAAAAAATCAAGTATTTTCAATTATCATCTTTTTTGGATTTCTTTTAAATCTATTTGTAATTACCCCAAATGTGAATAAATATAGAGACCTTGAGTTACAAGGAGACAATAAAGCAAAAAAACTATTTTCATTACTTCATCTTTCATCTGTTTGCATTTTTATTGCCCAATTAATTTTAATCCTTTTATTAATTTTTCTATAAATGGCAAACTATAATGTGAGTGGCTTAATGACTCTAGCTGAGCTTGCTAAAAGCAAGCAACAATCATGGTTTGTTTATATACTCCTTTGTTCGGATAATACCTTATATACTGGTATCACGAATAATATCGATAAGAGGCTAGAAGATCACCAAAGAGGTGTTGGCGCTAAATACACAAAGGGCCGATCCCCAATCAGCCTTTTATTCAAAGAGAAGCATCCAAACAGGAGCTCGGCAAGTAAAAGAGAAAGTGAGATAAAGTCTCTTACCAAAAAACAAAAGCTAACCCTTCTTCAAAATTAATTATCCTTATTAGGAGTTCATGATTTAATGTTCCAATGGTTTGAAAATTTAATCAATCCTTTTCCCAAGGAGCTGATACAAACACCTCCCAAATCTTTACATGAGTTTGCTTGGTTATGCATAAAGGATATTAAGCTATTTATATTTTCTATGTCATTACTAACTGCATGCATCGCTAGTTTTGAAGCAATACTTTATGCAATTTTAGGTATGTTGATTGATTATATGATTTCAGAAGGGCCCGATCAATTCGTCCATAATCATAAGAGCTTATTAATACTCTTAGCAAGTCTTCTTATTGGCAGTACTATTTTTGTAGCTATCCAAACAATGATCAAGCATCAATCATTGGCTGGCCCATTTCCCATGCGAATGCGATGGAATTTTCATCGTTTATTACTTAACCAAAGTATTGATTTTTATAATAATGAATTTTCGGGAAGAATTGCAGCCAAGGTAATGCAAACTGCTCTTGCTTTAAGAGATATGTGGTTTATATTGTCAGATATTTTAGTATACGTAATTGTTTATGTTGCGACTATGGTTGTTCTGGTTGGAAATCTAAACACACTTCTTATTTTTCCTTTTCTTATATGGCTATTTATATACATAACTACATTATTTTATTTTATTCCAAAATTAGCCACATTATCGAAAAATCAAGCAGATGCAAGATCTCTTATGACTGGAAGAATAACTGATGCTTACACAAATATAAGTACAATAAAATTATTTTCTCATACTAGAAGAGAATCACAGTATGCTAAAAATGCAATGCATGAATTTTTATATACTGTTCATATGCAGATGCGAAAAGTATCTGTTATTCAAATTATTAATCACTTTCTCAGTATGTTTCTTATATTATCAACCACAGGAACTGCTCTGTGGTTATGGTCAAATAATGAAATTGCGATAGGTGTCCTAGCTGCAGCTTCGGCAATGTCATTAAGATTAAATGGTATATCGCATTGGGTTATGTGGGAAATGACATCGTTATATGAACAAATTGGTATTGCTCAAGATGGTTTAAATATGCTTTCTCAAAAACAAATAGTAGCTGACAAAAAAAATGCATCTATTTTAAAAGTTACAGAAGCGCCTATTACTTTTAAAAATATTTTTTTCTCATATGACAAACAAACGCATTTGTTCTCTGACTTTAATTTAGATATTCGTCATGGAGAAAAGGTAGGTATTGTTGGGAGGTCTGGGGCAGGTAAGTCATCACTGATTAATCTCTTGTTACGATTATATGAGCTAGACAAAGGACAAATACTTATAGCCAATAAAAATATTAATTCTATTACACAAGATAGCCTAAGGTCGCATATTGCAATGGTCACTCAAGATACCTCGCTTTTACACCGATCCATCAAAGAAAATATTGCATATAGCAAACCTAATGCAACTGATGAAGAAATTATTTTGGCAGCAAAAAAAGCTCAAGCACATGATTTTATTCTAGCGCTAATAGATCAGAATAAGAATATTGGTTATGATTCACTGGTCGGAGAGCGAGGGGTTAAGCTTTCTGGTGGGCAGAAACAGAGAGTTGCAATTGCCCGCGTGATATTAAAAAATGCCCCCATACTATTATTGGACGAAGCAACAAGTGCTTTAGATTCAGAAGTTGAAATTATTATTCAAGAAAGCCTAGCCAGTTTAATGCAAGGTAAAACAGTCATTGCAATAGCACACAGGCTTTCAACTATTGCAGCAATGGACAGATTAATCGTAATGGACCATGGAGCTATAATTGAAGAAGGCAATCATAAGTCTCTAATCAAGAAAAAAGGGTTGTATTATCAATTATGGCAACATCAAAGCGGAGGTTTTATTGGGGATTAATTTGAAATACTATTTGTGGCTTTAGCACAATTATAAATACCAAATTTTAAATTTTCTGTATGCTCGAAATCTTTAAAAGTATCAGTTGTAAGTTTATTTTGAATCATATTAAACGATATGGCTTCGAAATTATATTTACAATTAATTGAAACATCATTATTTTGACAACTACTCCAGTCATATTCATTAATACTTTGCTTAATACCAAAAAAATAATTTTTAATTACAATAATCTTTGAATCATCCACCTTGGAAGCTTTATTCTTAGTTCCAAACACTAACATTTCAAAGATCTGATAGATTTCTAATAAGTCCTGATCCTCACCTTGTACATTTTTAGATCTCATATTATTATTTTCAGATGTACTCATTAGTTTTCCATTACATTCAAAAAAAATTTTACTCGGAAATATATAACCAACAAAACCAAAAAAACCAATTATCACTAAAACGCAAATAATTGTTTTTAACACTAAATCTACTCTCTATTTTTACAAACATTAATCATTAAGTCATATGCTGAGGATGGTTCTTTAATAATCTCCCAAGGTTGATTAGAGCTTGCTTGAGAAAGGATTTTTCCTTCCCCTTTATTGCCAGAATAAGATATGACATGAACCACACGTCTTTCTTTTTCCTGACAGCTATATTCTGTTAATATTTTTGCCGAAAGCATATTATTAAAAATTGGTTCGTTGAAATCCATTAAAGACCATGACCTAAATAATGGATAATTAACTTGAACAGTCTCACTATCAAAATATAATGTCATTTTTCCGTCTTCACTTACATAACCACCTTCCCATTTTGCTTGAAGTAAATTTACAAAAAATGATAAAGCTATAAATAAAAAAATTTTCATATTTTTCCTCTGATGAAACTACATCATAACTAAATTCCTTTAAAATGATAGGTTATTTATAAATATTGCTTTATTTTCAATAATCTATATACTTCGCTCTCTGAAAGATTGTCATATAGTCCTGTTTTGTTGCCAGTCTTACCCCGCAATATAACAAGGAAAAAGATGTCATTTAAAACATTAAATCTTGATAGCTCTATAAATAAAGCTATCGAAGAGGCTGGGTACGAAGTTCCCACTCCCATTCAAATCAAAGCAATTCCAGAAATATTACTCGATAAACATGTACTTGCTTCTGCCCAAACTGGGACAGGTAAAACGGCAGCATTTGTGTTACCTATTTTAGATAAACTTACTAAAAATAAAACACAAGGTCGAGGTCCAAGAGTGCTTATTGTCAGTCCAACTAGGGAATTGGCAAGCCAAATTACAGATAGTATAAAAAAATACTCTCGTTATTTAAGAATAAATTCCATAACTATTACAGGCGGTATATCCTATTCGTTACAAAATAGAATGTTTAAAAAACCAATAGATATTTTAGTTGCTACCCCGGGTAGATTGCTTGATTTATACCAACAAAAAAAGATTAAATTTTCTGACTTAGATGCCATGATCTTAGATGAGGCTGATCGTATGCTTGATATGGGTTTTGTTCCAGATATTAGAAAAATTTATAATGCTACGTCAAAAAAACAACAAATGCTCATGTTTTCAGCTACTTTCGATGCTCCTATCCAAAAAATTGCGCAAGAATTTTTAAAAGATCCTGTAACCATATCAATTAAACCAGACATATCTGGTCATAAAGATATTAAACAAATAATATACTTCGCTGATAACCAATCGCATAAGCAACAACTATTAGACCACTTCATTAAAAATGATGATTTAACGCAAGGAATTATATTCACAGCAACCAAACGAATGGCTGATCAATTATCTGACCAACTGTATCATTCAGATATTAAAGCATCTGCTCTCCACGGAGACATGTCTCAAGGTGCAAGAACTAAAACTATCAATCGGTTTAAAAGAAATGAAATAAAAATTTTAGTTGCAACCGATTTGGCTTCTCGTGGAATTGATGTAAAGAATATATCCCATGTTTTTAATTATGATATGCCTCGTTTTGCGGAAGATTATATTCATAGAATTGGAAGAACAGGCAGGGCTAATAAAAAAGGTATTGCTATCAGTCTTGTCAGCCCTACAGACCGAGAGTTCTTAAGAAAAATAGAAAAATTTACAAACCTAAAGCTAGAAACTTCGACTATTGAAGGCCTAGAACCAACAATCATCAATGAGATAAAAGCAACTAAAAGAAATAGTCGTAGGCGTTCATTTGGGAAAAAAAATAAAGTATTTAAAAATCAAACAAATGCGAAAAAGAGAATTAGGAGTAAACCTAGTTTTAACAAGGCTAATCAGTCAGCGCCAAGTCACTAATAGCGTAAATACCTGTAGGTCTATCTTTATCTAACTTCCAGGTTCTTTGCTTAACGACACAACACCTATCCCTGTTAATGTCCGATACACCAAATTTTAATTTGGCATTCGGAATAATACGATATATGTGCCTTTCTATACCATCGATAGTTTCTGGTGCATCATCATTAGCACAAAATATTAATACGTTTTGTTTTCTATTTGATGTTTGTCTTATAACTACCAGATCCTCTCTTTTTAATTCTTTCAAATGTTTTTTTATTTTCAAAAGCTCTTCATTGGTAATAGGCTCTGATTTCAATAAGCTTACGCGACGCATAAGAGAGATAGCATTTGCATTTATCTTCTCCTTACTTAAAATCTGCGGAATAAATCTTACAATCCATGTTTCTTTCTCTTTAGATCCTTTGAGATTAGAGATAATTTGATCAACTGGATATTTTGTTAATATTGGTGGACGCATAATATCTATATTATCATTTCTTATAACTAAATATCATGATATTTTAATATCTATAAATAAAACAACTACAATCATTCTATGAACCGATTTGATACAATAATTCTCACTTCTACTTTAATAACATCTATCACAACATTTTTGTTGTTTGTAGTTTTTAAACTTTATAAATTTTTAACTTTGGGCATTTGGATTAAATCTATATCTACTTGCCAAGTTTTTTCCATATTATGTTTTGATAGCTATATTTTTTCATGGCTAAGCAATCTTGAGGCATTCCTTTTTGTACCTTTATTTTTTGCAAGCTATTATATTTTGCATAGATTCCTTATAAAGAAGGGTTAGATGCCGTTTTACTTGTATGATATTGGTTTATTTCTAATATTAATTGTTATTATTGCTTGCCTAATACTCATAGCAAATAAAAAAAAATAGTTATTAAATAAAAAAAATTCATAATTTACCTACGTATAAAGATACTTATTAAAAAATATAAATTACAATATTGCTTATGCTATTTATCCTAATAAAAATTTTGGCTACTGCTACTGTGATTGTATTAGTTACAGAAATTGCAAAAATTTCAGACAAGCTTGGAGCTTTAATAGCTTCCCTGCCTTTGGTTACTTTTTTAGTTTTAATTTGGTTGTATATTGAAGATCAGGATCATGAAAAAATAGCCAGTCATGCCTATTATACTTTCTGGTATGTTCTTCCGACATTGCCAATGTTATTGTTGTTTCCTTTTTTACTGAAAAATGTTGGTTTTTGGTTCGCAATCTTTTTATCGATTCTTTTTACACTAGTTATTTTCCTGATTTACGCTCAATATCTAAAGAGATTTGATATAAATTTAACTTCTTTTTGAATTTTTTATATTATCGATTATCAAAACATTATGTCTTACCTTATAAAAATTATCATTGCCGTATCAATAATTGTTTTAGCATCTGAGTTGAGCAAAAAAAGTACGACGCTTGCATCTATGTTATTAGCAATGCCAATAGTTCTTTTTGCATCATTCACCATTATCTGGGAAGAAACTAAAAATGCGCAGAAAATTGCAGATATAACGTACGAAACTGTTTTATTTATTTTACCTGTAATACCTTTTTTATTTTTGTTAAGTTGGATGCTTAAAAATAATATACATTACTATGTTGCTCTTTCTGTTTCATGTATTGGTATTGCGTTAGCAACACTCATTGTTCAAAGATTGTTCTTTAATATTAACCTTTAATAAATTTTATAATTTGTGGAAGCAACATATGAGCATTAGTTAAACAAGCGAGTATTGGAAATACTATTAAAAGATGATTACTATGATAATTGTTATCAATACTTAATATGAAAAAAATTACTGGGCTTGTAAATATTGTCATCCAAACAATATCTGGATACCATTTAAAGTTAAGTTGAATAATTGCTCTTATTCCATGCAAAAAGCAAAAATATATAGCAAACCATACGATTGGGTCGAACATATAAGCTAACACTACTAATAAACCTAATTCTAGGAATGTTAAAATATCAGATAATTTACTATTTCTCTTTACCATTATTTTTTGCGATGCAGATATTATGTATAAGAAAATAGCCGTGAACAACAGATAGTTAATAATAAGTAATGACATACTATCGAATGAATTATTTGTGAGAGAATAAAAAATTTCATTAGCCCTTTCCTTATGAAAGGCAATAGGAGCGAATGTCATAATAAATCCCCAGCTTATTTTTTGTGTTTGATTTGCTTCGCCTAAGAATTTAAGATCAGACATGCCAAAGTGAAGAACTGACAATAATAAAAGAAGTTGTAAACCAGCAAAAGGATATTTAAACCAAAGCAATCCTCCAGCGGCAACAATTAGCGTATAAATACTATATATTTTTATTTTATTTTTAAGGTTATCCCCTTCATCCCATATAATTTTCCCGTCTAGCGCCCCGTGACTTACTCCTAGGGTTGAAATAAGAATAAAAGATAAAAAAATTAATAAACTTTTTTGTATCAATTCTGTGAATTGCATAATTTCTGTTATTGGTATATCTGTATAAAATCTATGCCCAATTAAGAATGATATAAAACAAATAATGGCTAATTGGTGCTTGTTATATTTAGTCATTATTTTTTTGGAGCCCTTTTATCATTAATTTTTTTGGCATACCCCATAAGACTTTTATCACATCAATAATTGTTGGTTTATCTGACAGAAACCTTATTAAGGAAGGCATACTTACCTTACTAAATAATTGCATAAAAAGGTCAGGACTTTGCTTAGGGTAAAAGTAAATAACTTTTAAAAAAATAGAATCTAACCAATTAAGTAGCCAATTTTGGTTATATTGATAATGTTTGTGGTTCATTGCATTGAGCTTAATGATTCTTACATTAAGTATCCATGAAGCAATCCTGCGCATAGAATATCCTGAGGATGGCCTTACCATTCCTGCACCTGTACCTATTTTAAGGACTCCATCTTTTGAGTCAGTTTTAATTATGGCCATAGGAATGATAGCTTTTTCTATTCTAATTACTTTATGATTCTTATATGCTTTTAAGATTGTTTTATGCTTTCTCTCAATATCTTTCAAGTTAGGATTTTTTGAAAAAATAGTTGTTTCGATTAGTGCCTTTTTATTAGAAAAAGGAAGGATATAAGTGAACTCTACTTCTTGTGAATTATCTGTAAAAGACATTATTGTTGCTCGATCAGGTGTAAAAGTATTTTTTGATACCTGAATCTCATGACCTACAAATGCTTGTTTGATATGTGCTGATTTAATATCAGTTTCGGCATAATTATTTCTACTATCTACTACGTAATTTCCTTTAAATAATTTATTTTTACTATAAATAATATAAAGATTGTGTTTTTTTTCAATTTTTTCCACAACTATATTGCGCTTTATTTCTAATTGATCAGAGTAGTCTTCTATTAACTGTTTCAAGGTATTATATCCATCAAAACATACATATTTATAAGGGCTAATATCTCTTTTTAATTCCTTGTCGTGATGCTTAATAAAAATTTTGTCCCATGTTTTTTTAGGCTTTAAATTAAAACTTTTTTGTATGCTATTAAGTCCCGGTCCCTCCCATACACAAAAAGTTTGATTTTTCTCAACCTTTTCTTTTTGCTCAAGAATTAAAATAGAGTGGTGTTTAAATTTTTTTAGGTAACGATTCAGGAACATTAGGCTAGATAATCCTGCTCCTATTACAACTAAATCATATTCTTTTTTCATTTATTGTGAGTATCTACAAGTTTTCTTATTGGGTAATGAAGTAAATGATTATGGCTTCTTATATTGTGATTTTTTTCGTGCCATAAAATTGTTCTCAAAGATATTAAACATTTTTCTACTTTATTTAAATAAGTTCTACCATTTATATACACTGTCTCATCTCTTAACATTTTTTTACCAATACCTTGATAAAGGTTTGCGGCTATTCTGAGTGATCTTGCTGTTTTTTTTGGTAAATATTTAATACCATGGTGTCCACTTTCATAGTAAAGATCCGCCTGTTTTAGTAAATTGTCTCTCGTATCATTTATATCCTTTAATTGTCTCTTGGTTGGATTTAAAATTTTATGAACTGTTAGTCCACGTATCATATTTTTGGGAATATATATTCTGCCTCTATTTGCATCCTCTTTTATATCTCGACAAATATTTGTAAGCTGCATAGCTATACCAAGATCAATAGCGAAATACTTAAGCTTTTTATCTTTAACCCCAATAGAATCACAAACCATTAGTCCTACTACCCCGGCAACTCTATAACAATAAACTAGTAAATCCGTCATATTCTTTGGCTGATCATGATTAATATCGCTAGCTTGGCCCTTCAAAAATTCTTTTATAGTTTCCTCTCTTGGTAGGTACTGCCTAGAAATGCCTTTAAATTCATCAAAAGCTTCATGGTATTGATTATTTTCCCATGCATTAATAATTTCATATAGGTTCTTACTTAGCTTTGCTTCATCCTCACTTTCATCAACAAGATCGTCGATTCGACGACAAAAAGCATAAATTGCATAAAGCCTATCGGAAATTTCCTTTTC
>TARA_B110000444_G_scaffold204212_1_pt1 | contig 11976 bp, 9 predicted proteins | sample TARA_B110000444 | Tara Oceans TARA_B110000444 (sample SAMEA4398370) | marine metagenome | biome: Polar Biome; feature: [SRF] surface water layer (ENVO:00010504); material: water (ENVO:00002006), including particulate matter (ENVO:01000060) such as... | depth 5 m | reverse complement strand
ATCAGCGGTTTGGATCTGGACAGCTAAGATAGAAAGACTTTAACGGTTCATGTAGTACGGTGAAGATGAGTCCCCGCAAGCATGTCGAGAACAGCAGTTGATCAGCTTTTCGTACCTGATAAATATTTTTAGTAAATCATCTCAGGTAACGGTCAAGTAATCGATAATATAGAATTGAAGGTGCAAGAAACCATGGATTACCTGAGTAGAATGGACGGGTTTGAAACTTGATATCTGTCAACACAGTATTTCCTTCAGGGAGTCCTGCCAGCCTTTGACCAAGTTTTGTGCCAAAGTAACTTGACAGAGAAACTCCTGAGCCGCAGTATCCCATGGAATAATGAACGCCGTCCTGATTTCCGGTATGCGGCATGTGGTCAAAGGTATATCCCACAAAGCCCATCCATGAGTGACTGATCTTTGTTTCTGCTAATTGAGGAAATATTTTTGTGAGTTGTATGTGCAGAGGTTTTACTGATTTTTCAGGATCAGTCTCATTCAGTGATACTCTGCCGCCAAACAAAATACGCTTTCGGTCAGGCGAAGCCCGGTAATAAACTACCAATTTTCTTGTATCAGAAATTACCCTGTCCTTTGGAATCAACTCGTCGACTAATCCTTCCTCAAGAGATTCTGTAGCAATAATGTAACTGCCAATTGGAATAACTCTCCTTCTGTGCCAGGGTGTAACAGCACCTGTATATCCGCTGGTGGCGACAACAACTTGACGGGCAGTAATTGTCCCTGCTTCAGTCTGAAGCAGAAAAACTTCGCCTTTCTTCTCAATCTTTTTCACAGCACATTTTGTCTTTATCTGCGTACCACCGGTGAGTGCTCTTTCAAGTAATCCGCGATGGAATCTTGCAGGATCAAGCGAAGCATGATAAGGATGTACTATCCCACCGTGGTAAAAATCACTGCCGATTTCTGTATGCTGTTGAGATTTTGAGATAAGATCTACATCCATATCCAGACCTTCTGGTTGTTCTCTAATTCGTTTTTCTAACTGTTTAAATTGAGCTTGAGAATGAGCACCATAGAAACGTCCGGAACGTTTAAAATCACAGTCAATTTTTTCTTCCTGAATAAAATCTCCAATCCATTTAAGGGCGTTTATCCCTTCTTTCAAAAGTTCACGTGCTCTTTCTTCACCATACTTGCGGGAAAGTTCTTGAAAGCTGGGTTTGAGGCTGGTACTGACTTGTCCTCCATTACGTGAGCTACCTCCCCAGCCGGCATCCTGAGCATCTAAAACAACTGTGTCCAGACCATTCCTACTGGTTTGGATAGCTGTGCATAATCCTGTATATCCTGATCCAATGACTGCTACTTCGGTTTCTTCTGGAAGGTCAATTTCTTTGATAATGGGCCGAGGTGTTTTTTCCCACCAGTAAGGAGTGTTTTTGTAGTTTGCTGTTAAAATAGATTCATTCATTTTTTGATTTTTAGCTGAATCATAATAGTAATCAAGTTTTGCCTATTTTAAAATGAGATGTGTAAGAAAATTATTTTTAAATTATTTACAATTCGAGGTGTGAAACTTTCAAAGTTAAATTAACTTCAATTTTTTTGCATTGCCGCAATTGTTGCCACATTAACAATATCTGCTGAAGAACACCCCCTTGACAAATCGTAGATTGGTTTTTTCAAACCTTGTAAAAGGGGACCCCACGCTGTATATCCCGCCAGGCGTTCAGTTAATTTATATGCAATATTTCCTGCTTCCAGAGAAGGGAAAATCAGTACAGAAGAATTCCCGGAGAGCGGTGAATCTTTTGCTTTAGCGGCAGCTACAGCCGGCACCAAAGCTGAATCAACCTGAAGCTCACCGTCATGTAATATGTCTGGATGGCTTTCTGCAAAAATGCTGATTGCGTCCCGAACATGGCTAACGCGGCGATGATTAGCGCTTCCTTTTGTGGAAAAAGAAAGAAATGCTACACGTGGTTCTTTACCGGTCAGCAAGTAATGCAGGGCGGCAGACTCGCCAGCGATGGAAGCCAACTGATCACTTGTTGGTTCCGGAATAACCGCGCAATCCGCAAAAGTATAAGCCGTATCCGCATTCGGAGAAATCATGAAGAAACTGCTCGAAACCCATTTTGATTTTGGTTTTACTCCTACAATCCGGATTGCAGCATGAAGAACATTGCTGGTTGAAGTGATTGAACCAGCTACCAAGCCGTCGGCATCTCCATTGCTGACCATCATCATGCTAAAATTCAGAGTGTCTTTCATATATTCTTCTTTTGCTTCATCTGTCATTTTTTTGAAGAAGCGTTCTTGTTCTAAAACTTCCTGGTATTGAGTTCTTTTGCTTCGAAAATCCTCTGGTTCCAAAATCTCATAACCCAGGTCACGCAGATGTCTTTTTGCGAGGGATACCCGTGGGTCATCTCTTTCAGGAAGAATAAGTTTTGCTGATTTTTTTTGTCCAATCTCGATAATGCGTTCCTGGTACTTGTTTAGTTGCATTACAGTTGTCCTTAAATAATTAATTTATAAATAAGTTATTAGCCTTTTGATTTGAAAGTCATTCTATTGGACTCTTTAAAAAACAGCAACATGCATTACATTGTCTGTACCGGAAAAAGATTTCAGTTGAAAGTAAAAAATGTTAGCCTAACATCCTACATGTAAAGAACAAAAGCACAGTCAACTTTCTTGTATAACTTAAGAACCATGATAGCAAAAAAAGTCCAGATCGTCGAAGTAGGGCCGAGAGATGGTTTGCAAAATGAAAAGATATGGGTTGAGACTGAGACTAAAATTGCTTTGATTGAGAAACTTGCTGATGCAGGACTTACAAAAATTGAGGCCGCAAGTTTTGTCAGTCCAGAATGGGTTCCGCAAATGAAGGATGCATTTGAGGTGCTTTCTGGAATTGAGCGCCGTCCCGGAGTAACCTATCCGGTGCTGACTCCAAACCTGAAAGGTTTTGAAAGGGCATTGGAGGCAGGTGTGACTGAGGTTGCGGTCTTTGGTGCGGCCTCTGAGGCATTCTCTCAAAAAAATATCAATTGTTCCATTTCTGAATCAGTCGAGCGGTTTCGGCCTGTTTTAGAAGCAGCACAAAAAAATAATGTTCGTGTCCGCGGATATATTTCCTGTGTTTTGGGGTGTCCCTATCAAGGAGAAGTCCCCCTTGAAAACGTGGTAAATTTAGCGGAAAATATGTCGGAAATGGGCTGCTACGAAATTTCGCTTGGTGACACAATTGGAATCGGAACACCACTGAAGGCTAAAAAAATGGTTGAAACAGTTGCAGAAAAAGTCCCTGTCTCAAACCTTGCACTGCATTTTCATGATACCCGAGGGCAGGCATTGGCAAATATTTATGCCTGTTTGGAACTTGGTGTATCTGTTATCGACACATCTGTTTCCGGTTTGGGCGGATGTCCCTATGCACAGGGAGCAAGCGGGAACGTGGCCACTGAAGACGTAGTTTATATGCTTCATGGAATAGGTATTAAGACAGGTGTTGATATAGAAAAACTGATCGAAACAGGGCGCTTCATCAGTGACGTTTTCGGTCGACTTCCTCAAAGTCGTGTCTCCTGTGCGTAAATAATATGCAAGATTTATCTCTCCGCTCGAAATGACACGGATTTAAGACATTTTTTCGACGGAATCAAAGAAAGCATGAACACAATGAATCCAAATTTTGGAAAAAGCGGACAACCAATGCGACGTCTTGAAGATGATCGTTTGCTTCGTGGGCAAGGCAGATTTGTGGATAACCTGAACTTTTCAAAACAGGCATATTTGCACATTGTACGCTCCTATTTGGGCCATGCGGAAATTAAAAATATTATAATAGATTCCATCAGTGGGATGTCCGGGGTCCTGGCAGTTTTTACTGGAGAAGATTTAGCTCGTGATGGAATCCTTCCCATCCCTGTGACCCTGCCTTACAAACGGCCTGGAGGCGAACCTGCTCTTTCCGCTCCGTATCACGTATTGGCTCAGGAAAAGGTGCGTTTTGTTGGGCAACCTGTGGCAGTCGTGGTTGCGGAATCGAAAGCAGAAGCACTGGAAGCAGGTGAGTGTCTGGAAATTGAATATGAAGAGATTCCTGCAGTTACGGATTTACAGCAAGCTGCAGTTCCGGATGCACCCAGACTCTGCGATGAACTTCCGGACAATATTGGAGCGGCGCAAACTGAAGGTGATGCGGAAGTAGTGGAGCAGGCTTTTGCTCAGGCAGAACATGTTACCCGAATGGAATTAGTTAACAACCGCGTGGTGGGAAGTCCGCTTGAACCTAGGGGTCTGCTTTGTGAGGCTTACCAAAACACAGAGAAACTGATTCTGCACTCAATGCATCAAAGCCCGACACGACTTCACTCAGTTTTATGTGCGGTTTTTCAACTTGAGCCCGAACAACTGCAAATTATTGTCCGGGATATCGGCGGAGGTTTTGGAACTAAAGTAGCCGTTCATCCAGAAGATATTTTGGTTGTTTATGCAGCAAAGAAATTAAAGCGACCTGTAAAATGGACGGCAACACGGACCGAGGAATTCCAAGCTTCTGTGCATGGACGCGATCACTGGAATTATGCTGAACTGGCCTTTGATTCGACAGGAAAAATTTTGGCCCTGAGAGTAAAGACACTGGCCAATACTGGCGCCTATCTCACTAATCCAGCTTTGCTTATTCCACTTGGTTTAATGTCCAAGGTGATTACCTCAGTTTATCATATTCCGGCAATGTATCTGGATACTCAGTGTGTTCTCACAAACACAGCTCCAATTGGGGCTTATAGAGGTGCCGGACGTCCTGAAGGCATTTACCCGATGGAACGTTTGATGGACATGGCCGCCCGTGAAATGGGCATTGACCCTGTTTCATTACGTGAACGCAACATGATTCGAACCGAAAGTCTGCCATATACAACACTTGCCGGGGATGTTATTGACAGCGGAAACTTTAAGGAGGTCATTAAAAGGGCTTTCAGACAAATGGACTGGGTTGGTTTTGAAGATCGAAAAGCTGAATCTGAAAGCCGTGGATTGCTCCGCGGGAGGGGATTAGCTTGTTATGTTGAATGGACCGGTGGTGAATTAACTGAAACTGTGCGGATTCAAGCTGAGGCAGGCGGGACGATTAGCCTGTTTTCAGGAACCCAAGGCATGGGCCAGGGTTTGGAAACCGTTTTCAGTCAACTACTTTCAGAGCAATTGGAAATCCCATTGGAGGTAGTTAGAATCGTACAGGGAGATACGGACCAGGTTAAAGGTCTGGGCAGTTTTGGGTCACGTTCGCTGTTTGTCGGCGGAAGCGCTTTACTGGACGGGGCCAAGGAATTTCTGGAAAAAGGAAAGGAACTGGCTGCAGAAGAACTGGAAGCGGCAGTTGAAGATATTTCCTACCAAAACGGTCGATTTGAGGTTTTGGGAACTTCTATCGGACTTGGTCTTTTTGAATTGGCTGCAAGGCAGGTGGAGCTTAGTTTTTCAACTGAGACAGAGAAAAGTCTGGAAGAACGAAGTTGGCCAAACGGCTGCCATATAGCAGAAGTTGAAATTGATCCAGAAACCGGAAGTGTAAAATTGGTCAGGAATGGATCTGTTGATGATACCGGCAATCCGATCAATCCAATGATTGTAGAAGGCCAGTTGCATGGAGGTATAGCCCAAGGTGCGGGTCAGGTTTTGCTGGAACAGGCTGTTTACGATTCAGAGGGACAGATTTTGACCGGATCTTTTATGGATTATGCAATGCCCAGGGCTGATGATTTTCCTTTTTTTAAATCTTCAACATACACAGACGCACCTTGTCTGACCAATCCTCTGGGTGCAAAAGGAGTCGGAGAAATTGGAGTTGTAGGTTCAATTCCGGCAATTGCCAATGCAATTTTAGACGCATTGTGGGAGCGAGGTGTACGCACTTTTGACATGCCTGCATTTCCTCAAAAAATATGGAAACTACTTCAAAAACAAAGCCGGGATACAATTTAATATGTTGACTCTCTGAGCAGCTATTAAGTATCATGTTTCTGGACGAAATTATTTAAAATTTAGAAAGGATTCGATGGAAACACATTTTATTGCACATGATGCCACAGACACTGTTGGAGTGGTGGTTGTGGAGAAAGTTTTAGCAGGACAGGAAGCTACAGGTTGGATTATGGAAAATGATGAAACAGTAACCATAAAAGCTCTTGTAGAGGTTCCGTTAGGGCACAAACTTGCCCTGGAAGATATAAAAAATGACGACACTATAATTAAATATGGAAACGACATTGGACGTGCAGTGTCGGACATCCCCAAAGGCGGTTATGTGCATGTTCATAACGTAAAAACAAAGAGGTGGTAATGGGGAATTCGCAGCAATCTTTTTTTGGTTTTCGACGCGAAAATGGACGAGTTGGTGTTCGTAATCACGTTCTCATACTTCCGGTTGACGACATTTCAAATGCAGCTGTTGAAATGGTCGGACACAATATCAAAGGCACACTTTCAATTCCGCACAGTTACGGACGTTTGCAATTTGGTGCTGATTTGGAACTGTTTTTTCGGACAATTATTGGTACAGGACGCAACCCAAATGTTGCGGCAGTGGTTGTGATTGGAATCGAGCCCGGATGGACTCAACGTGTGGTTGATGGAATTGCCCAGACTGGAAAGCCGGTGTCAGGATTTAGTATTGAAGGAGAAGGTGACCTCAAAACTGTTGCCAAAGCTTCCCGAAAGGCTCAGGAGTATGTCCAGTGGGCAACTGAACTTCAGCGTGAAGAATGTCCACTTTCTGATCTATGGATTTCTGTTAAATGCGGAGAATCTGATACCACCTCCGGACTTGGATCAAACCCTGCAGTCGGTAATTTAATGGACAAGCTTGATCCGCTTGGTGTCCACCTCTGCTTTGGTGAAACTTCAGAATTAACCGGTGCTGAGCAGGTCTGCGCCAATCGTTCGTCAACCTCGGAAGCTAAAGAAAAGTTTCTCAACACCTGGAATGCCTACAATGACTTCATTCTTGAAAACAAGACCAATGACCTTTCTGAGTCTCAACCGACTAAGGGTAATATAGCTGGTGGGTTGACAACCATTGAGGAAAAAGCGTTTGGCAATTTACAGAAGATAGGAAAGACGACTAATTTTATTGATGTTTTAGAACCCGCAGAAGAACCAACTAAAGGGCCGGGGTTGTATTTCATGGATACTTCCTCTGCAGCGGCAGAGTGCGTCACGTTACAAGCAGCGGCTGGATTCACGGTACATCTCTTCCCTACTGGTCAGGGAAATGTGATCGGTAATCCTATTGAGCCCGTGATAAAACTTACTGCAAACCCTAATACTGCGGCGACTATGAGTGAGCATATCGATCTTGATGTATCAGGAATTCTAAAACGCGAAATGAACCTAGATCAAGCTGGCAGTGAACTGGTAAATATTACGGTTAGAACTGCGAATGGACGCCACACATGTGCGGAGTCTCTTGGTCACCGTGAGTTTGTGCTGACCAAACTGTTCCGAAGTGCCTGATGCTCCATTCTCCTCTAGAAATAGGAATACCATATTTTACGGAAAATTCTTAGTGAAATGAGGATAAAGTTGTTAAATAAACCTCACTTTCCTTTGAAGCACCTAAAAATGAGGTGAAGAGATCACAGATTTAGTACCGTCAAACACAAATAGATTGTTAATATCAGTATCACCATAACCTCGATTCCCATTGAACCCTGGTATAAAATCTTTTGAATGAGTTGCAGTTGAGGCTTCAATATCTTTTTTATTCCGGAATTTCCTTTTGTTTGATGATCGTCATCTACACAAAATCTCTCAAATCATGAGGGATAGTTGTAAATTCTGCTGCACCCGTGTACTGAGTGATTTGCCTTATGGGGGATTCAAAGACAGCGAATATGGATACGAAGGTGGGATTGAAGGAGTTGAAACGTATCTTCATAAAAAATTGGTTAGTCTGACCTGAATATTTGAAAAAGTTAGTTTTCTTCAAATTCCCAAATTCCAAATCTTTCTTCAACTTTTCATAGGTATATAAATTACAAAATGAATTCTAATTCAATTCAATCCCGTATAGGTTCGGCCACTATTTCTAGATCTGAATCAGTGGTTGCGGGTGAGTTAATCAATTTTAGTATCACATACACTGCGGGGTATTTTGGTATTGACGATTCCGGCAGCATCAAAATTTGTACCCGTTTTGCTACAGATATGGGACGTCCTCAGTTCTCTGCTCCAGAGCAACCGAATTATGTAAGTATCGTTGCCAGCAATGGCGCCACTCTTGAGTATCGTTTTGACCCGAAAGACAACATTCGACCATGGGACAAAACGATTTACATCAAGATTGTCAAGGGTTTTTTCCGTGAAGGAGACCAGCTTCACGTCCATTATGGGGATCCCATCGGCGGTTGCCCCGGTATGCGCATGCAAACATTTTGCGAAGATACATTTGAATTAAAAGTTCTGGTTGATGCTTTTGCAACATACCAGTACGTTGAAATACCGAAATCTCCAGTTCTAAACATAGTTCCGGGACCGGAAACAAAGTGGGTTATGCAGCTTCCGACAATGCGACGAGTAAACGAATCGTTTCGTTTACAACTGAAGTCTGAAGACCGCTGGGGAAATCCAACTGACAAAACTCATGTCAGTTTTAAACTAACTTCAAATCTGCCGGTCAATGGCTTACCACAGGAGATAAACCAGGATTCTCAGAATGATGGTGTTCTGTTGCATGAAGGTCTTTCGGTGTCTTCTCCGGGAGACATATATATAGAACTACGTGATTCTGATAATGCTCTTGTTAGCCGATCGAATCCGCTTAGAATTTTTGAAGACTCTGAGCTGGTACCTTTTTGGGGGGAGTTACATGGGCAATCTGAAGAAACTATTGGTACCAATACGATTAATGACTATTTTGCCTTTGCTCGTGACAAGGCAGGACTGGATGTAATTGTTCATCAAGGCAACGATTTTCAGATTACAAATGAATTTTGGGAAAAAATACAAATCGTGTCAAAACAGTTCCTCGATGAGGGACATTTGGTAACCTTTCCAGGGTATGAGTGGTCAGGGAACACCGGATTGGGAGGAGATCGTAATGTTCTCTTTTTTCGCGAGGGGGAAACTATCCGGCGAAGTTCTCATGCGCTGGTTTCAGACTTGACAGATTTAGATACAGATTGCAACAGTTCGGATGCTTTATTTCAGTCACTCAAAGGCACTGAAACAGTAGTTTTTGCGCATGTTGGTGGACGATATGCAGACATACAATCGCATGAAGGCAACCTGGAGCGTTCTGTGGAAATACATTCTGCCTGGGGAACATTTGAGTGGTTGTTGGAGGATGCCCTGAGTAATGGATACCGAGTGGGGATAGTCAGTAACAGTGATGGACACAAGGGGCGTCCCGGAGCCAGTTATCCAGGCGCGTCCATGTTCGGCGCCTATGGTGGGCTGACCTGTATGCTGGCTCGCAAGTTGACCCGTGAAATGATTTGGGAATCCCTTTTGCGACGCCATCATTATGGTACAACTGGAAATCGCATGTTCATGGATGTACGTGTTTTACTCAACAAACCCGGTAGCAGTTTCAGAGAAGATCCTCAGTTGGGAGAAACTGACGCTGAAAATACTAAAGTTGGAATAATGGGGGATATTCTTCAAACCCAGGAGAGCGAAGTTAAAATTGAGATTGAAATAATTGCATCGGCTCCGATTGAAAAGTTAGAAATTCGTAACGGTCTGAAGGTGCTTGAAACTGTGCGGCCATACAAAAAGTCTGAACTTGGTAATCGTATTCGGGTGATCTGGGCAGGTGCGGAATATCGTGGACGTGGTCGTGAAACTGTTTGGGACGGATGTGCTAAGTTAGTTGGTAACACTTTTGAAACATTCACACCAATTAATATGTATAACCTGGAGAAAATTGTACGCCAACTCGATCCGACTCGCTTGGAATGGAATGCAGTAACTACTGGTGGATTTGGTGGTTTTGACTGTGTCTTGAAAGATCCTCAGGCAGGGACGTTAACTATCGATACCGCTCAAGTGAATTGTACTGTGCCTGTTGCCGAAATTGGTTTTCAAGAATCACGTATTGATGCCGGAGGTTTGGACCGCCATCTTCGCCTTGTTCGTCTTCCAGACAAAAACCCGCATTATCAACTGAGTTTGGAACGAATCATTCCTTTGACTTCCAAAGGAGACAATCCGTTGTATGTCTGCCTCACACAAGAGGATGGCCATCAGGCCTGGTCAAGTCCAATTTATTTGTTTAACTAGTTCACTTTAATTAAAAAAATTTCGTAATATTATGCCAATTCAGGGTTTCGGTCCAATCTTGATCATGCTATTGTTGAAAATCGTAATTAAGTTACCGGAATTTGATTATGGAATTTTATTTCAATATAAAATATATTTAGAAAAGAATTGATGAGTTTTTCAAGCTACTTTTCGCAAAAATCTGGTGGAGACCGTATATTTGCTGTGGAAGCCCCCAAGATTAAATTCGGACGCGGCTCTCTCCTGGAAATCGGAGACGATGCCAAGGTACTTGGTATGACCCGAGTGGCCGTTTTCACTGACCAGCGTGTCGGAGAGATGGAACATGTTGCCAAAGTTGTAGAATCACTAAAATCACAAGGTTTGGACGCAGTGGTTTACGATCAGGTTGCAGTTGAACCAACAGATGTCTCGTTCAAGTCGGGAGCAGAATTCGCCCAAGACGGTAAGTTTGATGGTTTTGTATCAGTAGGGGGAGGTTCAGTAATGGACACATGTAAGGCCTCTAATCTTTATTCATGCTATCCTGCAGATTTTATTGATTATGTCAATGCACCAATTGGAAAGGCGATTCCTGTTCCGGGGGAACTCAAACCACACATAGCATGTCCCACGACTTTTGGCACAGCCAGCGAATGCACGGGAATCGCTATTTTTGATTTGCTGGAAATGGAAGCTAAAACCGGAATTGTCAGCCCCAGAATTCGTCCAAATCTTGGTGTCCTGGATCCAAGCGTATTGTCTTCATTGCCGCCACTTGTTAGGGCTGCAAACGGTTTTGATGTTTTTAGCCATGCCTGCGAGTCCATCACAGCACGACCATATACACACAGACCTGCTCCAGAATCTTCGCAAAAACGTCCGCTAAGTCAAGGGGCAAATCCGTATAGTGATCTAGCTTGCCTTGAAGCGATTAAGCTTATCGGGACACATATTAAGCAGGCTGTAAATGACCCGGTTGAAGAAAGCTATGAAGCTTTGATGTTTGCCGGAATGTTAGCGGGAATTGGTTTTGGCAACGCTGGCTGCCATCTTCCACACGGAATGTCATATGCGGTTGCCGGACTTGTTAAAGATTATGCTCCGGAAGGTTGGCCTGCCGATCATCCCATGGTTCCGCACGGTATTTCCGTGATTGTCAACTCTCCGGCAGTTTTTCGCAAAACTGGCCCAGCCTGTGCGGAGCGGCATTGGGAAGCTGCTGCTGCCATGGGTGCAGATCTCACTAATACAAAGGTCGAAGACGGTGGTGACATTCTCGCAGATCAAATTATTGGTATGATGCGGGAAACTGGAATTCCAAATGGGCTTTCCGGAGTCGGCTACTCAATGGACGATCTAGATGCACTCACCGACCGCTCTTATGCGCAGAAACGGCTCATTGACAATGGTCCCATGCCGATATCCCGTGACGAATTGAAAGAAATGTTCCGTGATGCAATGAGTTACTGGTGATTCTTTTTCTTTGATGCATGCAGTGAATAAATTATACAGTTTTGCAGAGTATTTTTATCTTCACGGTCTTTCAGCAAAACAACTATGAGAAGGTGGTTATTAATTTTAAAGTATAATTAACGTATGGAATATTATCATTTGCATGAAAAAAATAAACATCTTTGGAGCAGTTTCCTGCAAAAGACGGGGAATGAAATTAAATTTTGATTTGGATCTACGCAGGAGAAAGACAAAAAACCGTTCACTAAGTTATCAGCAAAC
>TARA_B110000444_G_scaffold6644_1_pt1 | contig 11983 bp, 9 predicted proteins | sample TARA_B110000444 | Tara Oceans TARA_B110000444 (sample SAMEA4398370) | marine metagenome | biome: Polar Biome; feature: [SRF] surface water layer (ENVO:00010504); material: water (ENVO:00002006), including particulate matter (ENVO:01000060) such as... | depth 5 m | reverse complement strand
AATGCAGCAGCTAACTTAGCATTCGGTTCACATACACGATAATCAGCACACAAAGCTATTCCTAAGCCTCCACCTGCTGCTGCACCATTTATTGCAACTACAAATATTTTTTCAGATGAACGAATTTTCAATTGCATTGGATGTAATATAGAGGTTAAACCACCGACCATATCGGCAATACTACCGTCATCAATTGCAGATGCAAAAGCACTAATATCTGCACCTGAACAAAAAAAACGACCTGTTCCAGTCATTACAATCGATCGGATTGAAGGGTCTTCTAATAAATCATCAAAAATATCTGACATTAATTGCATTGATTCGAGAGAAAAAGCATTTCTTGAAGCTTGAGCCGATAAAGTGACTAAAGCAACACTATTTGGAAGATGTTGGACTGTAATCGTCATGATTATCCGAGTAGGTATGCACTATTAGACTGCGTGAATATCTAAAGTAGGTACTCCTCGCCTAGTCCATGCACACACGGGAACAACTGTATATCGATGGAAAATGGGTAGATCCTGTAGGAAAAGGAATGATCGATATAATTAATCCTGCAACTGAAGAAATAATAGGAAAGGTACCTGTTGGTTCTTCAGAAGATGTAGATAAGGCAGTTTTGGCAGCAAAAAAAGCATTTGATAGTTGGTCTAAAAGTAGTATTGAAAAACGTATTTATTTACTAAATTCTCTTTCTAATGCATTCAAAGAGAGGGGGGAAGAATTAGCGCAAACAATTACCTCAGAAGTAGGTACACCCATTGGATATTCACGTGTAGCTATGGTAGGAACTCCCAGAGTCGTATCTAGAAATTATGCGAAAATCTTAGAAGAATTCTCATGGGAAAACGAAGTAAGAAACTCAATAATATGTAAAGAACCGATAGGAGTTTGTGCTTTTATCACGCCTTGGAACTTCCCTCTCCATCAGATAATAGGGAAAGTTGCTCCAGCAATTGCAGCAGGTTGTACAATGATACTAAAACCATCCAAAGAAGCACCATTAAGTGCATTTATATTAGCAGAGATTTTAGATGAAATTGGTTTGCCAGCTGGAGTTTTTAACCTAGTATCAGGATATGGTTCTGAAGTTGGGGATCATATGTCAAGTCATCCAGATGTAGACATGGTTTCATTCACAGGATCTACAGGTGCAGGTGTTTCAGTAAGTCAATCAGCAGCGCCAACTGTAAAGAGAGTAACACTAGAACTAGGTGGTAAAAGTGCTAATGTAGCCCTAGATGATGCAGATCCGATTATAGTTGCGAAAAAAGCAATTGCTGCTTGTCACCAAAATAGTGGTCAGACATGTTCAGCATTAACAAGACTAATAATACCTGAATCAATGAATGAAGAAGTTTGTGAAATAATAGCAAAAAAGAATGAATCGTACTTAGTAGGTGAACCATTAGATGAGAATACTAGATGTGGCCCAATGGTTAGCTCAAAGCAACAAATAAGTGTCACAGGATATATTGAATCAGGAATTAGTGAAGGTGCTACTTTAATTTCAGGAGGGTTAGGTATGCCAGAGGGATTAACAAAAGGATTCTATGTCAAACCAACAATTTTTGCAAATGTAACTCCGAATATGAAGATATGGAAAGAAGAAATTTTTGGTCCTGTTTTAGTCATTACAACTTACAAAACAGAAGAGGAGGCACTATCTTTAGCTAATGATTCAATATATGGATTATCAGGTGGAGTATGGTCAGGTGATGAAGATAGAGCGATTAATTTTGCAAAAGGAATGAGGACTGGACAAGTCAGTATTAATGGCGGTGCTTTCAATGTAAGTGCTCCGTTTGGAGGCTACAAATTATCTGGAAATGGTAGAGAACTTGGAGTTCATGGATTAGATGAATTTTTAGAAATAAAATCAATTCAGCGATAAGAAAATCAGTAATTAAATACGATTATCTACCTACCCACTTAGCATCTTTACGTTCTAAAAAAGCTTGAACGCCTATTTCTTTATCTTCTGTATCAAATAGTGCTACAAATTCTGATCTTTCAGCAAGTACGCCTTCTGTAAAAGGTAAATCAAGAGAGGCACGAACTGCACGTTTTGCAACCTTGGTAGTGTATGGTGATTTTCTCGCTATATTTTCAGCTAAAGACATTGTATGACTTTCAAGTTCTACAGCAGTTTTCACAGAGTTTACTAAACCACAAGAGAGAGCTTCCTCTGCATCCATCATGTCTCCGGTCAGCACCATTTGTAATGCTTTACCATATCCAATAAGACGGCATAATCGTTGTGTCCCGCCACCGCCTGGAATCAATCCTAGATTAATCTCAGGTGTACCAAATTTAGATCTTTCAGATACTATCCTTAAATCACAAGAAAGAGCTAATTCAGCCCCTCCGCCAAGAGCAAAACCATCTACCATAGCAATAGTTGGTTTTGTAAGATTCCAAACCCTTTCCCATGCATTATCTTCAAAAAAATCTCTGACATCGTCTGAATTTTTATCAATAAATTCAGAAATATCTGCTCCAGCAGCAAAAGAGGCTGGTTTAGGTCTCTTACCCTCAGGAGGCGGATTTGGGATAGCTCCTCTAATGACAATTACTCTAATTAAATCATTTGATTCTGCCATATCGCAAGCTGCTTTCAAGGCTTTATGTGATTCCGCATTTAATGAATTAAGTTTATCAGGGCGATTTAAAGTCCAAATAGATACTAAACCACCTTCAGGAGAAGTACCTTCAATTTCCTTGTTTTCAATTAACAGTACTTCTTCGTCCATATATCTTCGAAAGGGGATGAATGTTTGAACATACGCTTGAATCAATGTCATTCAGATTGCATGCCAGGAGGCGGAGGCATAGGAGGCAAACCAGGGGGAGGAGGCATAGGAGGTAAACCAGGGAGAGGAGGCATAGGGGGTAAACCAGGGGGAGGGGGAGTATCTGCAAATCCAACATCTTGTGAGACCTCATTAGAAATGATAGTTTCTTTTTCTTTACTCGCAACCTCAAGAGGAGTTTTTAGTTTCAAAATTCTTGTATTATCTATCCTAATATATGAAACACCAAGAGGTTTACTTTCATCAGGAAATTCAGGCTCATCAATAATTGTCAAGCCATGATTAGGATCTTTCAAGAGAGTCGCAAGATCTTCTCCATCTTCAACCTCTGTCCAAAGACGAGCTTTTGCTGCTCTTCTCTCGGCTAAAGCCATACGTCTTTTTCTTTCTAAACTAGAACGAATTTCTGCTTGTCTAGCGCGACGTTCATCGACAAAAGCCTCTATTTCTGATTCCATTGATGATTGAGCATCTGAAGTAATTACTAATTTTTTAGCAAGTTTTGTACCATCTGCAGCCTGAGGTGTAAGGTTGGGAATAGGTGGTAAAACCATTTCTGATGAAACAGGATTTGGAGGTAAAGGCATAGCAGGTAAAGGCATAGGGGGAAGAGGATTTACTGGACTCTGTGCTCTTCTACGACTTCTCCTAAGTTTGTCATCTCTTTTGTCACTAACACTTTCCAATTGATTAATTGGAGCCGGAATATCGGGTAAAGGAGTTGGATCTATACTGACTATTGGAGAAATCTCTTTTGGTATATTGAGAGTTGATATTTTTTGATTGCCTGTGAACATTAAAACTGTTAATATTGAAAGAAGTACTACACTGCTAGCAATTCGAGATACTGGATCTAAGCTCCCCTGAAAAACAAGTAAAAATATTAATCCTATGAATAGAGAAATCCAACCGATGATTCTGACCTCTCCACCCATACTATCAGCCCTTCGACTAGGTTACCTATCTTCACTTTGACGGGGCCCTGAGTTCTTCACAAAGAATTCTAAGAGATTCTCCTCTATGGGATTTAGCATCTTTTTCAACCTGTGACATTTCTCCAAATGTTCGACCATCTCCAGAATTAGGAATAAATATAGGGTCAAAGCCAAATCCATTAGAACCGCATATTTCAGTAGATATTTCACCTGAACATTTCCCCATAGAACTCCAATACTTACCATTATCATAAAGTATAGAGAAAGCACGATACTCGGCTGTTCGATTAGGATTATTTTTGAGAAGATCGATAATACCTTGATTTCCAATAGTTCTAGACACATATGAAGAATATACTCCGGGGAAATTTTTCAATTCATGAATAAATAAACCAGAATCTTCAACCATTATAGCACATCCCTCAAATTCAGTACCAGAAATTAATTTTAAAGATTGAAAAATCTTTGATTTGGAAATAACTTCAATATCATCTGCCTGAGGTTCAATAAAATCAGGAGATTTACCATCAATAATTAATTTGATAACATCATGACCTAGGGGACCTAATACCACTCTTGCTTCAGCAATTTTATCATTATTACTTGTTGCAAAAAGAATTTTCATATAAATCACTCAAGCATGATACCTTACTCGCCCTCTAATAGCATTAAATCTTTCAATAACTTCATGTCCAGAAGGTGAAAAATCATTAGAGAAAGAAGTATACCCCTCTATTATTTCATCAATAGCATTTTCATATTCATAATGACTAGCATTAAGACACTCATTCAGGACCTGTAAGTCTAGACCTAATTGCTCAATTTCAGGAGCTATTTTTGCAAGCCCAAAATCAATAAGATTTAGTTCTCCAGCATCATCAATCATAACATTATGAGTAGTTAAATCACCATGAGAAATACCTAACTCATGCATTTCACGGATTAAAACTCCTAACTTTCTAATTTGCCCTAAGTCGGAGACACCTTCTAATAGAAAATCATACAATGTTGTACCACTTATGTGACTTAATAAAATCCAACCTTTATCTACATCTATATCTAATATTTTAGGACAAGAGATTCCTGTCGAATGTAATTTAATCAAAACTCTTACTTCCACAGAAAGTCTCTGTCGTATCAATCTACGATCTAAATCAGGATGGCGATATGAACGAGGATTACGAATTTTCAAAATTGCTTTATCACCCATCCAAGTACCTAAGATTACGATTGCTTCTGCACCTTGGTGAATGATTTTTGATTGCTGCCATACTGGTACGAGGTCATCAACCATGTCTATCGGAGGTGACATACCTTGAAAGAGGTTAAACCTAACCAATGAGTGAATTCACATGTCCATGGACCTACCTTTGGCACCAAATCCACGTGGAAAGATAACTTGTAAGATATATCCAGAGCATATTATTGAGAAAGAAGCACTAAGACTTAGTGAAGTAATAAAACAACCTAAAAGGTGGACTATCGAACACTGTAAAACAATTGCAGCATATACATTAGAAATTAATGAACTAAAAAAAGATAAAGATGTTTATCTAATTGCTCATTCATACCAAACTCCAGATATAGTATATGGAGTTGCAGATGAAGTATCAGATAGTTATTCATTATCTAAATCTGCTAGAGACGCAGAACAGCAAATAATTTTATTTTCAAGTGTTCGATTTATGGCAGAAACTGCTAAGATATTAAGTCCGAGTAAATTAGTTCTTCATCCCTCACCAGAAGCTGGTTGCTCATTATCAGAAAGTATTACTGCACAAGATGTAAGAGATTTAAAAGAAAAATACCCTGGAGTTCCAGTAGCTTGTTACATAAATACAACTGCTGAAGTAAAAGCAGAAGTAGATGTTTGTGTAACAAGTAGCAACTATCTAAAAATATGTGAGAATCTACCTGGAGATAGACTAATATTTGTGCCTGATAGATTTATGGGTGAGCATTTACAAAATTCACTTCAAGGGAAAAAAGAAGTAATTATTTATGATGGAGAATGTGAAGTACATGCATTATTCACAGGTGAAAAAGTATTATCTTGGAGAGAAAGAGCAAGAAAAGCAGGTATTGATCTTCAAGTTTTAAGTCATCCTGAGTGTGCAGCAGATGTTTTAGAAGAAAGTGATATTATAGGAAGTAGTGAAGTATTGATTAAAGAATCAATACGATTAGGGAATGAGGGAAAAACTGATATTATGTTAATTACTGAATGTGGGACTGCTGATAGAGTAATCGCAGAATCTAAAGAAAATCTGAATATTATAGGAACATGTGTGATGTGTAGACATATGAAAACAACACTTTTGGAAGATATCCTACAGGCTTTAAGAGAACCTAGCGATGAACAAATTATTGAATTAGATAAAGAAGTTATAGAAAGAGCTAAGTTATCATTAGATGAAATGTTTAGATATGCTGAACTTTAATTACGAAGTCTTTTTTCAAAAGCTGATTGATGTGACCAAACTAACAATAGAGGAATAAGCATCAGTATTGCTGATTGAAGAACAACAGATGAGTACTCTTCAAATGTTTTCTCTAATGAATATATTACTAATTCAGAGTTTCCATCTTCGTCAATAGTTATCCAAGTAATACCGTTACTCAGTACATGAGGGTGATATTGATTAAAATCATCATGAGTTATCTGAATTACACCATTTCCATCATCAATATCCCAAAGGAAAACATCTCTATTAAAATTAAGAGGGTCTAAATTTATTGAAGGAGAAGTGATTGGTCTCTGAAGAAATGCAATATAATTGCCTTCAATACTTGGAGATTCAGCTGGCCAAAGTGGATTGGATAACATTTGTTGCTCACCCGTTAAAGTATCTATTAGAATAAGTCGATTTAATGGCCCAACATCGACTAATATAACAATGAAATTATCATCCATTTCTATATCTAATACTGTAGAATTATTATAATCAATTGGAGAACCATATACTCTTTCTAGATATTCATCATTTAGATCATTATAGAATGTTTCAACTAATATATTAATTTCGATACTAGGACTGAATAATGTAGTGACATTAATTATCGGACCATTATCAGTATTGGATGCAGATGCAATAAATAGTCCTGAAGCCTCGATCGCAGTCAAATTATCTATTTCAGTCGAAGTAATTGTTTGATTGAGAAGAACATCAATTATTTCCATAGTACCATTTGTAATCATTACTAAATATGGTTCACCTTGATTGTTTTCTCCGATTGAGAATTTATTTGACGTTATATTTTCTGTAATAGTAAATATTGGTTCGATTATACCTAAAGAGATATTATCTAAATAGAAAAAATCAAGATGAAAATTATCGAATAATATAAGACTGTTATTTGATAACTCTATACTTGGAGGATTAGGCCAATTAATACCGCCAATAACTGTCTCTTCCTGAGTACTAACATTCCAGAGTTTTATTTTTACATCAGAGTCTATTTCTTCAATACCTACCACCCAACCTTCAGATCCTGCTGCTTCAGTTGGATTGACACCCTCTATTGGGAAATCTTGATGAGTAGCATCCCATAATAATACACTACTAGTTAATATCAGTAGAACCGCAATTAAGGCTTTAGTTTGACTAGAACTTGGCTGACTAAGAGGAGAAAATATACTCTTAACCATACTCCAAGATTGAGTAGCCCATTTCTTAGGGTCATCTATAGCAAGGGCTAATCTTCGTGAAAATAATCTTTCATCGGCAAATTGCCAGATTGGAGTATGTGTCCTAGAAGTAATTTCAACTGCTATCATTGCTACGATAATACCACCAATAATATCTGAAACCCAATGTATACCTAAATATAAGATAGTAAATCCTGTTATAACAATAAATAATAATAACAATCTCCTATATCTTAACCAACGCTCATCTGAATCCCACCTTTCCATAGTTAGCCATATAGCAAATGGAAGACCAATGTGTAGACTAGGCATACCATTAGTAAATGGATCAATCTGGATAAACCAATTATGAATTTCAGGTGTTAAATCATAAGCAATTGTTTCCATTCCAGGGATATAATTCCCAGTTACTCTGACATTAAAAAATAAGTAAAATGGAATTGCTAGGATATATACCCAGAACATAGAAAGTGATACTCTATCAGCCATATATCTATCATCAAAATATATGGGATATACAAAAGAAGAAAATGTCACTGCCATAAAGCCCATAACATAAAAATGAGTTAATCCTACAGACAATAAAGAATTATTTAATGATTCTTGAATCCATAAAACTATGTCACCCTCAATAGCATATACATAGGGAGTCATGTCAAGTTGTGTATTTGCCATGAGAATTCTATCTAATTGATCAAGTAAATCCTTCCATAAGTATACAGAAAATACAACTATCATATGAGCCCAATATCTTCTAAACATATCAATGAAACCAGAGATACGTATTTTAGCATAATCTGGCTTAAATAAAGGCATTAATCCAAGACTAATTATAATGGCACCAGTAACCCAAGTAAGATAGATGCTAGTCCCTACAGCCATACTATCAATATGTATGGGATAGCCTATCCATCATCAAATTGACCCTTCTATGAAATCGCTGTTTACGTTATTCGAACTGTTGGACTGTTAGGCTGTTCTAATGTTAAGATGACCTTTTCTACAATTTTATCGAATGCTTGAGCGGTAGCCCCACTAGGGTCGGCGACAATACGATGAACTCCATCATCTCCACCTCTAACAATCCCTGGATCAAATGGCAAGGAACCTAAGAAAGGGACAGACAGATTTTCAGCAGCATCAGCTCCCCCTCCACTCTTGAAAACATCAAGTATAATTGACCAATTACCTTCACTATCAGAAGTAGTCTCAATAATACCGCCGCTAGGGCCGTTAATTCCAACCTTAGTGTTAGGCTCAGTATTCCCATTAATTGTATATCCACTCATATTTTCGACTACACCGATAACTGGAATAGAAATTGTTTTTGCGAAATTTATCGATTTCCTACTATCAAGAAGTGCTACTTCCTGAGGGGTAGTTACAATAACTACTCCATCTATTGTTGGTAAACTTTGAGAGACTGTTAATGGTTCGTCACTAGTTCCTGGAGGGAAATCTATGATTAAAGCATCTAATTCACCCCATTCGACATCACCGATGAATTGATTAATGGCACCTAACTTAATTGGACCACGCCAAATTACAGGTTTATCAGGATCCTCAATAAGAAAAGCCATAGAAATAACTTTGATCCCATATGATCCAATTGCTGGATGTATTCTTCCATTCTCAACATGTAAATCGGTTCCTTCTAAACCAAGCATCATGGGAACATTTGGCCCCGTAATGTCAATATCCATAATCCCTACTTTCTTACCCATACGAGCTAGAGAAAGTGCTAATCCTGTAGCAACCGTAGATTTACCGACTCCACCTTTTCCGGATAAAACCATAATTTTATGCTTAATATCTTGATCCATTTTATTTATTCGAAGTTTTCGTTGCATTTGTTGATAAGCTTGTTCCATTTGTGCTTTCTGTTCAGTTGAAACCCCAGGTTTCTCTGATTTCTGTTCTGAACCGCCTTCATGATGACGAATTGGAACCTCGGACATTAGTTAATGGGAAGAGTGAATCATACTTCAACCCTAGTCATCATTAGTTCTACATTAATTATCAAGAAACTATTATCGTTTATTTAATTAAGTTAGACTTGTTGTAAGTTTATATGAAACTCCTATTTGTATGTGTAGGAAATACATGTAGAAGTCAAATGGCTGAAGCTTTGGCCAAAAATATGGGTTTTCAAGCACAATCTGCAGGGACACATCCAGGTGAGAAAGTAGCAAAAAATGCCAAATTAGTCATTAAAGAATTAGGGATAGAAATGGATAAACAGTATTCTAAATCAATAGATGAAATTGACACTCAATCTTTTGATAAGATAATTAGTATGGGTTGCGGAGTAGAATGTCCAAATTTACCTATCTTCGCGGACTGGAATTTAGATGATCCAGTTGGTAAACAAATAGAGGTTTATAGAAATACTAGAGACAAAATTCAATTATTATTAGAAGAATTGGCTCAAACTCAGACCGACGCGTAGAAAAGTGACTCAGGTTTCCCAATATACATACGAGTGTAGTGTAGTGGTTATCACCGGGCGTTGCCAACGCCTGAACCCGGGTTCAAATCCCGGCACTCGTACCATCTCATTCAAATTCTGAATCACGTAAAACTAACATTATACCGGCTACAGACAATAACAAAACAAAAATTAAGCCTATTATAATTAGTAAAGAATCATTTTCTAGAATCCAGTTATCAGTATCTGAATTTAAATCTATTTTCTCGAGAGCAATAATCATACTTTGATCTTCAGGTGCAGTTGTAGAAAGATAAATATCGGTCCCTCTAATTAGAATTTCAATTTCTCCATTTGGCAAACTATTACGGGCAAAAATCTCTAATGAATAAACATCATCACCAGAAATTCTATCAACTCCAGAACCATCATCTACCATTAGTATCCAATCATTAGATTGACCTATAGGTGCCAATCGACCCATTTTTACCTGTACTGATGAAATTCCATCAGGATCTTCCAAAGTGACTTCTAAAACTTGGGATATAGGTTCACCATTCATTGGAACTTGAACAAAATTAAAGAACTCATTATTTCTTGAAATATTATAATTAACAATTAAGGGAGCTTCATTCTCTATGATTAACAAGGAGTATACTACTTCGTCATCGAATAAAGATTGAGTGATTAATCTTGATGAATCATAATTATCAGTTAATCTCACAGGAATTAACTTTTCTCCGGGGGTAATCGTATTTGGAACTACAAACTGACCAATCCATTTTGAATCAACAAAACTCAAAGAAACAGATTCTCCACCTGCACTTGTCAATTCGAGTGAAACATTTGCAACTCCATGAGCGTCATCAGCAATCACAGATACATCAACTAAATCTCCCCTCTTAACAACATTAGGAGTGAAAATAATTGATGACATAACAGGCGCGGGGTTGAGAATCTCTATATGAGTAATTATAGTAACAGTTTCCCAAATATCTGTCATTTCTAACTCTACAGTCTTATTACCGAAATCAAGGCCTTCAGCATATACTAACGATGTCCAGATATTATCATGAATTACTTCATCCCCTGAGAATCCTGTATCAGATAGTTGAGTTATTCCCAATCCAAAATCAGACATATCAATAGAAACTGAGGCCATATCATTATCGAAATCTATAACCGTAATTTCGAGATGGGCAGTACCGCCTTCTGAATATAGAACTCCTTCTCGGAATTGGATCAGTTCTAACGATGGAGGAGTATTTTCTTCGGCTGTAATTATCGATGGTGAGCGGATTTTATCTAGATTTTGAGTTTCATGGAAATTGATTTCAGTATTATTAAATTCCATGGTTATTGAACGATTAACATGATGGAAAAGTCCTGCTAATAATCCCTCATTAATTATACTACCAGATGCTTGCGATGTAAAATCACTATCATTTCTAAAATTACCAATCCAATTTATCACATTTACATTATGTCCATCAATAATTACTTCCCTTGTATCTTTAACAAGAACAGATAATATGAAGTCTATATTATTAGAAATTACAAGCTTATCTCCAGAAAACAATACCTCAGGAGATACTCCTGTTTCCTTTGTTATGGGTGCGGCATTGACTGAGGTTGCCAGAGGTCTTTCTGGCTCAATTGGAATTGGTGAAACCTCTGGATATTCATTAGAAGTTGAGCCATTATCTTCAATATACAGATACCTAATAGTTTTGTTTTCCCAAGAAGATTGAGGAACTGTGAATTCATATGTGAGATTATGTTCTGCAGTAAGCTCTTGATCAATAGGGAAATCACCTAATGAGGATACGTTGAACCAACTCTCAGCTCTAATTTCATTAACTTCAAAATTAACTCCAGATGAGTTTTTTTGAGATACTGTGTCTTCAATAAAACGAATTATTCCAAAAGAACCTGATGCGTCTCCGCTATACGTACCATCGACCCTAAGGGTATCAACAATAATTAATCCATCACGTTCTTCAAAATGTAGTTTATCGACAGTACCATTAGCGTAGATATATGGTTGCTCAGAAACAACAAAATTAAAATCTGCATTACCCACATATTTTAGTAATTGCTCCTCTTGAACACCATAAATCCATAAATCATTAAATCTAAACTCTTCTAATTCAAGTTC
>TARA_B110000444_G_C18851442_1_pt1 | contig 12017 bp, 11 predicted proteins | sample TARA_B110000444 | Tara Oceans TARA_B110000444 (sample SAMEA4398370) | marine metagenome | biome: Polar Biome; feature: [SRF] surface water layer (ENVO:00010504); material: water (ENVO:00002006), including particulate matter (ENVO:01000060) such as... | depth 5 m | reverse complement strand
GACGAGAGTCAGGTGATTCACCATGGGCCGTAAAGAAGACAATATCAAGAAAGCAACTGAAGTAATGCACATCCTACCTCAGATTCGTAACCTATGTATCGCGGCTCACATTGACCACGGTAAGACAACTCTCTCAGATAACCTAATTGCGGGTGCTGGAATGATGAGCGAAGACCTAGCAGGTAAGAGCCGTGTTCTCGACTTCGATGACCAAGAAAGCGCACGTGGAATTACTATCAACGCAGCGTCTGCATCCATGGTTCACGGTATAGATGGAACTGATTATCTAATCAACTTAATCGACACACCTGGTCACGTAGACTTCGGTGGAGACGTTACCCGTGCTATGCGTGCTGTTGATGGATGTTTCATCCTAGCATGTGCAGTCGAAGGACCAATGCCACAGACTGAGACTGTTGTTAGGCAGGCTTTGAAGGAGAAGGTTAAGCCAGTTTTATTCATTAACAAGGTCGATCGCCTAATCAACGAATTGAAAGTAACTCCAGAAGATATGTTGAAGAGATTTGAAGAAACTATTGTCAAGGTCAACAAACTAATTCGCCAATTCGCTCCTGAAGAGAAGAAGAAAGAATGGCAAGTCAGCGTTATGGATGGAACTGTAGCATTTGGTTCAGCATACCACAACTGGGGAATTACAATTCCTTACATGAAGAAGTCTGGTGTATCCATGACTGAAATCTTCGAGTACTGTAACAATGAAGACCAGAAGACTCTGGCTCAGAAAGCTCCAGTCCATGAAGTTCTATTGGACATGGCGGTTACAAAGCTACCTGGACCAGTTGAAGCTCAGCCATACCGTATTCCTAACATCTGGAACGGAGACCTAGAATCTTCAATTGGTAAGGCTATGATGTCTTGTGACCCTGAAGCAGAACTTGCAATGATGATTACTAAGATTTGGATGGACCCTCACGCAGGGGAAGTTGCTGTTGGACGAATATACTCAGGTTCAATCAGCATGGGTGAATCTGTATTCGCAATTGGAGCAGCAAAAGCAGAACGTGTTCAGCAAGTTAGTATGATGGTTGGAGGGGACAGAATCCCTGTACCTGCTGTTGTAGCAGGTAACATTGCAGCAATTACTGGTATTCGCTCAGCCGCTGCTGGTGTAACACTTTCACGTGACAAGGATTTCACTCCTTTCGAAGCAATTAAGCACTACTCCGACCCTGTTGTTACAGTGGCTGTTGAACCAAAGAGCATGAAGGACCTACCAAAGTTCGTCGATGCTCTCCGTTCTCTTGCTAAGTCAGATGCTTCACTTCAAGTTAGTACAAACCAGGAAACTGGAGAAGCACTACTAGCTGGTATGGGAGAACTTCACCTAGAGATTACAGTTTACCGCCTACAAGAAGAACAGAATATCAAGGTAAAGGTAAGTCCTCCTATCGTAGTATACAGAGAATCTGTTGAAGGAAATAACAGAGGACGTTCATTCGAAGGTAAGTCACCAAACCGTCACAACAGATTCATGATGGAATGTGAGCCACTATCTCCAGAAGTAGTTGCTGCACTTCGAGATGGACACTTTGGAAACGGGGCAGTTCGCACCGGAGATGCAAAGGAAGTTGGAAACAAGTTTGGTGAACTTGGTATGGACAAGGACAAGATGCGTAAGATTTTCGCAATTTATGGAACAAACGTACTAGTCAATGACACCAAGGGTATCCAAGGACTTCACGAGACTCGTGAATTGATTATTGAATCATTCAATGAAGTATGTAAGAAAGGACCAGTTGCTGATGAACCAGTCATGGGAATGATGGTTCGTCTAGTCGATGCAAAACTGCATGAAGATGCAATCCACCGTGGACCTGCACAAACAATTCCTGCGGTTCGTAATGGAATCAAAGGTGCTATGATTCGTGCACGCACAGTTTTGATGGAACCTATGCAGAGATCTCACGTCAGCGTACCAAACGACTGGCTTGGACAAGTAACTCGTGAAATCACAACCCGTCGTGGTATCATCGAAGACATGCCATCTGAAGGCGAAGTTACCACTGTTATCGGTACACTACCTGTAGCCGAGACTTTTGGATTCTCAAATGACATCCGTGCAGCATCGCAAGGTCGAGCTGTATGGAACTCTGAAAACATCGGTTTCGAGATTCTACCTCCGCAATTATTCGATAAGGTAGTTGGAGAAATCCGTACTCGTAAGGGATTGAAGCCAGATCCAAACCCTGAGTCCTACTACGCAGAGTGATTTCAAGTTTAATCTGATAAGTGATTAACATGGGCCAAGTGCTGGGAATATTCGTCTCTAATGGCGGGGTTCCAAAGTTGTCAATCCACAGTGTTAGCATTGACTACGAAGGTTTGGTCGGTGATTATCAAAATGACAAAAAGTATCACGGCGGACTACACCGTGCTGTTTGCGTTTTAGAAAATGAGTTGCTAATGAAGTTACAAAGTGAAGGTCATCCAATTAAGCCAGGAACAACTGGTGAGAATTTATTGGTTGAAGGATTCAGTTTGCAAATGGGTTCAAAATTCCAAGTTGGCGATGTTGAACTTGAGGTAATGTCAGCAGCAAAACCATGCTACAAAATTTCAGACTCGTTTACAAATGGTAAATTTGACAGAATATCCAACAAGAAATACCCTGGGGAAACCAGGTGGTACTGTAGAGTGGTATCGACTGGAAGTGTCAATATATCCGTTTGAGTTGGTAGTCGGTCAATTCCCTCAAAGCCCTCATTGCTGGGCTATTTGGCAACCTGTCCAGGCAATCGTGGGCTTTTCGATGGTAAGACTCTGCTTTAGAACGAGCGTAGTCGATTGAACCTAAATCTTCCAATGCTTTGTGAGCAAGCATTACCTGTTCTGCACTAACATCATCTCCTTTGCCCAATACTGCCATTAAGTCGTCCTTAGATTTGGAAGGAGGCTGTTCTAACGCATGAATCACCATCAGAGTACGCTTTCCTTGAGCAACGTCACTACCACTAGGCTTACCCAATGTATCCGAATCCGAAAGAACATCGATTAAGTCATCCATCAACTGGAAACATAATCCAACTGCAAGACCCCAATCGTGCATGCACTCAATGGTTTCAGTATCTGCGCCCGCTAGGTGAGAGCCTACCTCAGCACAAGTGAGGAACATTGCTGCCGTCTTCCCATGAATCATGGTGATATATTCGTCTTCAGTGACAAATCCTCTATCTTCAAATTCGATATCTAATTGTTGACCTTCACTGCATTTACGAACCATTCGGCCAATTCTCTTAACGAGGAATGGTAACAATTCAGGTTCAATTCCTTCAGCCACAGCCATCGCTTCAAAGGCGATTGCGAGCATTGCGTCACCAGCATTAATCGCAGTGGGCAAGTCATAGGCAACGTGTACTGCTGGACGGCCACGCCTGATGTCATCATCATCCATGATGTCATCATGAACTAAAGTGAAATTGTGAATTATTTCAATAGCAGCTCCGACATCCAACAATCCGGAATGCGAATCACCAACCGCCTTGGCTACCAGCCAAGGAAGAGTTGCTCGAAGTCTCTTACCTCCACCTTCAACCAAATGCATCATAGCACCAGACAGTCTATCTAAGGAAGTATGTGTGAGGGCTCTTTCGATTCTTTGTTCAACCAAGTCTTTGACTTCGGCTATGCTAGTGTTTAAGTCTGCACCTATTGCATTTGGTAACATGTGTGACACATCACCCATATCATGAATCAAACCATCTGGCTTAGCACATCCCGGTCTCCACCAGTCATCATCCATTATTCTCGCAGCAATACACCTGAACCAAGGGGCGATTACATTGTCAGGATCTTCAGCGATTAACATATCTTCTAGTTCACTCTGACTAACCCATTTAATTTCGCTAACCTCGTTAGGATTGGGATGGACATCCACGTCTGCATGAATGACCAAACAATGGTCAACTTCTCTTTCAATCCAGTCGTCATCCTGGCGTGCTTGATAGCGCATTTTTGTAACGAAATCAAATTTATCCAACGGTACTTGAGAAGGTGTAATCCCTAACTCTTGCTCTAACTTTCGGATTGCTGCTCGCTTTACTCCAAGGTTGTTTTTCAACTCTAACTCCTCGTCACTATGTAGTGGATGGGAACAGCAAGAATTGGCCCAAACATCTGGAAAAGTGATTTTGTGAGAGGCTCTTCTCTGTAAGAGTAGTCTTCCAGATGAATCGAATAATAATACGCTAAAAGCCCTGTGATATGAACCAATTTTGTAATGACTGTCGAACTTAGAAATAGGCCCAATCACTTCATCGCTTTCAGAAACTTGGATGACTGCTTCAGCCATCAGGGACTCTTGAACTGAATCACTACCGTCCAATACATCAGATGCCTCACCACGTACTTGTGCAGTAGGAACATCCTCTATGGCATATCCAGACATAGTACTCGCCAAATAATGGGTTTCGCGTCCACTACATCAACAGTTCCCTGAAACAATCTTGGTTCCAAGTACTGATTCGCCTTCTAAAGCAGCCAACACACGGTCAGAGTATTCACCATTAATTATCTGAACAGCAACTCCTTTTTGAGAAATCATTGCCCCTCTAGCGGCCTTCAAACCAATTCCCCCAGTGACGTCGATTTCCGCAGCATGCTCACCCTCGAACTCCATATCCGGAGACCATGTTTCAATCAGATCTTCTGGCCCTGCTTTGGAAGGTGGGACTCGTAAAATTCCATCTACGCCACCGATAGCGAATACTGCTCGCTCAACATCAGGTAACTCGGTAGAATAACGTAACATTATATCATCACCCGACAAAATACCAAAATCATTCTCTAAATCTTTTACTACATCTCCATAAACAACTGTCACTCCATCAAAAACAGGTAATTCGCCTTTGAAACCCGGACCAGTCCCTGTGGCCCAAAGATGCGGTGAGTATGTTTTTGCATCTAGGCCATATTTTTTCAACGAAGATAAAACATGGTTGTTTAATTCAATCATGTCTTTGCGGACTCGTTCAATAGCCTCATCCTGGTCCAATCCAACAACTCTCCCCTCGGCAAGACGGAATTTCTTGGCTACCATGTGGCCGAAGGAACCAGCACCATGAACGATGACTAATTTCTTAGTGGATTTTGAACATGCTTTGGCTAAGGAATCGATTACATCGAGATTGACGGTACAGAGTTGGTCCTTGTGGGTGATTAAACCACCTCCCCACTTGATGACGACCGTCCCGCCCATGCATATGCTATGCAATTCGTACTAATGTGTCCATTGGATTTACATGGGAGTCTTGACAGGCCCCTAATATGTCAGAGTCAGCAAGTGTTGATGAATTCATACGACACATGCAAGCAGAACTGGATGCTTGCGAAGATATTGTGGATAAAGATGAACGAGAAAAAAGGCAATGGCAAATTGAATCATCTTTGTTGATGGCTATTGAATTCTCTGGCAGATTCAAAGAGTTAGCTAAATTGGGACAAAACCCAATAAAAATAGTTGAAGCGCTCACAATGCAAGACGGTGGAGATTCCAAAATCGTAAAACAAGTTATGGCAATGGCTAGTGGAATGTGTCCCTCATGTGGAACACCAATGGATACCGACCTGAACTTTTGTTCTAGTTGTGGAAATTACGTTGAGTAATCATTCCTCTTCCCAGATTGTAATCATATCCTGTATTGCAGGGTCTTCCGCTTCAACGTGATATAGATACTCTGCTGGCATTTCTTCACAAAGGAAAACAGTAGTTCCTGCTCTCCAAATTGTGAAACCATCTGCAATCGCTCTAGTAGTGTCGACTTCAAGAATTGCCGGGCGGCTGATTCTAACGTGACCGGCTTCCATAGCATTAGAGATAGTACGAGAAAGGTGAACGTGCTTTCTGTCTCCTGTGGTGATACCGAGTTCCATGTGTGTTGCCACTGCTTCAGGTTCACAAGGCCAATACAGTCCTTCAGGGATGTCATCTGTAGGGAGATCTAATTCTAATTCGATAGAGTGTCCGTAAGTTGCTCTAATCATTTCACCTTCGACTTGGTAACGTCCCTTGACATCTGCATTTGCAATTGCCTCGAAGTGCCATCCACGTAGCCAATGGAAATGCTTACGCTGTCCTTGAATGGATTCTGAGAGTTCTCGGGAGTTAACCCAACCGTTCAAATCCATTTCAACACCAAATTTCTCTGGTGCGTGTCTTAGCACTAGCGCAAGCATGCGACCTAGGCTGTTTGATTCTCTATCCGACATTATGAACTTGCCCTCAGCGTTGCATGTTGGGCAGTTAGTTCCGCTGAAGTGACCGTGTGTCCTACATTGACGTAACATGACTATCGTTCCGCCGACAATGGGGTCGTTGTTGAACCTTGTGGACCGAGAGTTAGTTGAACCGTGAAGTAGTGGAGGTGTCATGGTCGATGTTGCAGTCATTGGTGCGGGTCAGACAAAGTTCGGTAATCATGCCCTTGGATTGAAGGGTATGTGGGCCGAATCCACAGAGAATGCCTTCGCTTCAATCGATGGTGATTTCGACCCATCAATGGTAGATGAGGCCTTTATTGGGTCTATTGCATTTGGCGGTGGCCAAATCGGCAATACAGCCGCATTGCTAACCGAACACACCGGCATGGACAACATACCTGTTCGCCGAGTGGAAAACGCATGTGCATCCTCTGGATTTGCATTTAGAGATGCTTGGATGGCGATTAAGAGCGGCCAAGCAGACATTGTAGTCGCCGGCGGAATCGAGAAAATGAATGATTTAACACCAGAAAGAAAGAGATTCTGGTTGGGCGTTAGCGGAGATACAGAATGGGAAAGGCTGGCTGGTCTTACATTCCCTGGGACATATGCGTTAATGGCAAGAAGACATTTTCATGAGTATGGTAGTGTACATGACGACTTGGTGAATATATCTGTGAAAAACCATATGCACGGATTAGATAATGAATTTGCACATATTCGTAAGGACGTATCATTCGAAAAGGCCCAAAGTGGATTCATGGTGGCAGACCCACTAACTCTCTACGACTGCTGTCCAACATCCGATGGAGCATCTACTGTTATCCTGGCTGCAGACCATGTAGCCAAAAAATTGACCGACGACCCGGTCTGGGTTCTCGGTTCAGGAGCAGGTAGTGACCACTTGGCACTTCACGATAGACCTTCTATCACACAACTGATTGCGACACAACGTGCAGCTACCAGTGCATATGATCAAGCAGGCATTACAGCTAATGACATTGACTTAGCAGAAGTTCATGATTGCTTTACAATTGCAGAGCTAATGGCTACAGAAGACCTTGGTTTTGCTAATCGTGGCGAAGGTGGAATTTTTGCAAGAGAGGGACGAGGACGTAGGAATGAGGGACAAGTCACTATCAATCCAAGTGGAGGTCTGAAATCAAAAGGTCATCCATTAGGAGCTACAGGTACCGGTCAAATTGTCGAAGTTTTCAAGCAACTACGTGGAGAAGTAGAGGCTAGCCGTCAGGTTAGGGATGCTAATACTGCCTTAACACACAATGTTGGTGGCTCAGGCGCTACATGCTCCGTCCATGTATTTGGGAGGGATTTGAAATGAGTTCTAACCAATGCATCGATTGGCAAGGTAACCTAGCATGCTTACAGCCGAGTGGACTGGTTTTAAAGAGTCGACATACGGTTCAAGGTAAGCATGTTTTTGGTCCAGACAGTGATTACACTACTCTTGCAATTAGTGGCCTTGAACTGTTATCGGAAGAAACTGAAATCAACCAGATTAATTTCGATAGCCAAATAGATTCTTTTGTTATGCAAGCATGTGGTTACTCCTTAGATAAAGAGGCCACATGGAGTCTTATTTGTGATTCAGATTCTGCTAGTATTTCAATATGCAAAAATGAACTGGTTTCTTGGGATGTTTCTGGAACTGAGATGGATGAAGAATTATTTACAAAGATGAATGATGCTTGGAAAGAAGAAATGAATGCGGTCAGCCAAGGAGCGTTTATTTCTGAACAATCTTATCGAAGCGGCGGACCGTCAAGGATGAATTTCAATAGTCAATCACTTGGTGAAATAAGAATTTGGCCGCCGCGTGAAATGATTGGAGACCAAAGGCCAATTGCTGCAGAACCAATGAAGAAATCTGGTAAGATTGAGTCATGGACTAAGTTATCTGCAGGGGGGGCACCATCTGAATTCAGTTTAAGAGCACCAATCCTTGGAGGTATCTGCACAGTATTTGTCAGACTAGATGAGGGGCCGTGTGGTGTGTTCCTGATCGCTGATGATGAGGATTTAGAGCCGGTAATAGGCAACAGTGTCACATTTGCAGTTCGAAAAATCTATGCTCAAGACGGATTGATTCGTTATGGGTTGAAGGCTTTACTTTCATAATAAATCAAGCGAGTCTTAAAAGTCACAATCGTTGTCCCGTATCTATGGCAGAGTGGGGTTTCCGCAAAGGAAGACGAGAAGCCGCTGATAATCTAAGCACTACTGACGAAGGAGATTGTCCTCGTTGTGGAGGAGAAAAACAACCCTCTTCTCTAGCAGGTTACCTTTCATGTTCGAAGTGCCAGTATGAATGGAAAGACCCTGAGCATGTGGCTTCGAGAAAAGGGCCACCTGAAACATATCGGAGAGACGCGGAATTAATTGATGAGTTCAAGCGGGAAATGCAAAGTGGAGATTTGTCCAATGTATTAGGTATTGAAAAGGGCCTATCTGGTGCACAAGAAGCATCTCTGCACCGACTGGAAGACAAATGGATGACTGGTATGACTGGACATTTTAACGCCGCTGCTGAAGAAAGAAAACCATTGATGATTTCATTTGATGATGATGATAATTTAGTTGACACTACCATTGGAAGCATCACCATCGTCGCTAACGGATTTGATGGTGGAGAAGAGATACGCCTAGAGTACCCTGGCCTTGGAACTGAATTCTATGCTTATGATGAAGCTAGTGAAACTGGATGGCGTCGTGGAAGAGGGCCAGAAGATACTGCCCGTTCAATCACCAATGTAATCAATCGTTTTTCCAAGTTGGTTTATGCAAATCAAGATGGAGCAACCATTCTTCTCGAATTACGCTCAACCGAATTAAAGGAAGAGTCCCTAGTTATCTTTGTTGATGACCCAGGAGGTACAGATATCGTTGCAGAAAAGGGCGGTGTATCAATGGACCCAAGAGACATCACTATGTTGGAAGATTACCGAGTGGTCGTGCAAATCTGTTTGGCGGATGGAATCATATCGCCATCGGAGGACCAGATGCTTTGGGCAATGCGCCAACAATTAGGCATAGATGACCAATTGCACGTTCAGATTGTTCAACAGATATTTGGTGATCATGCACTCAAAGAATGTACTATTTGTGGCGAAATGGCTGAACTATATGCGGACTACTCTGCATGGTACTGCCATTCCTGTGAAAAGTGGTGTTAGTTCGCTGAAATATAGATTTATATTTCAACCAAAGCACAATTGTGAACCGAGGCATATTGATAAGGTGTCAGCCAATGGAGCAAATAGGCGAGTATTATGGCCGAAGAAGTACTATACATTGGAATAGACCTTGGAACCTTTCGCTCTGTGATGGTGTCCAGCGATAGCCACGAACAAGAAGAACTGACTGTTATTGGAACACCAAAAGATCCAATCGCACGAAATTTCCTGAAGCGAGACGTCCTATTTGGCGAAGAAGCACTGAAAAACAGACTTGCTCTGAATCTTTTCAGGCCTCTTGAATTGGGTGTAATCAAGGACACACCTGAAGACCGTGAATTTATTGCACACTTCATCACCCACCTAATCGGATTATCAGACCCTGAAGATTACGATAGAGTAGTTGCTGTAATCGGCGCACCTGCTGAAGCAAGCCACGTTGACAAGACATCCATCTTCGATGCTGCGGCTGGTTCAGTCAACGCTGCTATGATTATCTCAGAGCCTTTCGCTGTTGCATATGCCTTAGACATGATTGAACACACTCTAGTTATCGACATCGGTGCAGGAACTACTGACCTTTGCCGTGTATACGGTACAATACCGGGACCTGCTGACCAAATGCACACTGGATATGCTGGCGACTATGTCGACAACCAAATCATCGTTGAAGTACAAAAGAAGTACAATGGTGCACAAATCACCAAAGACATGGCACGCCGCTGGAAGGAAAAGTATTCCTTCGTATCAACATCCACACCAGATGCTCCAATCATGGTAGACTTCTCCATTGAAGGAAAGGCTATGACACTGGACATCACAGATTGTGTCCAGAATGCTTGTGAATCAATAGTTGACCCAATCGTCGAGAACGTAAAGGCACTAGTTGCTGAATCTAACCCAGAATTCCATGACGAATTCCGCAGGAACATGGTTCTTGCAGGTGGAGGCTCAGGTATTGCTGGACTTGGAGCTCTTATCGAGCGCCGTCTTTCCGATCTAGGAGATGTCAATGTTCACGTGGTCGATGACCCAGTCCGCTTAGGAGCAATGGGTGGTCTAAGACTAGCCATGGAAGTTCCAGAAGAAATGTGGAAGAACTTGACTCTAGCAAGTCGCTGATTAGGAAATTATTCCTCTTCACTGCCGAGTACTAGTGGCGAATCGCAATGAGGACATGAGTCCTCATGTGAAAGTAGTAACGGGTTTACTGCTAGTACTGCCAAACATGTAGGGCACGCTGCCAACATTTCGTTAGGCTCGAGTTTTATTCCCTCATCATAAACTGAATATCCACTGTAACCCATCTTGTAAACCGGATGGAAATGTATTCTAACAAATCTAACCGATGAATAAATTGCCCATGCTAGAATTACTATCAGGAAAATAGATCCTCCGATTCCTCCGAATAGACCCATTAATTGTAACAAAAGCATTATTGAGAAAATAAGTGTAACTCCACCCATAACCATTGGGCAGAACCAATATGCCCATGCGGCTTTTTTACGATAACCGAACCAAACTGCCATGAAGAAGAGTCCTGGAACTATTGCAAACTCAACAATCCCAGTAAATGCATATGCCAGATATGCAAATATCAATGAATCAACCAAAAGTACGGTACTAGTTCTGGAATGAAGGTCATCCATCGGATTGGACTTTGCAGGCCTAGAGCCGGCAAGAATCATCTCATCAGCGTCTGACATGCCCCCTCCGAAGGGCCAATTGTTGTTGAAACAACCGGCGAAGCCGTATTGAAGCAGTGGCTTGTGGCACAAACATGCGTGACACCGATGTTGAGGCTCGTGGCGACTCCCTAAGGGGCCGTCACATTCTCCTCGGAGTTACAGGCGGTATTGCGGCAGTAGATACTGTTCGCCTTGCTAGAGAATTGCGCAGACACGGGGCGCAGGTCACTGTTATCATGACACCTTCTGCTCAAGAAATTATTACTCCTTTAGCGGTTAGATGGGCTTCACAAGGTGAGGTAATCACTGACTGGGATGGAGATTTATCTGGCTTATCTGGTTTTGATGCAGTTCTGGTAACACCAGCAACTCGTAATCTAATCGCTTCATTTGTTCACGGTCTGATGAATGGCCCGCTATTGATGGCACTTTCAGCAGCAAGAGGACGTAACTCTCCAATAATGATGGTCCCTTCAATGCACAATGACCTTGCCAGTGACCCAGTAACCGAAGATTTGGTCATGCAGTGTGCTAAATCTGGTGTCAAGATACTCTGGGGTGCTGAAGAAGAAGGCAAGAGAAAAACCCCTAATCACGAAGAAATCGTTGCTAGGCTGTCTCACTTTGTCAATCAAAACTCTACTTCAGTAGTTGTAACACTTGGCGCTACACGAAGCGCAATAGATGATGTACGCTATGTACAAAACACATCTAGCGGAAAAACTGGATACCTGATTGCAGACTATCTGTATCGCTTGGGAATGGATGTCACTTGTGTTAGTGGAGTTACTACTGTTGATTGCCCTGCATGGTTACCTTTGGAAATCAATTGCCCAGACCCTGACGACATGTTAGCAGAATTGAAAGCACTAGCAAAGGATGACATCAACGTCTGGATTCATGCAGCTGCAGTTCTTGA
>TARA_B110000444_G_scaffold239436_1_pt1 | contig 12025 bp, 22 predicted proteins | sample TARA_B110000444 | Tara Oceans TARA_B110000444 (sample SAMEA4398370) | marine metagenome | biome: Polar Biome; feature: [SRF] surface water layer (ENVO:00010504); material: water (ENVO:00002006), including particulate matter (ENVO:01000060) such as... | depth 5 m | reverse complement strand
AAAAGTCAAAAAAGGCTTTCAAGTAGTTTATTATTATCCCGGTGGTTTTATATCTGATGGAATACAATCCTCGTTTAATGATGTTTACGAAGGTCTATTTGATAACCTAAAAGACGCCGAACAACTTGCCAACGAATTAGAACATTTTGAGGTTGCTATTCGAGGGGGTGAGTAATGGATCAAGAACAAAAAGATCTACTTATTGAACTTGTTAGGGTGGAAAGAAGGCGGTTAAATGTTCTTAAATATGAATATGCTTATGATAGTAAGGAAGAAGCTAACATTTGGGAACAAATAAAATTATGCGATTCGATTTTATTAGACCATTTATTAGCTGGCGGAGTTAAATGGCTTGTAGAAAAAAAATAGCAAGGGACTCAAGCCGGGGGAAATATGATTGTTATTTTTCCCGGTACTTGCAAAGAATTGTTAAAAGTTATAATTTTAGGTAACTAAAAAAGAAGGTATAAAATGAAAAGAAATTTAAAAATTGGAGATTCTAAATTTTCAAACGTTCAAATTAAAAAGTCTACTTTAAACCGATTAAAAAAGCATCGAGAGCAAACCGGTAAGCCGGCAAACCACGTTGCGGACTTTTCAATAAATAGATATTTAGACGTTTGGGATAAGTCAACAAATTAAATTTATGCCGGTTTTCTTATTATTTAAGGACTTCGCATTTTTTAGATACAAAGAAGGAAGCCGGTTATATTTATAAATAAAAAAAAGAAGGGTATCAAATGAGTGAATTATCAAACGGAGTAAATCCGGAAGACCAAGTAATTACAGAACGGGAATTTTTAAATCCAATAACGGGCGAAGTAACTATTGCAAATGATTTAGACGCATTAGTAGGCCAATGGAATGCAACAAAAGATTTGATTCGACAGATTTATCAGTTTAAAGATGAACTTGAAAGGGTCATCGTTGATTTTGCTGGAGAAGGTCCAACAAATACAACTTATTTAGAAACCCAAAACGGGACAATAAAAGTAACCCGTAAAAATATTATAAAATATAATAATGAAAAGTTAGAAGAGGCCGTTTTTCTTTTGGGTGACGAAGAGGCTGGAAGGGTCGGGATAAAAAGAACTTTGAAACCTAATTTGACAACCTTAAGAAAATTTTTATCAACAAGACAAACAGACAAAACAACCGAACGGGCTAGGGAATTGATACGGGAATCAATGACGGAACAACCGGCCAAGCCTTTAGTAACTTTATCAACAAAATAATCAAATTTTAAGGCTGGTTTTTTTTATAGTCTTAAATATATAAAGAAGGAATAAAAGAGATGGAAAAATCACAAGATAAAAAAATCGCTGAAAAATTAGCGGATAAATACCTTTTAAAACCAAATTTGCATTGGTGGCGTCATAAGCAGAGCGGTAAGTTTATACTTACCCACGATGCCGTGCAAATAATAGCAGAATCCGAGGATATTACTTTTGACGAACCAAAAGGGAATTGGGACGAGTTACCAAATGTGACTTTGTTGGTTGTCGGAAGAATGGGGGCTAAAATTGAATGGTCTTTTGGTGAATGTAATCCCAAAAACTCATTTAATCCATATCCTTGGGCAATGGCAGAGAAGCGAGCAAAGGACCGGGTCACTCTTAAATTAATCGGTGCTTATAAATTTGGTATAAGTTCAGAAATTGAGGCCGAAGATTTTAGCGTTAAAGATAAAACGTTTCAACCAAAGGATGACGGGAGCGGTTTACCTATTGAAGCCCCAAAACCACCCCAAAAACCGATTATTGTCAATAAGGTGAAAGAAGACAAAGGAGAAGCCGAGAAAGACGCTATTGCTTTAAAAGAAATCAAGGATCTAGATGATTCATTTAAAGAAAAAATAAAACCGGTTTTTCCAAATAGTAAGATTATAGAAAGAGAAGGTTTTCTTCAATTGGAAAAAACTAAATTTTGGTTTAATAAAATCGGGGCAGAAGATGACTTTAATTCGATTTTAATGCTTTCAACGGGTGGGTTAACAGATCTTAAGGAAGTAAGTAAAAACTATCCGGTTAATGAAATACTTAAGCCCTTGCGTGATGCTTACCGCAAGAAAACAGAGGCTTAAAAGTGGGATTACCTTGGTTTCGTTTTTATCACGAATTTGCTGGTGATGCTAAAGTTCAATCGATGGAAGAGAAGTTTCAAAGGCGTTTAGTTATGTTGTTTTGCTTGCAATGTGACGACGCCCTTGATAAACTAAAAGATGAGGAAATTGCTTTTTCTTTAAGAATTAGTTTGACAGATTTAAAGGAATCTTTTTTATTATTTGAGGATAAAGGATTTATTTCTTATGACGATGAAGGTGGTATTCTTTTAGAGAATTGGAATAAAAGACAATATAAAAGCGATAATTCAACGGAACGGGTCCGAAAGTTTAGGGATAAGAAAAGGAACGTTTCAGAAACACCAAAGAAACGGCGTAATATTACAGACAAAGAAGAAGATAAGAACAGATTAACCAAAAGCATAACCGAAGAAATAGTTGACTTATATCATATTAATAATAATAATTTGCCAATCGTACGAATTCCATTATCTAAAATTTCAAGCAGAAATTTAAGAGCAAGATTTAAAGAAAATCCAAATTTTGATTGGGGTTCTTATTTTAAAAAAGTTCAATCATCTGATTTTTTAAGCGGTCGAAGTAAAGATTGGAATGCAAATTTTCATTGGTTAGTAAGACCCACAAACTTCGAAAAGGTTGTAAATGGCGAATATGATGGGCCGGCTCCGGAACCGGTTAAATTAGTCAAATATTATTGTCAAGAGTTGACAGAAGATAATAAAAGTTTACACGGATTTATTGAATTACCGGAAGGTTCCGGCAATAAAAAGGTTTTATTATGCGATGTATGTAAGACGGAGAGGGTAAAGGCTTTTGAGATGAACGGCCTAGTCAATGATAAACGTAAAAGGGAAGAAGGAATAATAAAAAACAGAACTAGAGAATCAAAACCAACCCAAAGCATTAAGCACCTAATTAAGCGGATAGGTGTATAATGGGGATAATGTTAGATAATAGCGATCAAATACTTATCATAAACGGATTAAAAGCGGAACGATCAAGGTGTTACAATGATAAAAAAAAGGTCGAAGCGATAAACAAATTATTGCGAAAAATAGGGTTAAAAAAATGGATCCACAACCACCAAACCAACCAAGTAAAAGAGTTAGAAGACAAGCCCCAAAAATTTGTTGCGATGATTCGAGTCTTAAAAAAAGAGGTAAGCGAGGCGGAGCGCAAAGATTTAGATGTACAAGTTGCAAAAGATGGCAGACGATAGAAACCCCGAAAGCCCCATCAAATAAAGATTTTTACATCCGAAAGCGTCCAATAAATGCAGAAGCTGGAATTGTTAAAAGGGTTATAGTTACCCCCGATAAACATTTCCCAATTGCAGATTTACCAGCCATTAGGTGCGTTAAAAAAATTATAGAAAGATCCGACGCCGAAACTTATGTTGACTTGGGTGATACTTTAGAGCATTCCTCAATTTCCCATTGGGAGAGAGCAAGTAAACCGAAGGTCCCCTTGGACCTAGTGATTGAGGACCTTGATAACGAAGCATTCGAATCAAATCAAGATTGGGATTATTTAGACGAATCACTTGATAAGGCTAATATAAAAGAACGATATATTACGCTAGGAAATCACGATAATTGGCTTGACAAGTTTTTAGTTCAACACCCTCATTTAAATAAATTATATAATTTTGAAAAACTTTATAGGATGAAACAAAGGGGTTACGAAATGGTCCCTTTTGGCGAGTTTCTTAAAATTGGAAAACTTCACTATTACCACGGGCATCACGTTGGCGGTGTAAACCATTCCCGTGCGCATCTTTTGCGTTTTGGCGTTTCTGTTATTTACGGACATCATCATAGCGTTAGCCATTATGAGGTAGGTTTTGCGAATGGGGTTAATTCGGCGACTTCTTTGGGTTGTCTTAAAATGTTGGGCCACGATGCAAATCAATGGTTGAATAATTTAAAACATAGTTGGGGCCACGCTTGCGCTTCTGTTGATTATTATGATGATGGTAATTATTCGATAAATATACATCGTATAATTGAAGGTAAGGTTGTTTTTAATGGTGACTTAATTAACGGAAATGCGTAATTATATAAATATACGCAAAGACGTAGCCAAGGCCAAGCCAGCGGAAGAATTATTTCGCCAGCGTTTGGCTAAAGCTTGGAATTTAAAAGTCCATTATAATCCGGACCGGTTTATCGTTGATTTTAGTGTAACGACTAACGACGATACTAATAGAATCGTTGCACTTGTTGAAATTAAGGTTCGGAATTTTAAGCACGACGCATTTCCCAGCTATTTTGTTGGAATAAGAAAATTTACTCACGGAGTTAATTACTACAATGCGACCGGTATCCCTTTTATTCTTGGGTTTGCTTGGGCTGATGGTGTCGATACTTTTTATAAATACAACCCAAAAGATCGAGATTTATTTGTATTTACTCACTCCGGCAGAACAAAACAACAAAGAGATAACCAAGATATTAGCCCGGTTATCCATATACCAAGAGAATTATTTAAAATATTATGATATTTAGCGAAAAAGTTAAAAATATTAAGAAAATTAAGCTAAAAGATTTAATCTTTTTTAAAGATCGCTCTAAAACTTACAATTGGAAAGATTTAGAAGATTCGTTAAATAATGGTTATAGCCCTAAAAAATACGATTATATAAAAGTTAATAATGATGGCGTTGTTGTAAATGGGAACCATCGTTGTATTATTTTAAATAAAAAATATGGGGATGAATTTGAAGTCGAAATTTCAGAGATTGACGGATATGGGAAAAAAACATTTTTATTTATATTTATATTTGTTTTTCCATTCTATTTATTAGCCTATTTATTTCAAAAAATTTTTATAAGAAGAAAGAACGAAATGCAAAAAAAACCAATTTGGGGTTTTTGGATAGCAGAAAAAGGTATACTAAAAAAGGAGTTTAAAATTTGAAAGTTACAAGAAATAAAAACAAACGTCGGGATTCTGATGGTAGTCTTAAGCCAAGGAAATTAAAAAGAATTTGCAAAGGCTGGAGTAATAAAGGAATGCTTGGGGTCCGGCATAAAAAGGGGGATTAAAATGATAATAGCCACTTGGATAGCAAACTTTTTTTTGTTTTCGATAAGCTTGGTTTTTTTTGCAATAAGTTTTTTTATTATTAGCGTCGTCGGGACGACTTTTATAGAAGAAATAAAAACAAGGATGCGGTTTTATGAGAGATAACGAAGGGAGTGACAACTCAATAAGCGGAAGGGGTTTAATTGAATTTTATGAGAAATTATTAAACAATGGTAATATTCAAATTGGTGGATCGGCCCATAATAGATTGAAACTCTTAAAAGAGCAATTTACTCAACGAGATAATAAATATTACAAAGCAATTAAGAGAAGCGTTTATAATAAAGCATATAAACAAAGAAATAAATAAGTAAACTAATTTGATTAAAAAATTGGGTGTTGGTGTAAGTAATTAAGAAGCTGAAAAGGCTGACAAATGAAACTTTGGTTGGCGTCAAAAGATACCGCACCCAATAAAATTATTAATTAATAATAAAAAAAAAGGAAATAAAAAAATGGCTTTAGAATGTAAACCAAATAAAGGCGTATTATTTTACGATAATAGCGAAGATAGGCACGAAATGGCCCCGGATTTGTCGGGTGAAATATGTGTAACCCCGTCGCTTATGAAAGACCTAAAGGAGTCTAATAACGGCGATAATCTTCGAATTGTTGCTTGGGAAAACACAAGCAAAAACGGGAATAAATACTTTAGTATTGGGCTTTCTGTTCCAAATATTAAAATGAGTTCAAGCAGAGCGCCGGAAGTCAAATTAACTAAACCGGAAGAAGATAATCTTCCATTTTAAAGGGATAAAATGAAACAAACACGGCAAGGAATACGGCATTTTTTGGAAGAGATAACAAAATTTTTTATTTCTATTGAAAAGATGCTTGATGATTTAGAGCATAAAAATAGGGAGATAACTTTGTTAATGGATCGAAACGAAAGTTTAACAAAGGACTTAGAGTTCGCTAACAACGAACTACTTATTATCACCGATAGGGCTAGAAGAGAAGCCGGGATAAATATTAAATGATCGTATTCTTTGCTTGTGTTGTTGCGTTCATTGGTGGCCTTGTCATTGGGGCCACCTTTGCAACGTTGGGTTGGCTTCAGACTTCCGGGTCTGAGATAGATAAAATAGAAGAATTTAAAAAAGCTAAAAAAGAAGCCGAATATCTAAACGAAATAATGAGAAATAACAACGTTGTTGGTAAAAGTTGATTATTACAATTATAGTTTCTTTTTTGGTCATTACTTGGTTTGTTACTTTCTTGATTATGGTTTATTTACTTAAAAGGGAAACAGAAAAAAAAGATGTTAAGAAATCAAAGCGTAAGAGTTGGCGAGATAATAGAAGCTTGGGAATACGACGAAGAGCAAGACAAAAAAAATAAATATATTTTGAAAGTTTTAAGCATTTCCGAAGCTGGTGTTTTTGCGATGGATAATTCTCCGTTTTCAAAACCTCATAAAGATGCCAAATTTTTCAAAAATGGGAGTTTTAAAATATATGAACCTTAAAATAAAAGAAAGCGAAGTCCAACGTCAAATTTTAATTTATTTAGAATATTCTAAAGATTTGGTTCCTATATTTTGGAGACAAAACGCCGGGGCAATTAAGACAGAAAATAGATATGTAAAACTAGGGAAAGCCGGAGTTTCTGATATTATTGGGATACTATGGGACGGGCGATTTTTAGCGATAGAGGTTAAAACACCCCAAAGGCGGAAGAATGTAAGCCCAGCACAAGAAGAGTTTCTTAATGGTGTAAATAAAGCCGGTGGCGTTGGTTTTGTTGCTACTGATATAAATGACGTTAAAGATAAGTTAAATGAGTTAAAAAAAAGGTCCCTTAAATGATATATTCTAAAGAACAATTTAAACTTCTTAATGATAACGAAGTTCGTAACCTTGTTCTTTGGGGTTATTGGTTGGGCCTTAAAAGTTCGGACCTAAAATTTACCGACAAAATAAAGCTTATAGCTGGCGAGTTTTTTATCTCTGAAAAAAGAGTTCAAAACATAATTAGCGAGAAAAAAAAAGGACTTAGATCGTAATAATATTTTTAATTACCTTTAAAAACGACCCTATTAAACACGATTTTCGACGAGGGTATAATTAATAAAGGTCCCCTAAAATAAAATAACCCCCAAAATAATGGGGTTAATATCTTATATATTTATTGGCGAAATTATTCCAAGACTTTAGGACTAAAGCAAGGAAATAAAATTATGGCAAAGGCAAAGGCAAAGCCAAAGAAAAAGGCCGGACGGCCAAGGGTTACCATTGAGTGGGATGAATTAAACAAACTTTGTTCCTTGCAATGTACTTTGATAGAAATAGCTTATTTTTTTGGTTGTTCAGTTGATACAATTGAGAGAAGAGTTAAATCCGTTAAAAATGAGACTTTTGCGGACTACTATAAAAAGGCATCAAGTGAGGGCAAAATATCCTTAAGGCGTGCGCAATACAATAAAGCGCTTGAAGGTAATGTTCCAATGCTTATTTGGTTAGGGAAAAACGCACTTGGACAATCAGACAGAAGCGAACAAACTAATATTGAGTTTAAACCGATTAAAGTTTTGGACGGGATTTAATAATTGGACTTTGAACTTAGGCCAATCCAAAAGGCAATTGTCACGGATAAAAGCCGGTTCAAATGTTTATCCGCTGGCAGAAGGTTCGGAAAATCATATTTGGGGCTGGCTTATTTATTGCGTGGAGATATTCAACCATACGCACGGCATTGGTTTGTCTCACCATATTGGAAACAAAGTAAAATGATCTTATGGACCCCACTAAAAAGGTTATTTTACGGGAATAACGTAAAGATAAACGAAACAAGTTTAACGATTACGTTGCCAAATCAAGCCGAGATTTCTTTAAAGGGTGCAGATCGACCGGATTCGCTTCGGGGTTCTTACCTTAATCGGGTCGTAATGGATGAAATTGGTTTTGTTAAAGCTGGCGTTTGGGAAGAAATAATTTTTCCAATGTTAGGAACAACTAAACCAAAGGGAGAGGCTTTATTTACGGGAACACCAGCCGGGTTTAATCATTTTAAGAGACTATTCGATCAAGGTGCTGACGATAAAAACACCGATTGGACTAGCTGGGCTTATACTACTATAGAAGGCGGATACGTTCCGGTTGAAGAAGTCGAAAAAGCTAGGGAATTACTTGACCCTCGAACTTATCGCCAAGAATATGAAGCTTCTTTTGAGAATTATGGAGGGGTTTTATATTATACTTTTAAAAAAGAAGTTAACGTTAAGCCGTTAATACCCGATCTAAATAAGCCGTTATTTTTATCTTGTGATTTTAATAAAGAACCAATGGCGTGGGTTGTCGGGCAACAAGAAGGTAATAAGCTTTTAATTATTGACGAGGTTCTTGTTCGATATAACGCAAAGACTCAACAAGCAACAGACGTTTTTATCCAAAAATTTAATAATAATTTAAACCGAATCGTCTATTTAACCGGGGACGCATCGAATAATTACGAAAGCCATAGAGATTACACTACCGATTATATTATTATAAAAGAAGCCCTTGAACAAGCTGGTTTTCGTGTAATAGTTCAAGTCTCTAAAAAAAACCCGAATATAAACAACCGGGTCAATGTTGTTTGCTCATTGCTTAAAAATGAACGTCTTATTGTAGACCCAAAAGCAAGGTATTTAATAAATGACTTTTTAGGTGTTGAGAGTGATAACAAAGGTGGAAAAGATAAAACAAGTGATCCAATGTTAACCCACTCAAGCGATGCGCTGGATTATTTAGTCTTTAGGCTATTCGGTCGGGAGTTCTTTAAAGCATCAATTAAGCAGTTATAATAATTAAAAAAGGAAATAGAAAGATGGCGAATAATAGATTGAATGATATTTTGGGTAGAAATGACGGGGTTGATGTTTCACCGGCAAGAACTAAGGCGGTGACTCGTGACTTCTTTATTAAGCAAGATTCTATTGAGATACAAAGAATATTAAAAGAAGATCTTCGCAAATACGTCGATACCGCTGATATATCTAGGATGAGGATGATAACGTTAGACTTTTTTATCCCGGCTTTCTTAGATAAAATTTGCAATGTTTACGATGTTGCCCCGGTTTATAAGTATGCTGAAGGAACCAGCGAAAAAGACATTTCTTTATTTACTGAAATAATGCAAGAAGTAAGAATTGGCCAAGTAATGCCGGACAACTTTTTGAAATGCCGTTTGCATAATACGATTTTAACGCACGTTAAATATCACGAATCTTTAGATCGTCTTTATATTGATAATAATTTTCATCAAGGTAATAGCGTCGTTTATAATTATGGTGGTTTCGTAACAGAACCAAAGCTTATTTATTGGGAAGAAAACCCGAATACTCAAGCGAAACGCTGGATTGTATGGGATCACGAATTTGGCCAGCATTATTATTTCAAGAAAGAACCAAAAATTAATGAGAATACCGGAGAGTTGGAAGGTAATAGATACCCAATAGGTGACAATGAAGATCTCCAAGGTCCGGGGTATTGGCCTTTTGTTGTCTATCGCTATAGAGATCAAAACGAATTTTGGGGTAATGGAATGGATTCCATTATTGAAATGGTTCGAAGTATTAACATATTATTAACAATAGCTAATGACGATACAATCCAAGAAACTATTCGATTGCTTATTTTGAACTTTAACCCAACCGGGACCGAAGGCGATAGGGGCCAAATGAAGACCGGCTTAAGACATCCTTTATTTGTTGAATCGGCTTTTGGTGATCAAGGACCCGACGCCAAAATCTTAAGTGCTGATTTATATAATAAGGATGTTGTCGAGTTAATTGAAAAGCTTACCGATTTTATTAGCAAATTGCACAACATAGATAATATTTTAAAAGCTGATCTTAATCAAAATTTAAGCGGTATTTCGTTAAGACTTAAGTCCGAACCTCTTTTGAGACAATGGGCCAAAGATATAAGTCTATTAAGATCGAACGATCGGGATTTAATTGGTAAGATTATAGAAGTTAATAACTACCATCGTGACGCAAGTAAACAAATAAGCGAAGGTTTTATTGAAAACTTAACAATTGACTACCAAGAACCGAGTATTGTAACAGACGAAAAAGAAGATTACGAACTTGAAAAAGTACGCTGGGAAGACGGAACAAGTTCGCCGGTTCGTTACGTTATGAAGAAGAATCCGGAATTCACGGAAGAAATGGCGAAAGAATACATTCAAAAGAATATTGAGGATGGCAATGAAGTTTTCGGGCTTGGAAATAGTTCGGAAGAATTACCGGAAGAAACAGAAGAGGAAGGGGGGCTTGAATAATGGCAATATTTTCAAAAAGATCAATTGGCCGTTTAAATGGATGCCATTCGGATTTGGTTATCTTATTCGAAGAAGTGGTTGTTTATTTTGATTGTACAATTATAGAAGGCCAAAGAAACGAGGAAAGACAAAACAAAGCTTATAATGATGGTAATTCTAAATTAAGATTCCCATTCGGTAAGCATAACGCCGACCCCTCGATCGCCGTGGACGTTAGCCCTTGGCCAATCGATTGGAAAGACCGGGAAAGATTCCATTATTTTGCTGGTTATGTTATGGGTGTTGCTTATCGATTACTACAAGAAGGCCAAATAAAAAACCGAATAAGATTCGGAGGCGATTGGGATAGAGATACCAATTTAAAAAATAATTCTTTTGATGATTTATTACATTTTGAATTATACCCATTAAAGGGAAGTAAAAAGATTATCGAGGGAACAGATTACAAGACAGATTACAAAGGGAGACGATAAAAATGTTTAATACTTATTATTTAGGTAAAGTTAAGAAGCAGTTTTGGGCTACAATGGACGACCACATCGGTGCAAGGGTTGTTTTTAGGTTCTTTTTTCCATTGCTAAAAGTAAATGCTAGACGAATAAAAGACGCTTACGCAATGGCCAATTTCATTGATCAATCTTCTGATTACATAAGCCCGGTGCAAAGGGATAGGATTAGAGAACTTAAAAGCCATTTATTGGAAAGTTTGCCATCTAATCCAAATCAAGAGATTAAGAAGCAAAAGGGTGGATTTCCCCCACATATTTTTGATTTTGAACTAGACGAAGACTCTGTTGACGAATAGCTAAAATTAGGGGATGGGATGGATTACGATTTTCTTATTGATATTATTAGTAAAGTTGGCGTTCCCTCGGCTGGCTTACTTTTTTTATTAAACTACTTAACTAGAGATTTGTCAAACGAAATAAAAGAATTAAATGAAATTATTGTTGCATTGATTAACCGAATGAATAGAAGCGACGCTAATCGGGACGAATTCAAGCTTGAAATAAATAAAAAGCTTAATGAATTAGAAAAAGAAATTGCTAGGCATTGGAAAGACTGAAATGGCGATAAGAAAAAAACCAGCGCTTAATGACTCAATGGATATTACTATAAATATAAAATGGTTGGTTCAGTTAGTTTTTTTTATAGTCTCAATAACAACGGCTTATTTTACAATAAATTCAAAGATAACAAAAAACGAATCAAATCTTATTATAATACAAAAAGATACGATTGAAAAGATTGAAAGGATGGAAAAAGCACTTATTAAATACGAAGAAATTCTTGATTCTAGAGTTGCTAGGCTTGAAGACTTTAAAGATCTAGAAGTTGAAGCGGTTAACCGGTCTTTATTGTCGAAGGTTCTCGGTACAAATAAAGGAGATGAATAAGATGTTAGATATTACAGACTTGGAAAAAAGTGAAATAAAAATAAGACAAAAAGCCATTAAGGATATTAATAAAAACCTTGGTCCTTTTATAGATCAGTTTATTAAGGAAGGCGATTTTCCAATCAAGAACTCTAAAAGGGTTTTTAAAAAGATCGGCAAGCCAATGAAAAAAATGGTTATAGATTCATTAAAT
>TARA_B110000444_G_scaffold186604_1_pt1 | contig 12025 bp, 9 predicted proteins | sample TARA_B110000444 | Tara Oceans TARA_B110000444 (sample SAMEA4398370) | marine metagenome | biome: Polar Biome; feature: [SRF] surface water layer (ENVO:00010504); material: water (ENVO:00002006), including particulate matter (ENVO:01000060) such as... | depth 5 m | reverse complement strand
CTTACTCAACAGAAGACACTGATAATTCAAATGTACTTTTAAGATCTTCAGTTTTAAAACAACTTAATCGTAAAATTTCCAGAATAGTAGTTACTTATTCCGATGCTGTTTCAGAAAAAATAATCTCTGAAAGTACATTGAAGAAAAATACATTGACCGTAAAAAAGGGGATGAGTGTATCTCTAGATTTTATCAATGAAAGTTTATTTGAATATGGATTTGAAAGAGTAGATTTTGTTAGTTCTCCTGGAGAGTTTGCTCTTAGGGGGGGTATTATAGATGTCTTTTCTTTTTCGAATCATCATCCATATAGAATTGAGTTTTTTGGAGATGAAGTTCAAAGTCTAAGAACCTTTGATATTAAAACTCAGCTCTCCATTTCTAGTCTTGAAATAATTGATTTGTTGCCAAACACATCAATTATTTCATTCACAGACAAAAGAAAGACCTTAATTGACCTTCTTCCTGAATCAAGTTGTGTTATAAGTTCAAACATGGATGCCATCCTGAACAGATTGGATGTTTTATTTAAAAAAGCAAAAGATATTTATATTAAATCAGATTCCATTTTAAAATATCCCCCTGAAAAATTATTTGTCAATTCAAAAGAGCTAATTAAAAGCCTGGATAGTTATTCTAATTTATTATTAAATAAAAGTGATTTCGTCAAAGTCTCTGATTCACTTGTTTTTAAACAATCACCTCATCCAGTTTTTAATAAACAGTTTAATCTTCTTGTTGATCATCTTAATCAAAATCATAAGAACGGAATTATAAATTATATTCTTTGCACTAATACTCAGCAAGTAAAAAGATTAAATGATATTTTTCAGGAAATGGAACATACTGTTCATTATAAAATTTCAGAATGCGCTATTCATAAAGGTTTTGAAGATTTTGACTCAAAAATATCCTGTTTTACTGACCATCAAATATTTGGAAGATACCACAAGTACAAACTTAAATCTGAAAACGCAAGAAAAAGTGCTTTGAGTCTTAAAGAGCTCACATCAATGCAAGTTGGAGATTTTGTAACCCACATAGATCATGGAGTTGGACGATTCGGTGGACTTCAACGAATTCTTATTGAAAACTCAAATCAAGAAGTAATAAAGATAGTTTATGCTGAAGGAGATATTCTTTATTTAAGTATTCATTCCTTGTATAAAATATCAAAGTTCAATGGCAAAGATGGACATGTTCCAAGAATATATAAACTTGGTTCTAAATCCTGGAAAGTACTAAAGCAAAAAACTAAAAGTAAAGTTAAGTCGATAGCCTTTGACTTGATTAAACTTTATGCTAAAAGAAGAGAGAAAATTGGCTATGCGTGTTCGCCTGACAGCTATTTACAATGGGAATTAGAAGCTTCTTTTTTATTTGAAGATACTCCTGATCAAAGTAAAGCAACTCAGGAAGTAAAATCTGATATGGAAAGTGAAAGAGCTATGGATAGGTTAATTTGTGGAGATGTTGGTTTTGGCAAAACAGAAGTTGCGATTAGAGCTGCTTTCAAGGCTGTGGATAATTCAAAACAAGTAGCGATTTTAGTTCCAACTACAATACTTACATTTCAACACTTCAAAACATTTTCCAATCGACTAAAAGAGTTGCCAGTCACAGTGGATTATATAAACAGATTTAGAAGTCCCAAAGAAAAAAAACAAGTTTTAGAAGATCTTGCATCTGGAAAAATAGATATTTTAATTGGTACGCATCAATTGGCAAATAAATCTGTTATATTCAAGGATCTCGGGCTTTTAATAGTTGATGAAGAACAAAAATTTGGAGTTTCAGTCAAAGAACAAATCCGATCTTTAAAAACAAATATTGATGTATTGAGTCTCACGGCAACACCTATTCCAAGAACATTGCAATTTAGTTTGATGTCTGCCAGAGACTTATCTATAATAGCAACTGCTCCTCCAAATAGGTATCCTATTGAAACGGAGGTTGTCAGGTTTAATGAGAATGTGATTCGAGACGCTATAATGTATGAGCTAAAGCGATCTGGACAAATATTTTTTATCCATAATCGTGTGGAAAATATTTCAGAAGTATCGGGAATGCTTCAACGCTTAATTCCAGATGCTAGAATTGTTATTGGTCATGGACAAATGGATGGAAAAAGACTTGAAAAAACACTTATTGGTTTTATGGAAGGGGAGTTTGATATTTTAGTTGCTACCACTATAATAGAAAATGGACTTGATGTTCCTAATGCAAATACAATTTTTATTAATAATGCAAATAACTTTGGTTTAAGTGATTTACATCAAATGAGAGGAAGGGTTGGTAGAAGTAATAAAAAAGCATTTTGTTATTTTATAACCCCACCTTACAGCTCAATATCCTCTGAAGCTCAAAAAAGAATAAATGCAATTCAACAATATTCAGAACTTGGTTCAGGAATGCAAATAGCAATGAAAGATCTTGAAATTAGAGGGGCTGGAGACTTATTAGGTGGGGAGCAAAGTGGATTTATTAATGAAATCGGGTATGATACTTATCAGAAGATTTTAGAGGAAGCAGTTGAAGAGCTTAAAAACACTGAATTTAAAGAGCTTTATAAAAATATTGAACCCAATTCTTTAAAAAACAATATTAAACAAGTTCAAATTGATACTGATTTAGAAATTCTTTTTCCTGAAACATATATCAATATAATTAGTGAAAGGTTGTCATTATACAATGAATTAAGTACTATAACAGACAAGGGCAAGCTTTCAGAGTTTAGAAAAAATCTAATTGATCGTTTTGGTCAGATTCCTGATCAAGGAAATGAATTATTGAATAGTGTTATGTTAAAATGGTTAGCCGTAAAGATAGGCATAGAACGATACGTTATTAAACAAGATAAATGTCTTGCATACTTCATTGAAGATGAACAAAATGATGTTTTCAAAACAAATACTTTTGGTGTTTTTCTTACAAATGTTCAAAAAGAAAAATCAAATATTATTATCAAAAAAAAGAGTACTAAGAATGGATTAAAATTAGTCTTAGTAATTGAAAATATTAAACGAATTGACAAACTATATCAGACTTTAAAGTTGTTGACTACAGATTCTTCAAATCCTTTATAACCTGAAAAGCAATATTTACAGAATCTTCGTCCAATATAAAAATAAACTCATTAGAGGTTGAAATAACTTCGTTAATGTTAACTCCCTCCCAGGATAATCTTTGAAATATAAAGTAGTATATCCCTGGAATTGTAATATTTTCAGTTGGCAACTTGATTGAAATTGCTGACAAATCAGAGGTTTTTTCTATACAAACTTCATTAGAAAAGGCCGACTCTATGATTGGGGATAATTCTTGACTTACAATAATATTAGATTCTTCAACCCCCCTTGATGTGGTGAAAAAAGTGTTTTTGGATGTTTCGATTTGGTTTAAAAATTTAGCCTGAGCAGGTAAAAGTGTTTCAGATATTTTAAAACAATAGTCAACTAAGGATGATCTAACAGTTATATCACCCATGTTTTTTAAAACTCTTACAATTTTGTGAGTTGTTATAAATTCTTGAGAATCAGAAATTCTTTTCAAAGCCATAACTATTGCTCCACATTTGGCTGGCTTTCTAAGAGATTTTTCAATCTCAGGCTGAATTTTTCTTGCTAATGAAGTCAAGTTTATTATACCTTGAGAAAGAGCACTTGATAAAAAGGGTTTTGTTTTAATATACTTTGAAACTTCAGAGGCTATTGTCTTCATCTATGATAGATTTTGTTACAAATATATGTAAGTTGTTATTTATACAACAACTTGTTTAAAAATCAATTTAACAATATATTATTTGTTTACTTAATGATATTGGTTTTCATTGTATTTTTGATTTAAAATTCTCCATGAGTAAAACTAAAAGACATACTCTAACCGCTGCTTTACCTTATACAAACGGTCCAATACATATTGGTCATTTGGCTGGAGTATATATACCTGCTGATATATACGCTAGATATCTTAGAAATAAAAAGTGTGATGTTATCTTTATTTGTGGAAGTGACGAACATGGTGTTGCTATCTCAATAAAAGCGAGAAATGAGGGGATAACTCCAAAACAAGTAATTGATAAATACGATAAGATGATTCGGGATTCATTTAACGAGTTTGGAATTTCATTTGATAATTACTCCAGAACTTCTGCGAAAATACACCATGAAACTGCTCAAGAATTTTTCAGAGATCTTCATGCTAAAAATATTTTTATAGAAAAAACATCTGATCAATTATATGACGAGGAAGCTCAACAGTTTCTAGCCGACAGATTTGTGACTGGAACATGTCCGATATGTAAAAATATAGAAGCATATGGCGATCAATGTGAAAGTTGTGGCAGTAGCTTAAATACGTCTGATCTTATAAATCCCAAGTCAACCCTTTCAGGTTCCTTTCCTATAAAAAAGAGAACAAAACATTGGTATCTTCCACTTAACCATTATGAAAAATTTATAAAAGAATGGATACTAGATGGTCATAAAAAAGATTGGAAAACTAATGTTTACGGTCAAGTTAAATCCTGGGTAGAAAATGGGCTTCAACCAAGAGCGGTAACCAGAGATCTAGACTGGGGTATACCAGTTCCAATAGATAATAATAATGGGAAAGTTCTATATGTATGGTTCGATGCACCTATTGGATATATTTCCTCTACGAAGGAATGGGCTAAGAAAAAAGGTGTTGACTGGAAACCATATTGGGAAGATATTGATACAGAATTAATTCACTTTATCGGAAAAGACAATATAGTTTTTCATTGTATAATTTTTCCTTCTATGCTTAAAGCATCCGACAGATATATTTTACCAAAAAACGTTCCTGCTAATGAATTTTTAAATCTTGAAGGAAATAAAATTTCTACATCAAAAAATTGGGCAGTTTGGTTACATGAGTATTTAGTTGATTTCCCTGAAAAACAGGACGTTTTGAGGTATGTTTTGACAGCAAATGCACCTGAGTCAAAAGATAATGATTTCACATGGAAAGATTTTCAAGCCAGGAATAATAACGAATTGGTTGCTATTTATGGAAACTTTATAAACAGAGTAGTAGTTTTAACTCATAAGTATTTTAATGGAAAAACACCAAAACCAAATAACTTTTCTAGTGAAGACAATGAGGTTATAGATTCAATAGTTTGCTCTCAAAATAAAATATCTGATTCTATTGAGAGATTTAAGTTTAGAGAAGCTTTAAAAGAATTAATAGCTTTAGCAAGATTAGGAAATAAATATCTAGCTGATCAAGAGCCTTGGAAATTAATAAAAGAAAAACCTGAAAGAGTTTGTACTATATTATATATTGGCCTTCAGGTGAGTGGACACTTAGCTTATTTAAGCGAGCCATTTCTTCCTTTTTCTTCCAAAAAACTTTTAAAAATGTTAAACTTGAAAGTTGCTGATTGGAATAACATAAAAGGTAAAATTACCATTGAAGAAGGACACGTTATAAATAGTCAAGAATTATTATTTTCTAAAATCGAAGATTCTGAAATTGAAAAACAACTAAATAAACTGGAAGCTAAAAAGAAAATTAATTTAGAATCTGTTCCACCAATAAAATCTAATGTTGAATTCGAAAAATTTAAAAATCTTAAAATTAAAATTGGAGAAATTTTGATTGCAGAAAAAATACCAAAAACAAAAACTCTATTAAAACTAAAAGTTAACATCGGATATAAAGATTTAACTATTGTGTCAGGAATTGCTGTTCAGTATAGTCCAGAAGATATAATAGGAAAAAAAGTAAGTGTTTTAACAAATCTAAGTCCAAGAATAATTCAAGGAATTGAAAGTCAGGGAATGATTTTAATGGGTAAAGGTCTGTCTGGGGAATTATTTTTTATAAGCCCCGATTCATCAGAAGTTTCAAATGGATCTGAAATTCATTAGTTAATACCAGGTTTGACTTTTTAAATTAATTGCAGCAATTACAATATCTTTTCTACTCACCTGCCCGACTAATCTACCATTATCAAGAACAGGAAAACGCCTTCTTTTTGTTTTAGAAAAATGTGATGCTGCGTCAAAAATACTTGTTGACGCATCTATTGTTTCGACATTTTTGGTCATAAAGTGGTAGACTGTTTTATCAAGTATTGGCATATTAAAATATCTACTTTCAGAAATCTCTTTCATGCAATCAGCCTCGGAAATAATTCCCATTAATTCTCCGTATTTGTCAACAACCGGACCTCCTGATATTTTATATTTGATAAAAGATTTCATTACATCATGAATAGTTTGTTTGGGTCTAAAAAGCACTAAACTCTTTGACATTATATCTTTAACTAAAATGTTTTTCACTACTTTTCTAGTGGATAAAACTCTAGCTCCCTGAAAACTTTTAATTGCCATTTAATAGTAATTAATTCATTATAAGGTAGTTAATTTAATTTAAAGAACTCCAAATCAATTAAAAAAACAAGTGATTAATTAAAAATATATAATTTTAAATATGACTAAACTAGGAATACTCGGGTGCGGCTGGCTGGGTTTCCCCTTGGCTAAGGTTTTAATCAAGAAAGATTACGATGTAAAAGGAACATCAACTTCCATAGAAAAAGTAAAAAAATTGGAAATACTAGGGGTGAAATCGTCTCATTATTTATTAGAAAATAAAAAACCATCAAATACTTCTTTTTTCAAATCAATTGACACTTTGATCATTACTATTCCTTTTATTAAAAGGGGGGAGAGTCTAGAGAATTTAGAGAATTCTATTAAGAAACTAATTGAAGTAATTGAACATGAATCAATTCAAAATGTAATTTACTTAAGCAGTATAAGTGTTTATGATTCTCAAAAAGGAACTATATATGAATCTGCTAATTGCAACCCTAAATCATCATCTGGAATTAACACTTTGAAAATCGAGAATCTTTTTAATAAAGGCAAATTTATAACTACGATAATAAGGTTAGGTGGGCTGATTGGGGAAAATCGTCATCCAATACATTCATTGAGTGGGAAAAAATTTAATAAAGGGGATGAACTAATTAATCTTATTCACCAAGATGACGCATTGGGAATTATATTAATAGTAATAGAAAATTTAAATACAAAAAATATAGTTTATAATGCAGTAACTCCATTCCATCCTTCTAAAAAAGAATATTATTCAAAAATTGCTTTTGAAAAAAATCTATTACCACCCATTTTCACAAACAGTTTGAACGAAAAAAAGATTATTAATTCAGATAAAATATTTGAAGAATTAAATTATGTTTTCAAAATAACAGATTTGTATGGTAGTTAATTAAAACTCTAATTATTTTCTGAACTAAACAAATTAATTTCTTCATTAATAGATTTTATCCTGTCTATGAACGAATTATAACTTGTATATAAAGACCTAAGACTTTCATCTAAACTCTTCCAATCTTTGTTTTTAGAGTGATATTTAGATTGCAACAACATCGTTTGAACTACCTTAAGCCTACTTTTAATATCTGGTAAGTCAAGTTTTTTTGGAAAATTTGACTTAGATAACACTTTTAATTTTAATTCTAACTCTTCAATAAATACTAAAATACCCTCTGGATTAAGTTTTGTTAAATTCTCAAAGCTATTAGTAAAAGCTGTAAATTCTGGCCAGTTAAAAATATTATTTCTAATTCTATATTTTGTAGAAATCGAAACTAATTTGACTGGTGGAGAAAATTCAAAATCTTTAATTTTAATATCCTGATTAACCAAGGCTTTATTTGTTTCTTGACACGAAATAGCCAGGAAAAAAATTAAAATAAAAAGTATTTTGAGTTTCCTCATTTTAATTATTAATTAAACTTAAACTTAATCAAAATTAATATAAAGAATAGGATTTGAAGAAAATATAGGTGACTCGAGAAATTATTGTTTTTTTTAATTTCTAATTTTTGATAAATGTAGTGTAATGGAAATGCTACAAATGCCCAGCCTAAATAATTCTGGATCGGAGCCTTTCCTTGGTCAAAAGTCCAAAAATCTAAATTTGGAGCAACTGGTTCCATCAGTATGTCTAAAAACAACATCAATATTACTCCTAGAAATATTCTAGGATAGAAGTTATTGGTAAATTTTTGAGCTACGCTGGCAGTTATGATTAAAACCATTGCCCAGTTATAACCGATTAAAATGGGAACCCCAAATAACTTGGGACCTAGCACGTTACCATAAATATAATTACCAAAAATAAGTCCGTAGTTCACGCCTAAAACTTCTGTAAACATTCCAATAATGAATGCTATACCTGCAACCATAATTGTTTTATTAGATTCCTTAGAGTTAAGCAACAATAAAACCAGAGATATGATCAAATTTAAGGGTGTTGCTGAAATAAACCACTCACTGTCTCCATAATAAATGCCTAAAACACCTGAAAAATGAAATATCCAAATAACTAAAATAGAAATTAAAGAAAAAGAAAAATATGTTTTTTTTAACATCTCATGTTTTTTTTTATTAAATCAGTAGTTATTTTTGCTGATAATAAACATAGAGGTATTCCTCCTCCTGGATGAACACTTCCTCCACAGAAAAATAAATTTTTTATTTTACTTGAAAAATTTGGATGTCTAAAAAATGCAGACAACCGGTCATTACTGGATGGTCCATATAAAGAACCTAAATGCGATTGAGTTTTTTGTTGTATAATTTCGGGAGTTAACACTTCCTCTGCCTCAATATACTTAGAAATGTCCACTCCTAGGTTACGAGATATTTTTTTTTCTACATTTTTACGAATTTGCTTTACTATTGAATTCCAATCTTGACCTTTATCAGGCGGAGTGTTTATCATAACAAACCAATTTTCTGAATTTTTAGGAGCATCTTTTGGAATGTCCTTTGAAGTTATATTTATATATAAAGTTGGATCTTCATAAACTTTATTTTGATTAAAAATAGAATCGAATTCAGCGGAATAATTATCTGAAAAAAATATATTATGGAGATCCAATTCTTTGAATTTTCTTGATATTCCCCAATAAAAAATTACTGCGGAACTGGAGGGTTCAGAGTTTAATATTTTGTTTGGCTTTATTTCATTTTTTAATAAAAGATTATATGTCGGATTTATATCCATATTACTTATCACAACATCAGAAGAATAAAAATGTCGTTCAGACTTAACACCTAAAACTTTATTATTTTTTACAACAATTTCATCAACACAAGTATTGTAAACAAATTCAACTCCTTGCCTTTTGGCTAATTCTACTAATGATCTTGCTATACTCACCATTCCCTTTTTAGGCAAAAAAGTTCCATAATGTTGTTCAAGATGATTTATTACACTCATCATTCCAGAAGTCTTGTACGGATTTGAACCGTTATAAGTTGCAAAACGGTCAAAAAGCTGAATTAAATGAGGCTCTTCTAAAGTCTCTTTATTTAATTCGTGAAGCGACTTGAAAATATCATATTTACCAAGATGGAACATTGCGTTAACAGTTTCCTTAGAAATAAATGTTTTCAATTTATGTAATGATTTTTCTAAAAAAATTGGAGCTGTTAAATCATATTTTTTCTTTGAACGATCAAAGTAATTAATTAGTTTTTTTTTGGGAACACCAAGCTTTTCATGGACTTCATTAATAAAGTCTTGTTTATTTCCATATGCAACTAATTTTTTTCCATCCTCCCAAAAATAGTTACAGGCAATTTCTTTTTTTGTGTAAGAAAAGTGGTCTTTAGGATTCTCTCCACAAAGTTCAAAAAGTTCATCAACAAATTGAGGCATTGTAAATAATGAAGGGCCTCCATCAAATCTATAACCTGATTTTTCAAATGAATGGATTTTTCCCCCTGGAAATGAATTTGCCTCAAACACCTTAACCAAATACCCTTTCTTGGCAAGGCGAATACTGGATGCTATTCCTGCTATTCCTGAACCAACAATAATAGCTTTATTCAATTTTAAATTTATTTATTGTATTTGAGATTACTGTAAACCTTGAAAAAAGGTCCTCCTTATACCAATTATTTTTTCTTGTTTTTTTTACGATTTCAGTGTGTTCTTTTTGCTTATAAGCAAATTCATTAACAAAATTAAAATTTTCCCAAATACTAATTGTTGCTTGCTGAAAAAAAGGCCATTCACCAATTCCTTTATAATAGATTACACCCTTTGCTTTTTCAATGGCTTTGCTTGCTAAGGGAACAGATCTCCAAAACGAAATCAATCTATTCCAATTAAGAGTAGCTCTAGTTATTATTGCTACAGGATTATTGCTTTCAAAATGCTTGATTTCTTGATGCTTAAATGGCTGGTAACCACTCCAATAACCGTTACTTTTTACTGCTTTAAGCTCAAGGTGTCTTGTTGAAATTGATTTTTCAATGTACTGATTAAATTTTTTATGATTGTTAAAAAATGATTCAGAAGAATCCTTGTTTTTCCAGACACACAAAATAGCATAAGTACTAAAATCAGGCTTTAAACTAAAACCAGAGCCCCCTCCTGTACCCATAACTTTGTTGAATTCTAAACCTTCAATTTTGGAAAAATTATTTTTCGCAAAAGCCATTTCTTTAAAAGGCCAGTACCAATTACTACCAAAATTAAAAAGTGTTAGAGTTGTGAAAGATTCATTATTTAATTTGATACGCTTTGAAATAATTTGAATTTAATAAAACAAATATCGTCTATTTATATTTTTTAATCTATTTCTTTAATTAAAAATTGCGGTTTCGATAGTTAAAAAACATACTTCAGAAGCATAACTTTATTTTTTTAGTTTATTCTTATAACTTTTAATTAATTTAGTGATAAATTTTATCATGATAAGTCCCAAATTTGTTGCAGTTACTGTTATTATCACAACCATCATTGTTTTGATTGGAATAGTGGTAGATATGAGGAAAAAATAAACTTTATGAAGATTCCAAAATCTATAGATAAGTTCATTTATATTTTAATTATTGCAAATATTATTGCGATGATAGCAGAGTCTCATATTTCAATTCGTGAGATTTATTTTAAAGAATTTTATATTTTTGAAGCCCTTTCCATTTGTATTTTTTCTATTGAATACACATACCGCATATTCCATGCTTATAAGAAATCAAAAATGAAAGGGGCAATAGGTTATATCACAAGCATTTTTGGAATAATTGATTTAATTTCAATCATTCCATTTTTCTTAAACCAATTCACAAAAATAGATGGGAGATTTTTAAGGATTTTAAGATTGTTTAGACTGACTCGAATTTTTAAATTGGGTAGAGATTCAGAATCACTCAAGCTTTTTGTCAAAGCATTATCTGCTGTAAGAAGTGAATTAAAATTCACACTTTTTTTATCAATTCTTACTATTTTATTTTCAGCCTCAGCAATTTATTATTTAGAAAATACTGCTCAACCTGAAAAGTTCTCAAGTATATCAGAATCTATTTGGTGGGCAACGGTATCATTGGCAACTGTTGGTTATGGTGATGTTTATCCTATAACGGTTGGAGGTAAAATTTTCGCATCAATTATATCTCTTGTTGGCATAGGTATCGTTGCTATTCCCACAGGGGTTATAAGTGCATCTTTTGTTGAAGAAATTATAAAAACTAGAGATAAAAAAGAAAAATAACACTCAGAGTAGTTGTAATTAGTTTTTCATTAAATATATTTAAACCAACATGAAACAAAAAGTTATTGTAATAGGATCTGGATTTTCTTCTATTTCCGCTGCAACATATCTTGCAGATAAAGGTTATAATGTAACTGTACTTGAGAAAAATAAATCTTTTGGTGGAAGAGCAAGAAAATTCAAAGCTGAAGGCTTCACCTTTGATATGGGTCCGTCATGGTATTGGATGCCTGATGTCTTTGAAAAGTACTTTAATGATTTTAATAAAAAAGTTGATGATTATTACACTCTAAAAAAACTTGATCCAGCTTATCGAGTATACTTTGCCAAAAATGACTTTATAGAAATTGGAGATAATCTTGAAAAAATCAGTCATACTTTTGAAAAACATGAAAAAGGATCATCAAAAAAGTTGATGAAATTTATGGCTGAGGCAAAAAAAAATTATTCCATTGCTAT